>ERZ856578.1504-NODE-1504-length-43644-cov-10.150596_pt1 | contig 43644 bp, 45 predicted proteins | sample MGYA00514384_ERZ856578 | MGnify/ENA primary metagenome ERZ856578 (study PRJEB29103, sample SAMN06111958) | human gut metagenome | biome: human gut; feature: ankylosing spondylitis patient; material: healthy_person | host: Homo sapiens | place: China:Hangzhou...
ACATTATTGACAAGGTGAACAGCAGGGGCAGGTACAAAAAAAGAGTTAAAATGATAAGTTCACTTTGTCAAAATAACAGGAGAGGAGACGTTCGCGGGATGCAGTAAACTGAACAAAATAGTCCCTTTTGTCTAAGACAGCGCCCAAAGGCTTAATCCGGATGATCGCAGAGGTCAAAAGACTGCGAATCAGTGAAAACACGGATACCGGACAAGCCATATTCCTTTACATATTCATCAAGTAATTTCTGAAAAAACTCTTTCTTCACCGTCACTGGAGAAAAGAGTTTTTTCTTTATTTTTGTGCGAGTATTGATAGAGAACTCCAAAAGAGCAGCGTTGATATTCTCTGGTGCAACGTACTGCAAGCACCGGGCCGCACCGTCAAGGCCAGAAACGTCCATGCGGGAGAATTGGTCAAATGTAAAATCGAGATCTCTATTACCACGCTGTTCCCACTCAAAGCGGGTAAGCTCATAGCCTATATCCTCCTTGAAAACTTCACGCTGTTCCCGCCGCTTATCATACACACGGAGATAGCCAGACGAGCCACGGACACCGTAATACCGTGTAGAGCCGTAGTTTGTCTCACGCTTGCGAGAAAGGACATAGAAGTCCTTTATAGGCCCCTCCACATCCAGAGCGTAGTCTACACGGGAAAAGGACCAGCCGCACACCCAGCCGTTATCAAACAGGAAAGAGAGCACAGTTTTCAACACCGGATTATCTTTATTCTTGTTCGGATTGAACTTGAAGCGCAGAAACCACGATATACCTTTGAGTGTCACATCATTCTGAATCTGTTCACCCTCGTCATCCTCACGGAAAGAGCCGCACTTTTGATAGACGGACTTAGGCCACAATTCGACATGCAACCCGCCATACTGCCACCAGTAGAGATCGTACCGAGATAGGTGCTTAATGCCTGAATCGCAATCCAGCTTTCCGAACATCTTGCAAGACTGCAAATCAAAAGACGCACGCAACATCTCTACCACGTCATCATAGATACCGCCAAGGCCAAAATCAATTTGAAAATAGTCTATGGAATAGACCATGTTTTCTACCCGAAAATGCCTGTTGTAGTCCATAAGTAAGTCCCCCAAATTCACACTCACAGTGAACTCTTCCTATGTATTACGATATAGAAAGAGTTCGGTGCGCCGCACCGTGCGGCGCAATTCAAATTCCCGCTCCTACCCGTGCGGGTGCTGCGCATACCGCACAGGCCGGAGCGGGAGAAACTGAATCGAAAAAACAGCGCTGGCGGCGCCACAGGCACCGCCGAGATCAGACCGTGTACCAGATCGGCAGCTTGTTTATTCGGTAATCAAAGAAACCTATGTGGGGCCACTGGAAGCCACCAGCAGGGCCGCCGAGACAGACAGCAAGACGGACAGCTTGTCGCCGTGCCCCCGGTATCCATGCGAACCGTGCAAAGCACTCTCGCATATCCTTGCCATGGTCACTCGATACCAAGAATCGGGATCTTGCGTAAAACCCACATAACCCCCGCATAGACGTGTTCAAAGTTGACCACCAACAGCACCAGTGGCAGGAGCACCTTCACCAGTCCCAGCGGGACGAAGAAACCAATTAGTGAGCAATTATCAAAGACCAGCTTAAAAAAGCTGTTCAGAGCGTTTACAACCTCAGCTGGCATATCCGGCAGAACGTCCAGCACGTTCAAAATAGCGTTCAGCACCTTGATGCCGAGATTCCCCAAAGCTTCAATCAACATCAGTGACTTTGCACCTCCCTCAGTTTTCGGATACACAGATGAAGGAACCCCACGATCAGAGCGGCAGACGCCACCGTCCGATAGACCTGATAAACGGTCTGCATCTCCGTCCCGGCAATAGCGGACTTCAAATTATATTCACCCTTTGCGATCACAACATGATCTTGCCACTTCACATCATTCCACCGCAAGATCGGCTCCTGTTCATCCAGTGTAGCCACCGTGCCGACAAAATCGCCCAGGACAGAGAAAGGATAAGTCAGCAAGCCAAAGCGCCCTTGATAAGCGCCGGTGAGGCCAGAGACGAATTCGGCAGCGTAACCCTCGTGCGGAATGAAAAGGTCTTTGATCGCCTCAGCAATACGCCCCGGCAGGTCAATGATCCCCTGATAGATTTTTTCAATCGTACCTTTCCAGCCTATATCGGTGGCGGGGACGTCCGGAGCAGCTTCCCCCTCCAAGCTGGCGGAGGAATTCAAATCATTTGCGGCCAGCTTGTCCAAAATCTGCTGGAGCAGGTCATTGATAGACGTTAAATCTCCGCTGATGTTGGGATAGGCAACAACCGTAGGCTTTTCGCCTTTATCGTCATAAGTAGGAGAGAGGGCACCGGGCTGAGAAGCAAAACCAGTAGCATCCGAAGTTTTAAAAGATTCCAGATCATTTAAAGTAAGCCCCTTACACCAGTAGTCGCCACGATGCCAAGTTTGAACCCATTTACCTTTATACTGGTCATCTTTTTTACAAACACGAGTGATAGGAGTAATTGTATTTCCATCATCAGCCACAGCAAGCCCAACAGCGTCATAATACATCTCGCCCCAATTAAAAAGGTTTGAAGTAAAAGTCGAAGAATCATTGTTCCGACCGACCAAATTACCCTTAGAATCCCGCAAATCAGCGTTAATGACCACTTTACCAACTTCAACAAAAAACAATTTCAAAGAATAGCCATTAGAAAAAGTATACAACCAAGAATATTTATCATAATTATCGTACATATCCTGAACAACAGTAAAAAGAACCGTCCCCGGCTCATAAAATTTAGGGCCAGAAGAATCAGGATTTACACATGAGCCCAAAACAATAGACTGACCATTAGAAAGCTTTAAACGAGTACCGCCAGAAATAGAAACAACAGGCTTACTCTCGCCACCGGAAGCAAGGCCGACCTTCTGTGCAAACCAGTGTGTGAATTCGCCCATTTTCTTGGCAACAGCCGGAGGAATCACCACACTGGGGAAAGGCATGGTAGTAGGGTGAGTAATTTTTGACCAGCTCAGAGCCTTGATGAATTCCGGTGCACCGTCATAGCCAAGCCAGTGCCAGAAGGACTTAGCAGCCGAATCTGTCGCTTCCGTGAAATCACGCAAATAAGGCTCAATCGCTTCGGCCCAAGACGAGGAATTCATACCAGTGCCGTTGAACGTGATACCAGCAGACTGCATGAAAGACCAGAGCACCGAAGTAGCAAGCGAAGCCTCAGTAACGATTGCTTTAGCCTCTGGCGGACGATATGTAAAAAGGCCCACCGTCAAAGACAAACAGCAGGCCAAAGAGAGAATACGTTTCAGCATATTACTTCCTCCAAAATAGAGAATAGAGCAGCCAGGCAGACAGTACCACTCCAACAGCAAAAACAGCCTGCTGGACACCGAGAAGCGACGCCTGGAGGCGGTCTAAATACGGGGACAATTCGTCAATCGACATACCGATATAGGTTACAGCCGTAGATTCATCCATCAGAACCGCACACGCTCCTTTCCGAAAGCCATGCTCAGGAACCCGTTGAACAGTCTGCTTGCGAGGCCCAGCACGATCACAATGGGAGCCGAGACGCCCATGAAGGACACCACCACATCCACAACCGCTTGATAATCCATTTACTTTTCCTCCTTGTCTTTGATCTGCTTTTCCGCTCCGACAAACTTGCCACGCTCAATCACGCGCGAAGTATCGTACCGCTCATACATGGCAGGGGAGTGGAACCAGACAAATTTATCTTTGACTTCACCGGAAATATTCGTGCCGGTGCTATCATCACTTTCCAGGCTGTCACGATCCAGCAGAGCGTTTATCTGAACACAGCCGAAATAGTTTTTGCAGAGCATCACAGACGAGAATTGTTCCCGGAGCGGTTTCGCCATGCGTCCGAACACCTGCGAAGTCGCAATGATATGTTTCCGCTGCTTCCTCTGCTGGGAGATCTGTGTGATGACTTCAATGTTGATATTTTTGCTTTCCAGAGAATTCATATAAAGCTGAATTTCATCCACGAGGAAGATCACGCCGAACTCACCGTTAGAATACCGCTTGAAATCATCGTTATCGCAGAATTCAAAGACCCTGTTTTCCTGTAAGTAGCGTTCCTCAAAGGGCTTTAGCGCCTCTTCGGACAAATCAATCTCACCGTCAGCGCTAATCAGGCCGCTTTTGTCCTGCTGGCAGAACCAGCTATAAAACGTCACAATGGGATAATCCGCAAGGGCCACGTTCGTTACCAGCTTTGAGTGTGGATAAGCCTCCATCAGCTTATACACATAATTCACCGCCGAGAGCGTCTTGCCCGTTCCCTGACCGCCGACAAAGATAGCGAGGCCGTCCGGGTCGAAGTAGTCAGGGTGCTGCTGCCTAAAATCGTGTTTATACCGAAGCCAGTCACGGAGCGTCAGCGGGTTCTTGCCTTCACGGCACAATTCTTTTTCTAACATCAAATCACCTCACCAGATTAAAAAACGGCCGGCGCAATAACGCCGACCGTCCGCCGAAAGGATCACACGGAAATCTTGCCCTTCTTCAGAGCGCCGCTGAAGGCACGGATAGCCTTGCGAGCACCGAACCACGCCAGCGCCAGCGGAATACCGGCACCGACACAGGTACCGATCAGCGTCAGCACATCCTTAGCAGTGACAGCGCCAGTCAGAGTAGAAACCAAGCTGGCCACGTCAAAAGCAATAGCAGTAGCTTCCTGAATCGTATCCTCCTATCAAATTATTTGTACGTGGTGCACCACGTTGGTTGCCGGTGATGGATTCGAACCACCATCTCAAGGTTCAGAGCCTCGTGTGCTGCCATTACACCAACCGACGATATTAGCAACAGAACGTCCGGGAAAACAAGTCACAGACTGCCAGAACGCCCAGAGCCAGAAAGGGGAGTAGGAGGAGTACGGCAGTACCGACAGCCAACGCAAAGCGTTTGATACGCATACCGTACACCTCCTTATGGATCAACTGCGGAATGGTATGCCGTGTTCCCGCAATACATCTTGAAGCCGCAAGTTTACCTCGCATTCACGTGCATAGAGAGATTGGAGCCGAATACATTCCGTACGGAGCCGTTCAACATCTTTTTCAAGAGCGGTCAAATCGTCCGTTTTGGCTACCAGCACCTCAATGCGGGGACGGCGCAACCATTCACACAGAGACCTTGACAGGCTCAACACTTTCCACCTGGCCGAAGCGGTTATAGGTGAATGCCACCACGTCACCGACCTTCAAAGCCTTCTCCGGCATATTCTCCGGACGAATCCAGAAAGAGCAGCAGGCGTCACCGATCAGCTCCTTCGGCTTTTCCTCAAACACCTGCGTAGTATACAGGTTATAACCCTCCGTGGGTTTACCAGTGCGCTTGGAGACGTAGGACTTGTGCTCCGTGCCGATCACCTTGAAAACTTCTTTTGCCATAATTATTACCTCCACTAAATTCGTTTATAGCTTATATGTCAGCTATCTACAACCAAGAGTAGCTTATATGCAAGCTAAAGTCAATAGCTGATATATAAGCTATGCTATACTTTGGTACTACCCACAAAAAGGGGAGAGGAAATAATATGCAATATCAACAAAATATCAGAGACATTCGTGAAGATAATCACCTCACGCAATCGCAAGTAGCCAAGCTACTGAAAACGAGCCAAAGCTACTACAGCGAGTACGAACTTGGCAAGCGGCCATTGCCAATCGAGCACCTGATAACCCTATGTCAATACTACGGAGTATCAGCAGATTATATTTTAGGATTGCCGAAGGGGTTACAGTGGCCGAGGTAAGCTGTAAAGGCGAAAACTTGACAAAGCGCCGAACTTGCCCTAAAATCTCCAAAGAGAGACCAAGAGGAAGGAGGTTTTCGCGGGATAGGGTAAATTGAACAAAATAAAAATTTTGTTCAGTTTAGGGGAGACGTTTTCAGCCTCCCTCGACATTTGACCGCTTTTTTAGCGCAAATATCCCGCCAGCCAGCTATGTCTGATTATCGTACCGAAGCACCGGAGATCCTGCGGGATTTTCTTTCTTATCACGAGACCATCAAGGCCCATTCCCAGCGCACCGTAGATGAATACTACTTGGATCTGCGAAATTTCTTCCGCTATATGAAACAGATCCGTGATCCCGACTTGGCTGACAAGGCTCTGGATGAGATCAGTATTATGGACGTAGATCTGGAATTTGTTGGCAGCATCAAGCTGTCGGACATTTACAGCTACATGACCTATCTCAGCCGGGATCGGGTCCGGTTTCAGAACAGCTCCCATTCGGACTACGGTCTGAACGCCGCGTCCCGGGCTAGAAAAATCGCCACGATCCGCTCCTTTTACAATTACCTGACCAACAAGGCCCACCTACTTCGTGAAAATCCTGTCAAAGATATCGACGCGCCCAAGCTGAAAAAGGAATTGCCACGCTATTTGACATTGGAGCAAAGCAAGGATCTGCTCAGCGCCGTGGACGGTAAAAATCAGGAGCGCGATTACGCCATCCTGACCCTGTTCCTCAACTGCGGACTCCGGATCTCCGAGCTGGTAGGATTGAATTTGCAGGACATTCAGGATGAGACCATGCGCATTCTGGGCAAAGGCAACAAGGTGCGGATCCTTTACCTCAATGACGCCTGCCAAGCGGCGCTGAACCGCTATCTGGCGGTCCGGCGGCCCATCACCGGACGGGACGCCAACGCACTGTTCCTGTCCTCTCAGAACGAGCGGATCAGCCGGTCCACCGTTCATGCCATGGTGAAAAAGCGGCTTTTAGAGGCCGGTTTGGACGCCACCCAGTATTCTTCTCATAAGCTGCGGCACACGGCGGCAACGCTGATGCTGCAAAACGGCGTGGACGTCCGGGCGGTCCAGGAGGTTTTGGGACATGACCACCTGAATACCACGGAGATCTACACCCATATTGATAATGAAGCCCTGCGTGTCGCCGCGAAGGCAAATCCTCTGTCCAAGGTGGACATCCCCAAGCGGAAATAAACAATATCGAAATATGAAAAGGAGAAGGACGGAAACGTCCTTCTCCCCTTTTTTCTTCTTTTCTTCGATCACAAAAACGCGGAATCCTCTGCGCTGCGGTTGCCGATCAGCAGCATATTCAGCTGCCCCCATCGCCGGATCTCCTGTTTGGAGAACAACAGCCGCTGACGCAGACTCTCGTCCAGTTCCTGTGGATTCAGCGTCACCAGACAGCGGAAGGCACAGGGCATCAGGTCCGCGCTGGAAATGCCGCAGAGAAGGCCATCGGTATAGTCCCGCATCTCCAGCGGATTGAAAATATACAGCAGGTCTTCCTCCAGCGGATTGAGCTGGTTGAAAAAGGTAAACCGGATCAGCATATCGCTGTAAACAACGTGCCCTGTATAATAGGATTCATTGCTGCATCCGTTGCCAGAAACCGAGCAGAGCGTAAAGCTCGCCACATAGGTGCCGGGCCGCTCCGCGTGCTCGTGAATGTCGATCACACCGTCCTTCAAACGGTGATAGCGGCCGTCATAAAAATAGAAATACAGCCGCTTAGCCTGAAAAAACGGGCTCCGCTGCAGCGTCCCCACCGTGGGCGGCGGGGACGGCGGAAGGGTCGGCTGATAGCTGGTCAGCTGCCCGAAGGAAACCTGCAGCGCCTGACTGATCTCATATAAAGTGGCGATATCAATGGAGATCTCTCCGTTTTCATATTTGCAGACCGTGGCACGGCTCTTGTGGATGACATCCGCCAACTGCTGCAGTGTCATGCTGTTAGCCTTGCGGTATTTGCGGATCTGGCCGCCAATATAGACATTGATCTCGTTCATACAACTTGTTTCCTTAAAATATCCATTTTATGTTTCTCGTTTGGGTGTACCGAATTTTGAGGTCATTATCCATTAGTATATATCATTTCAAGAAATTTTTCAAAAAAATATTTCTTTTCAAGAAACTTCTGCTGTTTGCTTTTTTCCGCAGCCTGATAGAATGTTCTCTCGTTGAAGACAAAAAGATAGAAATGAGTGTGCAAAATGAAAAACAAACACAGTGGTTTCAGCGGCTCTCTGGGCTTCGTTCTGGCGGCCGCAGGTAGTGCCGTAGGCGTCGGCAATATCTGGCGCTTCCCCTATCTCTGCGCCAAGGACGGCGGCGGCCTGTTCCTGTTGGTGTATCTGGTGCTGGTGCTGACCTTCGGCTTCACACTGCTGACCACGGACGTGGCCATCGGCCGCCGGACCAAGCAGAACGCACTGAACGCCTTCGGGACTCTGCATAAGAAGTGGCGTTTTCTGGGTTATCTGACCTTCCTGGTTCCCACCCTCATCATGACCTACTACTCCGTCATCGGCGGCTGGATCGCTAAGTATTTCGCGGTCTATCTGGTCTCTGACGGAACACAGGCAGCTCAGGATGGTTTCTTTACCTCCTTCATCACCTCTCAGGTCTCTCCGATTGTCTTTATGCTGCTGTTTCTGGCACTGACTGCGTGGGTGGTCTATCGCGGCGTGGAGAAGGGCATTGAGAAATATTCCCGGTATATCATGCCGGTCCTGCTGCTTCTCGTCATCGGGATCGCCGTGTTCTCTCTGACGCTGAGCCACACGGATGACAGCGGCGTGACCCGCACCGGTCTTCAGGGCCTTGCCTTCTATCTGAAGCCCGACTTCACCGGCATGACGCTCCGGAGCTTTTTAAACGTGGTGCTGGACGCCATGAGCCAGCTCTTCTTCTCCCTCAGCGTCAGCATGGGCATCATGATCACCTACGGCAGCTATGTGAAAGACGATGTGGACCTGAACAAGGCCAACGGGCAGATCGAGATCTTCGACACCGGCGTGGCTTTTCTGGCCGGCGTCATGATCATTCCCTCCGTGTATGTGTTTCTGGGCGTGGACGGCATGGCCAGCGGACCCAGCCTGACCTTCATCAGCCTGCCCCGGGTGTTTGCCTCCATGGGCGGCGTGGGGCGCATCGTCGGCATCGTGTTCTTCCTGGCCCTTGGCTTCGCGGCACTGACCAGCTGTGTATCCGTCATGGAGACTCTGGTGGCCAACTGCATGGAGATCTTCCACAAGAGCCGCAAGGAAATGTGCGCCATGGTGGGCGTCTATTCTCTGGTGACCGCCGTGACCATCTGCCTTGGCTACAATGTGTTCTACTTCGAGCTGACCCTGCCCAACGGCAGCGCCGCTCAGCTTCTGGACGTGATGGACTACATCAGCAACAGCTTCCTGATGCCCTTTATCAGCCTCCTCACCAGCATCCTGATCGGCTGGGTCATCGGCCCCAAGTGGGTCATCGATGAAGTGGAGAAAAACGGCGAGCATTTCGGCCGGGCCAAGCTGTATGGCGTGATGATGCGCTATGTGGTGCCCGTGGTCATGCTGATCCTGTTCCTGACCTCCACCGGCTTCTGGAACCTCCTGTTCCGGCATTGATCTAACTTCCATCAAACCAAAAAGCGGGAGCCTTTCGGCTCCCGCTTTTCTTATGATTCGGTTGATCCGGTAACTTACCGCTTGTTGGACTTTCTCCAGATGTGCATCGCCTCGGCAGACTTGATCAGCTCATCCCGGAAATCGGGGTGTGCAATGCCGATCAGGGCCTCGGAACGCTCCCAAGTGGACATGCCCTTCAGGTTCACCATGCCGTACTCAGTGACGATATAGTGTGCGCAGGACCGGGGATCGGTAACAATGGAGCCGTTGGTCAGGGTGGGAACGATCCGGCTCTTCACGGTACCGTCCTTGGCAGTCATGGTGGAGGACATGCAAATGAAGCTCTTGCCGCCCTTGGAGAGGTAGGCGCCCATCACGAAGTCCAGCTGGCCGCCGGTGCCGGAAATGTGCTTAATGCCGGCAGACTCGGCGTTGACCTGACCGAAGAGGTCCATATCCACGGCGTTGTTGATGGAGATAAAGTTATCCAACTTGGCGATGACCTGAACATCGTTGGTGTAATCCACAGGTGCGGCCATCACATCGGGGTTCTCCTTGATGTAGTCATACAGCTTCTGGGTACCGGCAGCGAAAGCATAGACCTGACGGCCTCTGTCCACGTTCTTGTTGCGGCCGGTGATCTTGCCAGCCTTGGCAATATCCACGAAAGCGTCCACATACATCTCGGTGTGCACGCCCAGATCCTTCAGATCGGACTCTGCGATCAGGGATCCAACGGTATTGGGCATACCGCCGATGCCCAGCTGCAGGCAGGCGCCGTTGGGGATCTCCTTCACGATCATCTCGGCAACCTTGCGGTCCACATCGGTGGGAGGAGCGCCGGCGCCCATAGCGGCCACGGCGGGGTTCTCGCCTTCCACGACCATGTCAACATCGCGGATGTTGATCTCGGTGCCGGTCAGACCGTAGACCCAAGGCATATTCTGGTTGACTTCCACGATGATCTTCTTGGCGTGCTCCAGCATATCGCCAATGTGGGAAGCAGAAACAGCGAAGCTGAAGTTGCCGTGGGCGTCCATGGGAGTCACCTGGATCATAGCCACATCCGTGGTGGCGTTGCCGTCCCGATAGAAACGGGGCAGCTCAGAATAGCGCATGGGGCCGAAATAGCCCATGCCCTTGCCGATGATCTTCCGATCCAGACCGCTGCAGTGCCAGGAGTTCCAGGTGAAGTGGTCACCGGCATCATCCGCCTTGCACACCTCGGGCATCCACATGGTCACGCCGCCGTGGATCTTCACGTCAAACAGCTCGTCCTTCCGGGCAGCCAGAGCCTTGTCCAGAGCGACAGGCTGATTGCAGCACCAACCGTAATCCACCCAGTCACCGGACTTGACAATCTTCACCGCTTCCTCAGCGGTAGTCAGCTTCTGCTGATACAGTTCCTGAACATTCATCCTCTTTTACCTCCATATTTATTCTGCATATCCGCAAAGTTTTCCTTGTATCGTTAAAATCTTATCATATTCGGTCCGGCAATGCAAGCAAAACGTGAAAAAAATCACAATAATTCAAATCACGCGCCAATTAGCACGTTCACTCATAACAAAATACGCCCGCTCCCTCCTGTTCTCGCCGCGCCTCGACCCATTGAAATCACAGGCATGAAAGCCACCGAGAACGTAAGGGCGATGCGAAACAGCAAAAAAAGGAGCAGACCGGCCGGTCTGCTCCTTTTTTCAGTCGAAATTACTCCTCAACAGGAGCGTCCTCCTCGTCAGCGGCAGGAGCCAGCAGAGCGCGGATGGACAGGGAGATTTTCTGCTTCTCCTCGTCGATCGCAGTGATCTTAGCCTCAACGGTCTGGCCCTCGGAGAGAACGTCCTCAGGCTTCTCGATGCGGCGGTCAGCGATCTGAGAAATGTGGATCAGGCCGTCCACGCCGGGAACCACCTCAGCGAAAGCGCCGAAGGGCATCAGCTTAACGATACGAACCTCAGCGGTGTCGCCCACGCCGTACTTGTTCATGAACACCTGCCAGGGATCCACACTGTGGTCCTTAGCACCCAGGGAGATCTTGTGCTTCTCAGCGTCGAAGGAGATGACATACACATCCATGATGTCGCCAACCTTGCAGATCTCGGCGGGGTTCTTGATGCGGCTCCAGGACAGCTCGGAGATGTGGACCATGCCGTCCACGCCGCCGATGTCCACGAACACGCCGTAGCTGGTCATGGACTTTACGGTGCCGGTGTAGTGCTTGCCCACCTCGATGGTGCTCCACACGGCCTCCTGAGCGGCCTTGCGGGCCTCGTCAGTGACGCTGCGGATGGAACCCACCACGCGGCGGCGAGCACGGTTGACCTCGGTAATGCGGAGCTGGACCTTCTGCCCCTTCATGGCAGACAGATCAGCGCCGCGGGGCTGGCCGCTCTGAGAAGCGGGAACGAACACGCGGATGCCCTTGACGGAAACCACGATGCCGCCCTTGTTCTCCTCGGTGACAGTGCCTTCCAGCACGGTCTTCTCCTCAACGGCAGTCTCGATGTTCTCCCAGATCTTCACAGCGTCCAGACGCTTCTTAGACAGCTCAGCATAGCCTTCCACATCGTTGACGCGGACAACATAGGTCTCGACCTCGTCGCCCACCTTCACGATATCCTCGGGCTTCGCGCTGGGATCGTCGCTCAGCTCGCTGAGCTTGATGTAAGCATACTGCTTAGCGCCAACATCCACCTGAACCTCGGTGGGGGTGATGGCGGTGACAATACCGGTTACCTTCTCTCCTGTATTTAAAGTTTTGAAAGACTGATTCAGCAGTTCCTCAAAGGACTCTTCCATGGTCTCGGTGCTCTTGATTTCTTCGCTCATCGTTGTTTTTACCTCCTTAATGATGCCCGCGGGTGTGGATGCGCCGGCCGTCAGCCCGGTAATACGGCAGCCTGCAAAGTCTGCGGCGGAAAGCTCGTCCGCCCCTTCAATGGAAAGGACATGAGAACAGTTCTGCCGGCAGATCTCTGCCAGATGCTTCGTATTGGCGCTCTTACGGTCGCCAACCACCACCATCACGTCTACCTGCGCAGCGATCTCCGCCGCTTCGTTCTGACGTTTACGCGTAGCATAACATATTGTATCAAAGATTTTTACGTTTGTACATTCTTTTTTTAGGATTTTGCAGGAACTTTCAAAAAGTTCACGAATACAGGTGGTCTGCGCCACGATGCTCACGGGCATTTCCGGCTGAAAATCGCCGTTTTTGACCCATTCCGCCACAGCTTCCGGCCCCTGGAACACCAGCGGATGAACGCACCAGCTGGCAAGTCCCATGACCTCCGGATGGTGCGGCTCTCCGATGATGACCACCTGCCGTCCCTCCTGCTCCGCCTGAGACACCAGCTCCTGAATGTGGACCACGTTGGGACAGGTGGCGTTCACGCAGCGGACGCCCCGGGCCGCCAATCCGTCCAGTACGCTTTTCAGTTCTCCGTGGGACCGGATCACCACCGTATCCCCTGCTCCCAGCGCTTCAGGACGGTCTGTTTTCCGGACGCCCCGGGCCGCCAGGTCATTGACCACATGGGTGTTGTGGATGAGGTCCCCCAGCATCCAGCAGCCCTGGGGCTCCTCCGCTGTTTTCTGGGCCAGCTCCACGGCCCGCTTTACGCCGTAGCAAAAACCGGCGCTTTCCGCCAGGATCACTTGCACAGCGGCGCACCTCCTACCTGTTGCCCACCCAAGGCGTAAACCTCCCGCAGAAGATCATCCGCGATCTTCTGCATTTCCTCAGCAGTCCCCCGGCGGCCGGTATATACCGGCGTATAGGGCTGACCGATGATGATGCGTGTCCTGTGGAAAGTCCGCTTTTCTCCATCCACGAACACAGGCACCAGAATGGCGCCGGTACGGACGCCGATCACCGCCGCACCGCTGTGAGCGTGGGCCGGCAGGCCGTCTGTCTTGCCGATGCCGTTCCGGATGGTGGTACCCTCCGGGAAGATCAGCAGATTGTGGCCGCTCTGGATGGTCTGGATGGCGGTCTTCACCGCCTGAATATCCGCGCCGCCCCGGTTCACGGGGAATGCGCCCCCCACCCGAATGACCCATGCCAGAATGGGATTCTGGAACAGTTCCTCCTTGCCCATGACGCGAAGCCGGTAATCCATGGGCAGCGCCGTGGCCAGCACCAGAGGGTCCCAGTTGCTGGCATGATTCGCCACCAGCAGCGCGCCGTGGCTGGGCAGGTTCTCCAAGCCCTGAACCGTGACCGGATGCAGCAGACGGCAGATCCACTTGGCAACCGTGAAGATCAGAGGAAAAAACGGTCCAAAGGGCTGCGTTGTACGCCTCTCGTTCATCGGCTCGTCCTCTCGCGGATGATCCGGAGGATCGCTTCCTCGCTCTGATGGAAGTCCAGCTCCGTGGTGTCCAGCAAAACGGCGTCCTCCGCCTGCTTCAAGGGCGCCGCCGCCCGGTGAGAATCGTTATAGTCCCGCTGACGCATTTCCTCCAGCACCTTTTCATAGCTTTCCGGCGTCCCCCGCTGCTCCAGTTCCCGGAAGCGGCGCATGGCCCGCTCCTCCACAGAGGCCGTCAGGAAGATCTTCACCGTGGCGTCCGGCAGGACCACGGTCCCGATGTCCCGGCCGTCCATCACCACGTTGTTTTCACGAGCCAGCTTCCGCTGCATTTCCAGCAGATGGGCCCGCACCGCCGGATGGGCGGAGACCGCGGAGGCGTACAGGGAGATCTCCGGCAAACGGATCTGATCGGTCACATCCGTACCGTTCAGCGTCATATGCTGTAAGCCGTCCTCCCCGTAATGCAGGCCGATCTCCAGCTCCGGCAGCAGCGCGGCAACGGCCTCACCGTCCTTGGGGGCCACGCCCTTGGAAAAGGCGGCATAGCCGATGGTGCGGTAAATAGCGCCGGTATCCACATATAAATAGCCCAGAGTTTTGGAAACGCTTTTCGCCAGCGTGCTCTTTCCGGCGCCGGAGGGGCCGTCAATGGCAATACTGATGGTTTTCAATGCTGTTCTCTCCTTCTTATTCCTTCTCATTCGCGGCGGACTGTCCCGCCAGACGGCCGGTGGCCCAGGCGATCTGCAAATTAAAGCCGCCGGTATAGGCGTCGGTATCCAGCAGTTCTCCCGCGAAATACAGATTTTTAACAAGCTTGGACTCCATGGTTTTGGGGTCTACCTCCCCCACCTTCACCCCGCCGGAGGTGACGATGGCATCCTCCACAGGACACGGCCCGGAGACCTCCACAGGAAAATGCTTTAAAACCCGCAGCAGGCTTTGCCGCTGTTCCCGGGTCAGGTCGTGGACCTTCTGCCGTCCGGGAATACCGGACAGCTCGACGACCACCGGGATCAGCTTCTGGGGCAGCAGATCGTCCAGTCCGTTCTGGAAATCGTGGTTGGCGTATTTGGCAAAATCCGCCAGCAGCCGCTTGTCCAACTGCTGCTCATCCAGCGCAGGCTTCAGGTCGATCTCAAGCCGGTAGCGCTTTTTGGTAAAATGCCGCATGTGGGCAGAGGCCGACAGCACCAGCGGACCGCTGACGCCGAAGTGCGTAAACAGCAGCTCGCCGAAATCCGTATAGATCTTCTTATCGTTTTCAAAGACCGTCAGGCTCACGTTCCGCAGACTCAAGCCCTGCAAACGAACACAGGGGATCCCCGCCGCGATGATCCCCTGCAAGGGCACCAGAGACCCCTGCAGCGGCGTGACGGTATGCCCCGCCTCAGCCGCCATCCGGTGACCGTCTCCGGTGGAGCCGGTGGCCGGATAGCTGACGCCGCCGGTGGCCAGCACCACCGCCTGAGCGGAATAGCGCCCCCGCTCCCCAACAACGCCGCAGACCGCGCCGTCCTCGATCTTCAGGGCCGACGCCCGGTCCCGGAGGACCTGCACCTTCAGGGCCTTCAGCCGCCGTTCCAGTGCGGCACTGATGTCGAACGCGCTGTCGCTGACGGGAAACACCCGATTCCCCCGCTCAGTTTTCAGTTGGACGCCCAGCTTCTCAAAAAAGTTCATCGTATCAGCGCTATTGAAGCGGTTAAAAGCGCTGTAAAGGAATTTTCCATTACATGGAATATTGGCCAACAGCCCCTCAATATCGGTATTGTTGGTCACGTTGCACCGGCCCTTTCCGGTGATATTCAGTTTTTTTCCCAACCGTTCGTTGGGTTCCAGCAGAGTGACCTGCGCCCCCTGCTCCGCTGCCGAAAGGGCAGCCATCATTCCGGCGGCGCCGCCGCCGATGACCACGATCTTTTTATTCATCGTCCGCACCGCCGAATACATCGTACTGATCCCACAGCCGTTCCAGCGTGGTAAAGGTCTTCGTCACATCCGTGCCCATCTTGGTGGCGATCCCCACCAGCAGGGCATTGATGAGTGACATAGGCGCCGTCATGGAATCGATAAAGGACAGCATCTCGCTGGGAGCCAGCAGCGCCGCGCTGGACATCTGCGCCACCGGAGACTGCTTCTGATCCGTGATGGCGATGATCTCCGCTCCCCGGGACCGGGCAAAGCGGGCTGCGTTGATGGTATCCTTGGAGTACCGGGGGAAGCTGAACGCGATCATCACGTCCCCCTCTCCGCTGCGGAACAGCTGCTCAAAGATCTCACCGGCGGCGCTGGCCTGCACCAGCGTCACGTTTTCAAAGATCATCTGCATGTAAAAATACAGGTAGCCCGCCAGATGGGTAGAGGACCGCGCGCCTAAAATATAGATATGCCGGGCGTGGACGATCTTCTCCACAGCCGTCTGAAAGGTGTCCCGGTCCTCGTCCATGGAGATCTGCCGTAGATTTTCAATATCCGCCTGCAATACGCTGCTGAGCACGTCCCGGTCATAGATATTCTCCGCCGCCTGGATCCGCTGTGTCGAGGTCAGACGGTTCCGGGCCATCTCCTGTAATGCCTTCTGCATGGCGGGATAGCCGTCAAAGCCCAGCTCCGCGGCAAAGCGGACCACCGTGGATTCGCTGACCTCCGTCAACTTTCCCAGCTTGCTGGCCGTCATGAACGCCGCCTGGTCATAATGGTCCAGGATATAGCGTCCAATTCGTTTTTGCCCCTTTGAAAAGGTGGAAAGGTTGTCCTCGATCGTATGTAACACACTTTTTGCCATGATTTTCTTCCTCCGGCGGCACACAACGCCGCGTTTGATTCCGGGGCCTATTCTACCATACTTTCCGCCGGATTGAAACTGATTTCTTCCCTTTTTCCCCTGCGTTTTTCATAAAAAATAGCCGCAATGCGGCTATTTCAAGGAGGCTGCAAAACCTGATGCTTTCTTCGGAAAGCGGTCATTCCTCTTTCAGTCCGGCGATCTCCTCCGCCGTTAAGTACCGCCACTGCCCCAGCGGCAGCGCCCCAAGCTCCAGACAATGCTCCCGCACCCGCTGGAGCCGCAGGACCTCCAGCTCGCACTGTGCGCACATCCGCCGGATCTGGCGGTTCCGCCCCTCGTGGATGATCACGCTCAGCTCTGCCCGGTTTCCCTTCCGGCTCAGTTCACGCACTTCCGCGGGGCGGATGGGCAGCCCCACCACGTCCCGGATACGGCTCAGCCGTTCTGCCGCGTGTTCCACAGGCCCGGACACCGTCACCCGGTACTCCTTGGACACCTCATGGCTGGGGTGCAGCAGCCGGTGGGTCAGGGCTCCGTCATTGGTCAGCAGAAGCAGCCCCTCCGAATCCCGATCCAGCCGGCCCACGGGATAAACCCTTGTGGAAACGCCGGTCAGCAGGTCCATCACCGTTTTCCGGCCCTGCTCGTCAGACACGGTGGTCACATAGCCTCTGGGCTTATTCAGCATCAGGTACACCGCCTCCGGCTCCCGTCCCAGAGGAACGCCGTCCACCCGGATGTCATCCGTCTCCGGGTCGGCCTGCTGGCCCAACAGGGCGGTCTCTCCGTTGACGGCGACCCGCCCGGCGGTGATATACCCCTCTGCTGCCCGGCGGGAACAGACCCCGGCGGCAGACAGTAATTTTTGCAATCGTTCTTTCATTCTGATCCCTGATCCCGTCTTACGGCGGGTCATTCATCCTTCAATTCCAATTTCAGTCCGGCCAAAGCGGAGGACACCTTGGGCATCACTGTCCGTCCTGCCACCAGCGGCACCCGGCCAATCTCTGTTCCGTTCAGGCAGAACACCGCCGCCCCCACGGTTTTTCCGGCGGAGACCGGCGCCCGCAGCGGCTCGTCCAAGCAGATCCGCGTGGTCAGCCGTTCCGTTTCCGCCGCAGGGTAGCAAAAGCCCGCTCCCGCAATCAGCGGCACTGTGGGGCTGACGCCGCCGCTGACGGACGCCTGCGTCAAAGCCTGTCCCCGGACGGCACAGGTCCGGGCGGGGTAGGCGGAAAAGCCGTATTCATACAGCGCTTGATGGTCCGCCCAGTCATTTCCGTCCTGCAAGGTCACAGCAATGAGCCGCTGGCCATTTTTCTCCGCACAGCTCACCAGCGTCCGGCCCGCCGCCTTCGTATATCCCGTTTTCAGGCCCAGACAGCCATCTACATAATGCAGCAGCTTGTTGTGGTTCGTCATGGTCCGTCCCCCGATGGTGACAGACCGGGTGGAGGCGATCCGCATCAAGGTCTCGTTTTCCAGCGCAGCCCGGGCCAGCTTTGCCATGTCCCGTGCAGTGGAATAGTGCTGCTCGTCATCCAGACCGTTGGGGTTGGCGAAGGAGGAATGCTCCATCCCCAGTTCCCGGGCCTTTTCGTTCATCAGGGCTACAAAGCCCTTGACGCTGCCGCCCACATGCTGGGCCACCGCCACCGCCGCATCGTTTCCGGAGCACAGCAGCACCCCGTATAACAGCGTTTCCAGCGTCAGGGTCTCCCCCTCCGTAAGGTACATGGCGGAGCCTTCCGTATACGCCGCCTCCCGGCTGACCTTCACGCTGTCGTGGAGATCTCCCTCCTCGATGGCCACCAGTGCCGTCAGGATCTTGGTGGTGCTGGCGATGAGCATTTTCCGGTCCGCGTTCCGCTCATAGAGCACCCGGCCGCTGTCCGCGTCCATTAAAATCGCAGAGGCAGCAGAGGTCTCCACCGCCAAAATTCGACAAGGGAATATACTATACAGGCACAGTGCCGCAAGGGTGCAGCAAAGAAACCGCCGGGTCAAAAGGCATCACGCTCCAAAGCTGAGATGTCTTTAGTATACCCAGATCAAACCGTTTCGTCCCCGTCTTTTTTATCGAAAAATTTTCCGATCTTGTCTACAATATCCGGTGCCATATCCACAATGCGGTCCACGGTGGACACCGGCGGCACCGCCACGGGCATCACGCGGGTGGTTCCGTCCTTGATAACCAGAAAGGCCACCGGGTCGATCTTCACACCGGCGCCGCCGCCACCGCCGAAATTGTTCTGGCCAGGCTTGCCGTAATCCCCGCCGCCGCTGCCGAAGCCGAAGCTGACTCTGGAAATGGGGATCAGGGTCACACCGTCCGGCGTGGTGATGGGCGCGCCTACAATATTGTTGGCGTCCACCATCTCCCGAACCTTCTCCATCGTGGAATTCATCACATCACGCAGCGGGCTTTTCTTTTCCATGTCCATTCGATTCATCCTTTCCGACTGGTGCTTGTTTTTTCTTCTTCATATAGGCCAGAAGCCACCGCAATCCGGGAATCGCCACGGTCATGCCGATCCGCAGCAACGTACCGATCCGGGCGGAAAACCCGACGCTTCCCAGGATTTTTGTCTCCTCCGCGGTAAAATCAACATCCAGGTGGATATGCGGCCGGGGGATCACCAGCAGTTGTTCCAGCACCGGCATCCCGGTCCAGACGGCCCCGTGCAGCTCGCCGTATAGTTGCGCGGCGTCCGCAGGTTCCGCCTGTCCCCCTAAAATAACGGACACATCCAGCGGATCGATCCGCACGCCCTGGCGGGTACGGCGCAGCGCCTTTTTCAGCGGCGGCCACAGGGCCTTCCATGCGTCCCGAATGTCGCTGAGCGTGGGCTTCGGGAACGCCTTCTTCGGCTTCTCCTGCTTTTGCGTCTGCTTTTTCTGCGCTTCTTCCGGTTTTTTTTCGTTTTTCGGCGGTTTTTTCTTTTCCGGAAGCACCTGAAATTTCAAAAAACCAAATCGGGCGCTGACCGTCAGCTCCTCGCCGAACCGGATCAATACGCCCACCCGCGTCAGGCACAGCAGCAGGAGCACCAACAACAGGATGCCCAAGATCCACCATCCGATCACAGCCGCTGCCCCCTCTCCAAGCTTTTACACGTCCGCAGGTTCCCCGGCGTCGGTCTGTGCCGGCGCTTCCGTGTCCCCCATGGGATCTACCACCTCACCGGCTTCGTTCAGCCGCATCTGCCCATCCTCGCCGATATCGTCCGGCAGCTCTGGCAATTCCTTCAGGCTGGACAGATGGAACGCCCGCAGGAACTGCTTGGTGGTGCGGTACTGCCGGGGCCGCCCCGGTACCTGTAACCGACCACATTCCTCGATCAGTCCCCGGTCCAGCAGCAGTCCCACGGTATAGGAGCTGTCCACGCCCCGGATCTGATCCACATAGGCCCGTGTGGTAGGCTGGTAGTAGGCGATGATGGTCAAAACCTCCAGCGCGGGCTGGCTGAGTTTGGCCGGCTTGCGGATCTCAAATGCCTTACGGATGGTCTCCGCGTAGTCTGGTGCGGAACAAAGCTGCCAGCTGTCGTCGATTTTCAAAAGCCGGATGCCCCGGCGCTCGTAAGCGTAGTAGTCCATCAGTTTTTGAAGCAGCTGTTCCACCGTAGGCCGGTCAATATCCAGTGCCACGCAGATCCGATCCACCTGCACCGGTTCCCCGGAGGCGAACAGGATCGCCTCCAACGCGGATTCAAGTTCCTTTCTATCCATGTCAGCCACGGTTCTCCTTAAAACGTCAGATTCTCAGGCACGTCATCGCGCTCCTGCCGGACGATACAGTCTGTCTCAGAGCCTGCCAGATGCAGTACACGCGCCTTGCACAGCTCCAGCACCGCCAAAAAGGTGGCCACCACCTCGCTGCGGCTCCGGCTGCCCCGGAACAGCAGCAAAAAGCGGGTGATGCCGCCCTCCTTCAGCTTTTGCAGAATGTCTCTCGCCTTGCTCTCCACGGGATACGGCTCATGCTGCACGATCTCCCGGAAGGCGGCTCGCGGGGGCGGCAGCTTCCGTTCCGCCCGGTTCTGGATCTCCGCCATGGCCAGCACCAGATCCGCCGGCTGATGGCTGTATTCAAACACCTTGCCCCGCTTCACCGGCTCCGGGTTCCGGGTCACGATGTTCCGACCGAATTCTCCCATAGGCGCCAACCGCTGGGCCAGTGCCTTCACCCGGACGTAATTTTCGCTGCGCCGCCGTTCCTCCAAGGATTGAAGCAGCGCGTCCATCTCGCTTTTGGCCTCGTCATCCTCAATGGACAGCAGCATCCGGGTCTTGAGATACACCAGATGGGACGCCATGATGACGAATTCGCTGGCCACCTCCAAGTCCATCCGCTGCCGATCCTCCAGCCATGCGATATACTGGCCGCAGATCAACGAGATGGAGATATCCTGGATCTCCAGCTTATTCTTCCCCAAAAGGAACAGGATCAGATCCAGCGGACCCTCAAAATCCTGCATCTCCTCAGACCGGGAGTGGACTACCTTTTCCAGTTTGAATACAGGACTTTCCAAAATCAGGACACCTCAAGCAAAAAAGATATGAAACAGCGCTTCGTACACGCCGTAGATCGCGTCTCCAAGAAAATTTCCGCCAAGGCCCAGCCAACTCAGCGCCAGCAGAACCAGAATACCGTACCGCTCATAGCGCATCAGCTGACCGTAGGCGCTGTTGGGCAAAAACATCGCCAGCACCTTGGACCCGTCCAGCGGCGGAATGGGGATCAGGTTGAAAAGCCCCATACCAACGGACATGGGGGCCACCGTAAACAGGCACCACTCAAAGAAAACATTCATGCCCGCGCTGTACGGCGCGTACAGGTAGATCACCTTGCCGATTCCCAGAAAAAGGACCGCCAAAAGCAGATTGGACACCGGCCCCGCCAGCGCCGTGACCGCCATGCCCTGCTTGGGCTTGCGGAAATAGTTGGGATTCACCGGCACGGGCTTGGCCCAACCGAAGCCCACCGTAAACATCAGCGCCAGACCCAGCCAGTCGATGTGGTGCAGCGGATTCAGGGACAGCCGGTGCATGGACTTCGCCGTGGGGTCTCCCAGCGCCAGCGCCGCCAGCCCGTGGCAGGTCTCGTGGACCGTCAGGCAGAGGAACACCGCCGCTACACGGAGCACCGCGTCAGTCAGCGAGGAAACATCCAGCGCCTGAAACAGATTTTGCAGATAATGCAGCATAAAACGCTCCAATGAAGTCAGATTCTCACCGTCTGGGCAGAATGCTCCAGATTCAAGTTATTATAGCAGTTTTTCCATAAAAATACAAGGGTCAAACCCCGGCAGCCCGGCGGATGCAAAAGAGCGGCGGCCCTTGCGGGCCGCCGCCGAGATTGTCAATAAAGTGGTAAATTCTCCGCGACGGAAAGGTAGGGCAACCGTTAGCGGCTCTGCCGCTTTACGGATGCTGCATACCCCTTGCGGGTAAAGAGTGTGCGCGGGACTGCGCCCGCAGGCGCGTTTCGGAGCGCAACCGCCGAAGGCGGCTCTTGGCGCGTAGATAACCCAAGAGGGGGAAACGGGCGACGCGCCGCCAGTGGCGGAGAAAGCGAGCCCGTTTCGAGGAAGGCTCCCGGTTTTCGGGCGCAACGCGCACGGAAACCGGTCAAACCGATACCGTATTCCCCCGCACCATTGTAATCAATTGTTTTAAGAACTTTTATAAAGTTCTGAAAAATTGCTCAGCGGGGCGAAAAGACTTTTTCGACACGCTGAGCGGCGGCCCTTGCGGGCCGCCGCCGTTTGATTCAGTTTTCTTCCGCGTCCGTCCGGTCCACCTGCCGCAGCAGCTCCTCCGCGGATACGCCGAACAGCTTCGCCAGCGCCAGCAGATTGGAGGTGCTGGGGTCCGCCGTTCCGGTCTCCCACTTGCTCACCGCCTGACGGCTGACGCCCAAGGACTCCGCCACGAACTCCTGGGTCATCTTGCATCGGACCCGGTGCTCCTTCAGGACCTCCCCCAGCGAGCGGCGGGTCTCCGCCTTCTCCTTTCGGACCTCTCCGGAGCGGTTGTACTTCCGCAGAGCCTTGACCCCCTGCACGGCGGCGTAGATCACAAACGCGAAGATCGCCAGCCGCACCAGTGTGACCACCAGCAGTAAAATAAGTGATATTGACATATTGATATCCTCCTTTGCTCTCCGGTACCGCTTTCAGCACCATGGATCTGATGCCGTCATGCTACCAGACAAAGGCGGTTGCGGCCACCAAATATGACGCAACTTTCCGTTGCGCGGCCTGTTTTCGCGCCTGAACAGGCTCAGTCCTGCGTCAGAACGCCGGTGAGGTCCAAGGGCTTGCCGTCGGCCCACAGGCGCTCCAGATCATAGAAGCTCCGGGCCTCGGCGCTGAACACATGGACGCAGATGCAGCCGTAATCCAGCAGCACCCAGGTACCGTCCCGGTAGCCCTCCCGACGCAGAGGCTTCTCCCCCGCCTGCTCCTCCAGCAGCTTCTCCACAGAGCCGCACAGGGCGTTGATCTGGGTGTTGGAGCTGCCGGTGGCAATGACGAAATAATCCGCCAGGGTCGTAATGTCGGTGATCTCAATGGCGGAGATCTCCTTGCCCTTCTTCTCATCCAGGGCCTTGGCGGCCAGAATGGCCAGTTCCTTCGGTGTCATCATACTTTTAAAATCCTTTCTGAATGTCTTAGCCGCCCATCGGCAGCGGTTCTCCGGTCACAGGGTCCAATCCCTGATTCGCATCGGGCGTTGCAGGTTCCTCCGGCGGCACCACGATGATGCCGGGATCTTCCGGCTGGTCCGGTGTCTCCGGACTGCCGGTGCCCGTCTCTCCCCCGGTGGAGCCGGAGGGGTCTGTGGTCTCCGTCCCCGTCCCCGGTGTTTCCGGTGTGGCCGGGGTCTCCGGCGTGGGTTCAGACGGTGTTTCAGACGGCGTCTCTGTTCCCGGCTCTGTCTCCTCCGGCGGTGACACGATCTCCCCGGTGTCCGGGTCGATCAGGTTGCCGTTTTCGTCGGTGATATAGTCCTTTTCCGGCTCATCCTTCTTGCCGCTGCCCATCAGAGTCGGCGGCACGGCGGCCTTGCTGTCCTCCACATGGCCGGTGGTGGAGCTGACGGAGCCGTCCTTATTGACGGACATGATGTCCAGATCCGACAGGGTGAAAACCTCCTTGAAGGGGCTGAGCTGGTTATTCACAATGTCCAGCAGCTTGCCGGGAATGGGCACCACATATTCCAGATAGAAGTCCTTGCCAAGCTGCTTGCTGTATACCCGGCTGTATGCCGCAGCGCCCTTGTACGGCATAGTCATGAAGTTCACATCGTCCATGCTCAGACCGCCGGAGAAGGCCCGCTTGCCGAACCAGAGGATATTCTGGAAGCTCAAGTCCGTCTCCACGGATTCCTCGAACACCTTGGCGATCTTGCCGATATTCAGCACGTTTTTCGGCTGCATCATCTCCTTGATGACCGCCTTCAGGAAGTTCTGCTGCAATTCCATACGGCCCGCGTCTCCGACGCCGCCCTTGTTATAGCCGTAGGGACTGTCCTTATCGTTCTTCCGCCAGCGGATGACCTGCATGGCGTCGTCGCCGCTCAGGTGCCGCAGGCCCGGCGCCTGCTCAATGACCAGATTCTGAGCCGGGTCGTGGTAGTCCATGGGATAGGGCACATCGAAATCCACGCCGCCGATGGCGTCCACGATCTTGCCCACGGCCTCCCACTCCAAAATCACCTGATAATCCGGCTCAAAGCCAACCAGCTGGGAGATTTCTTTATAAAGAGCCTTGATGCCCTTCTCCCCGCCGCCGTTCATGTTGTAAACGGAGTTGATCTTCTTCACGTCCCAGTTGACGTTTACCATGGTGTCACGGGGAATGGACATGACGTTGGCCTTCTGGTTGGTCACATCGTAGCTGGCCAGCAGCATGGTGTCCGTGTTGCCGCCGCCCCCGGTGTCCCGGCCTAAGATCAGTACGGTGTAGTAATCCTTGCTCTTCCGCTCGCCGCTGACGCGGGGCTGCACGCCGTCGCCGTAGTCGATGCCGTCCCCCGCCTGGGTGCCGTCTGCGTTGGAGCCGTTTCCCTTTCCGGGCAGTTCCGGCTTGACGAACAAGCCGTCCAGTGCCACCACGGCCACCAGCACCACCGCCAATACGATGGCCACCGCCAGCAGCCACTTCTGCCCCTTTGTCAGTCGGCTGGGCTTCTTTGCTTTCTTCTGTTTGGATTCCTTCTGTTCTAAATGCTTTCCAACATTTTCTGCCATAGGTTTATCTCTTTCCTTTCAGCCAGTCGCGCGCCTCCACTGTAGCGTGGTGGACGGGATTTCCCATTTCCGTCATCTCGTCGATGGTCATTTCCAGTCCCATCAACATCCCTCGATCCGGATCCTCATACACACATGCCCGTAAATCGTTTACACCGGGAAAATCCCGGGAGGGCTCAATATAATCCGCCAGATAGATGATCTTTTCCAGCAGCGTCATGTCCGCGTGGCCGGTGGTGTGCCACCAGATTGCCCGGTAGATCTCATCGTCCACGCCGAACACCTCCCGGGCGATGGCCGCGCCGGTCTTAGCGTGAAGCAGCTTCAGTGCCTTCTGCTCCAGCTCGTCCAGCTCGATGCCGTACTGACGGCACAGGGCCAGCTGCTCCGGCATATCCAGCTTCTTCGTGCAGTCGTGGAGCAGCGCCGCTACACGGGCCTTCTCCACATCCGCGCCGTAGCGGGTCGCTAACCGGATGGCCTCCTGCTCCGTCCCCAGCACATGGGGGATGCGCTTGTACTTCAGATAGCTGAGGGCCACCGGACGCAGCCGAGAAAGCGTCAAGCTTTTCAGGTTTACATCCGTTCCGTACAAATGGTTTCGCAGGATATAGCCGTACACCGCCGGCGGCAGCAGGTTCTCCCCCGTCCCGGATGCCAGTTGCTCCCGCAGCTCCGTGGAGGAAATGTCGATGACGCCGGGGACCGTCAGGGTAAAGATCCGGGCGTCCGGGTAGAGACGGTACAGCTTGTCCCGCTGGGCGGAAAACTGCGGCTCCATGTCTGCTTCCGTCCGGCCGAAGGCGGCGATCCCCGCAAGGGATGCGATCTTCTCCGGTTCATGCCACGTTTCAAAGCTGAGGAACATATCCGTCCCCATCAGCAACCACAATTCATCCTCCGGGAATTGCGCTTTCAGCTCCGCCAGCGTGTCGGAGGTAAAGCTCTTTCCCGCCCGGCGCACCTCCATATCCAGCGTTTCCACCTTGCTCCCAAGGCCCAGATGCTCCCCCGCCATGCGGGTCATTTCCAGCCGCTGCTCCGCCGTGGCGCTGCCTGCGGGCAGGTCCTTGTGGGGCGGGATGCTGGCGGGGATCAGCAGCAGCTTGTCCAGTTTCAGCGTGGCGATCACGGCCGCCGCCGCCGTCAGATGCCCCAGATGGGGCGGGTTGAAGGTTCCTCCGTAAATACCGATTTTCAAGAAAATTCCATCTCCTGTTTCAACGCGATCCCGCTTACGCCTGCCGCTTTTTTGACGGATTCACCAGCTGGATACGCTTCTCTCTGGGCTTGCTGTGGCTCTCCCGGTACAGCACGAACTTGGTGCCGATCACCTGCACCACCTCGCTGCGGGTGGCCTTTGCCAGCTCCTGCGCTGCGAGACGAGCGTCATACTCGATATTGTTCTCCAAAACCCGGCCCTTGATGAGTTCCCGGGCCTCCAGCGCATCGTCGGTCTGCTTGACGAGGTTCTCCCCGATGCCATCCTTGCCAATGTGGATGATGGTGTCGATGGTGTTGGCCAGCCCTCGCAGCTGGGCTCTCTGTTTGCTTGTCAGTTCCATAAAATTCCTTTCATTGGGCCGCTCCCGCCCAGTATTTTTTTGCTTTTTCCAAATCTTCCTCCCGCAGCCATTCCTCGGAAAAGCCGCAGGCACAGCAGATATACCGGTCCACCGGAGCACTTTGAAATCCCCGTATCACAAAATTCTGCGTATTGTCCATGGTGCTCCTGACTCCGCCGGGGACCCGCACAATATCCGCTCCTCCGCACTTGGGGCACACGCCTGTCTTTTTCATGGGGCAGTTCCTCCTTTTTGGAATGGTTCTGCTGGTTAGACGGTTATTTCTTCAAATAAGTTTCCAGTTTTTCAGAAAATTCCCGCAGGGCCTTGCCCCGGTGGGAGATCTCCGCCTTTTCCGCCTGGGTCAGCTGTGCAAAGGTCTTTGCCTTGTCAGGCACAAAGAACACCGGGTCATAGCCAAAGCCGTTCTCTCCCATGGGGGCAAAGGCGATGGTGCCGGGGGCCTGTCCCTCGGCTGTGATGGTGTCTCCGTTGGGGAAGGCGCAGGCGATGGAGCAGGTGAAATGGGCCGCCCGGGTGGTCTGCCCCCGCATAGTTTGCAGCAGCAGCATATACCGTCCCCTGTCATCCAGCCCCTCGCCGCCGTACCGGGCGGAGTACACACCGGGGCCGCCGTTGAGGGCGTCCACGCACAGGCCGGAATCGTCAGCGATGGCGGGCAGCTTCGCCAGCTCACAGATGGCCTTGGCCTTCAGCATGGCATTCTCAGCGAAGGTGCTCCCGGTCTCCTCCACGTCCACAGTGATCCCCAGTTCCTTGGGACTTACTACCTCCACGCCGAACTGGCCCAGAATGGCCCCCATTTCCCGGATCTTATTGGGATTATGGGTCGCTAATACAAATTTCATCACAGTGCTCCTCCCAGCGCTTCCTTCTGAATTTTCAGCAGTTCCCGGTTGCCCTTGGCGCACAGCCGTACCAGCTCCTGCTGCTCCGTCAGGGTGAAGGCACGGCCCTCGCCGGTGCCCTGCAATTCAATGATCTCGCCCAGTTCATTCATCACGCAGTTCAGATCCACCTGCGCCCGGCTGTCCTCGCTGTATTGGAGGTCCAGCAATGCCTGCTCGTCCACGATGCCGGCAGACACGCCGGTGACAAAGTGGCGGATGGGCGTGGAGCCCAGATAGCCCTCCTCCACCAGCTTCCGGCAGGCCAGGGCCAGGGCCACAAAGCCGCCGGTAACGGAGGCGGTGCGGGTACCGCCGTCCCCCTGAAGCACGTCGCAGTCGATGTTGATGGTCCGCTCGCCCAGTGCCTTCATATCCACCGCTGCCCGCAGGCTGCGGCCCACCAGCCGCTGGATCTCAGCGCTGCGGGGGCTGAGCTTCAGCTTGGAGATGTCCCGCTTGCTCCGCTCCCGGTTGGCCCTGGGCAGCATGGAATACTCCGCCGTGACCCAGCCCTCGCCCTCTGCCACATGGGGCGGGGTCTTTTCTTCAATGCTGGCGCAGCAAAGCACCTTGGTATCGCCGCACTCGATGAGGCAGCTCCCCTCCGGGAACTTCACAAAATCCGTGGTGATCTTAATGGGGCGCAGCTCATCATACGCCCGTCCATCCTGTCTGGTCATAGTCATTCCTCATTTCAAAATTCCCGTGAAGTAGATCAAAACACCTTCACGCTGTCAGATAATTGCCTCCACATAGGAACGTGCATCGAAAGGTTTCAGATCGTCGATCCCCTCGCCGACTCCCGCAAACTTCACAGGTACGCCCAGCTCCCGGGCGATGGCGATGACGATGCCGCCCTTGGCGGTGCCGTCCAGCTTCGTCAGGACGATGCCCGTCAGTCCCGCCGTCTCCTTGAAGGTCCGGGCCTGAATCAGGCCGTTCTGGCCAGTGGTGGCGTCCAGCACCAGCAGCGTTTCCCGGTCGCATCCGGGACACTCCCGGTCGATGATCTTGGACAGTTTCGCCAGCTCCGCCATCAGATTTGCCTTGTTGTGGAGCCGTCCGGCGGTGTCGCACAGCACCACATCCACGTTCCGGGCCTTAGCAGCCTGAAGTGCGTCGAACAGTACGGCGCCGGGGTCCGCGCCCTCGTACTGCCGGACGATCTCGCATCCGGCCCGCTCCGCCCAGATCTCCAGCTGGTCGGCGGCGGCGGCCCGGAAGGTGTCGGCGGCGCACAGCAGCACCCGCTTGCCCTGCTTTTTCAGGCTGGCGGCCACCTTGCCGATGGAGGTGGTCTTGCCCACGCCGTTGACGCCGATGAAGATGCAGACGCTGGGCTTCGTGTCCAGCTTCAGGGCGGTGTTCCCCACCTCCATCTCCGCCATCAGGATCTCCCGCAGGGCCTCCCGGACCTCCTCCTGGCCTTGCAGGTGCTCCTTGCGGACCTTGGTCCGCAGCTTTTCCACGGCGTCCGTGGCAGCGTCCACGCCAAGATCTGCCATGATGAGGGTTTCCTCCAATTCTTCAAAAAAGTCCTCGTCCGCCTCCGTAAACCCGGAGAACAGATTGCTGGTGATTTTTTTCAGCTTGTCAAAAAAGCCCATTGTAAACTCCTTTTTTCATGCGATTTCCCGCATTTTTTGAACCTTCATTTCCTGCTCCTACGGAGGGATGTGGCGAACCGCCGCAGGGATGCAGCAAGGTGCCGCTTTGCGGCTCTGGAAGGCATGGTGATACCATGCAAGATTGAATCCCCATTTTCTTTTCCTCTTGCGGAAAAGAAAACGGCAATTCATGGTCAAAAGAAAAGACGCTGAGGGATGATTTGACACCTCTGTGTCAAATCACCCGAAACGGGGGCTGCCCGTCACGCACTGCCGACCAAATTTGGAAATCTCCTACCGGCTGCGCTATACTCAAATCTCAAATCAGTACGTCCCCGCACCAGAAAGTCCGCCGCATACCGGTGTTCTAATCAGGACACTCTCTGCCCCTCTTTCCGCTGCCGCTCGCATGTAGCACCAGGTAGTGCGTAGCGAAGCGGAACGCACGGGACTGTTGCAGAAAGTCTTTCAGGTTTGCAGCCCGGTAAATGCCCTGCTTCCAAATGTGGGGAAGCACTCGGCTCTTTGCGGACTTTCAGCGCAGCCGGCAGAAGGTTTCCGGATTTTGGCGGCAGTCCGTACCGACTGCTCCTTCGTATGGGTGAGTTGGCCGCTTCGACGGTCAACTCATCCCTGACATTTTTTCTTTTCCACCGTGCACGGCGCATTTTCTTTTTGATGTCTCAAAAAGAAAATGGGGGGTGCATCCTCTGTGGACCACAGTCTCTGCGGGAGCAGAGAAACTATTGAATCTCCAATTCCTTCGCCATATCATTCAGATTGATGGTCAAGATCTTACTGACGCCCTGTTCCTGCATGGTGACGCCGTACAGCACGTCGGCGGCCTCCATGGTGCCCCGGCGGTGGGTGATGACGATGAACTGGGTCTTATCCGCCAGCGTCCGCATATAGCGGGCCGTGCGAACCACGTTGGCCTCGTCCAGCGCCGCCTCGATCTCGTCCATAATGCAGAACGGGGTGGGGTGCACCTTCAAAATGGCGAAATATAACGCAATGGCCACGAACGCCTTCTCACCGCCGGAGAGCAGCGAAATGGTTTTCAGGACCTTACCGGGGGGCTGGGCCTTGATCTCGATGCCGCAGTCCAGAATGTGCTCCGGGTCCTCCAGTTCCAGCTTGGCCTGACCGCCGCCGAACAGCTCCACAAAGGTCTGCTCAAAGCTTTCGCTGAGCAATTTGAACTGCTGGCCGAAAATGTCAGTCATCTGGGAGGTGATCTCCCCGATGATGCCGGTCAGCTCGCCCTTGGCCTTTTCCACATCGTTCCGCTGATCCGTCAAGTAAGTGTACCGGCCATTGACCCGCTCAAACTCGTCGATGGCGCCTACATTGATGGTGCCGAGGCCGTTGATCTCCCGTTTCAGCTCCGCTACCCGGCGGGACGCCTTGGGCACGCTTTCCAGCTCGATCCGCTGGGCCTGGGCATCGGAATGGTTCAGCTCGTAGGTCTCCCACAGCTTGTCCAAGATCTGCTTTTCCTCCATGGCGGAGGTAGTCAGCTTCGTTTCCAGTCTGCTGGCGGCCCGTTCCAGATTCAGGAGCGTTTCGTTCATCTCCTGACCGGCGCGGCTCTTGGCGGTGCGTTCCGCCTCCAGTGCGATCTTTTCCTGACTGATCCCCGCCAGCCGCTCCGAGATCACGGCGCTCTGTGCCTTCAGCTGTGCCTGTTCCGCTCTCCGCTGGCCGATCTCGGTCTGAGCCGCCTCAATCTGCCACTGATACTGGGCCAAGGCCGCTTCCTTCTGGCTTCGGTCACCGGACAGCTCCGCTGCCAGCGCTCGCAGATCGGCGGCACGGCGCAGCGCCCCCTCCCGGTTGGCGTCGATGGCGGCCAGCTCCGCCTTGTGGGCGGCGATAGCCTCAGACAGTTGCCCGGACTGGGCCAGCAGCTCGCTCTGCCCGGATAGGATGGCCTCCGCCTGTACGCGGCAGCTTGCCGCCTCACCTTCCCGGTCCGCCACGGTCTGCTCTGCCGCCGCGTTTCGGACCTCGTTTTCCTGAATACGGCCGTCGATGGCCTCGATCTCACCGGCGAGATTTTCCACGCTTTCCCGCAAATTGGAAAGCAGCATATCAAACTGATTCTTCACGCCCTGCAGCCGCAGGACCTCGTCCTCGGCGGCGCGGCGCTGGGTCTCGGCGGTGGTCAGCTCGTACTGAGCTGCGTCCAGCTCCCGGCGGGAGGCTTCCTCCGTAGCCCTGGCCTCCTCCAGCTTCCGGTGCATCTCCGATGCCCGGCCATTCAGCCGTTCCAGTTCCGCCGCGCGGCTCAGCACACCGGCGCTGCGGCTGGTAGAGCCGCCGGTCATGGAGCCGCCCCGGTTGATGACCTGTCCGTCCAGCGTCACGATGCGAAAGGCGTTGCGGTACTTCCGGGCCATGGCGATGCCGCAGTCCAGATCCTCCGCGATCACCGTTTTTCCCAGAAGGCTGTTAAAAATTTGTGTATACTTAGGGTCGAAGCGCACCAACCGGGACGCCACGCCCACAAAACCGAACTCGTTCTCCACGCCCCGCTCCCGAAGTTCCTCTCCCCGGATGGCGGTGAGGGGCAGAAAGGTAGCACGGCCGCCCTCCCGCTGCTTCAGGAAGGCGATGGCGCTCTTGGCGTCCTCCTCCCGGTCCACTACGATGTTCTGCAAACCGGCACCCAAAGCGATCTCGATGGCAAGGGAATACTTGCCGTCGGTCTTCATCAGACCCGCCACCGGGCCATGGATGCCCCGGAGGTTGTTCTGGGCCTGACAGACCAGCTTGACAGCCTTGTTGAAGCCCTCGTAGTCCTTTTCCATTTCCGTCAGCAGACGGATGCGGTTATCCAGCGCGCCCACATCCATGGTGAGCTTCACTCTGGCTTCGGCAGCGGCGTCGGCCTTCTTCTTCCGCTCCTCCATCCGCAGGGTATGTCCGCTGATGATGTTGGCGGCGGCCTCCGCGTCCTCTTGTGCGTCCTCTAAGGCCCGGCGGTTGGCTTTTGCCTCCCGCCCCTGTTCCTCTAACTGACGCTCCGCAGTCTCCTGATCCGCCAGTGCCGCCATGCGGCGGGATCTGATCTGCTCCGTCTCCGCCCGGATGGCGGCGGCCTCCGCACGGGCGTCTGCGGCAGCGGCAATGGCGATGGCCTCTTTACCTCGGAAAGCCTCTGCCTCCGCGGCGGCGCCTCCCGCCTGCTCCGACGCAGCCTGAGCCTGAGCCAGCAGCTTGTCCAGTTCCGCATTCAGCGCGGCGGCCTGCTGCTCCAACTCTGTCGCTTGGGCGTCCTGTTCCGCTGCCTGGACCTCATAGCCCCCGGTGCGGCTCTCTGATTCCTCCAGTTCGCTTTTTGCTCGTTCAATATTCTCCGTCAGATGGCTGATGGTGCTTTCCAGCACCGCCACGGCGGAATCCTGCTCCGCTGTCCGGGCGTCCAACTGGGCGGCTTCAGTCCGCAGCCCCTCCGCCTCCATGTCCTTTTCCTGCATCCGCTGGCCAAACTGCTCGTTTTCCGCGAACAGTGCGTCCATGCGGGACCGGGCCTCGTCCCGTTCCTGTTCCGCGTTCCGCAGGTCGATCTCCAGCTTCCGGGCGTTGGCCTTCAGCGCTTCCAGATTTTCCAGCCACAGGGAGATCTCCAACAGGCGCATCTCGTCCCGGAGGACCAGATACTTTTTCGCTGTCTCCGCCTGCATCCGCAGCGGCTCTACCTGAAGCTCCAGTTCCGCGATCTTATCGTTGATCCGCACCAGATTTTCCTCTGTGCGTTCCAGCTTCCGCTCCGCTTCTTCCTTCCGGTGGCGGTACTTGGAAATACCTGCCGCCTCCTCGAAGATCTCCCGGCGGTCCGTGCTCTTGGTGGAGAGGATCTCATCCACCCGGCCCTGACCTACGATGGAATAGCCCTCCCGGCCCATGCCGGTGTCCATAAACAGCTCCGTCATGTCCTTCAGTCGGACGGACTGGCGGTTGATGTAATACTCGCTCTCTCCGCTGCGGTAATACCGCCGGGTGACGGCCACCTCAGACTCGTCCATAGATGGGAACAGATGACCGGTGTTGTCCAGCACCAGCGTCACCTGAGCAAAGCCCACCGGGGCGCGTTTTTCCGTGCCGCCGAAGATCACGTCCTCCATTTTGCCGCCCCGGAGGGCCTTGCTGGACTGCTCGCCCATGACCCAGCGGATGGCGTCGGAAATGTTGGACTTGCCGGAGCCGTTAGGCCCCACGATGGCCGTAATATCCTCACCGAAGTTCAGGACCGTCTTATCAGGGAAGGATTTGAAGCCCTGCACCTCCAGTGCTTTTAAGTACATCTATGTCTCACCTCGATCTACACCCATATACTTTAAACATACTTTAACTAAGATACTATACCAGAAAAGCGCACTTATTTCAATAGGAAAACGAGGGGCATCACCCCCTCGTTTCGTTCATTTTCCGATAGAGCCAGTCCAATCCTTCCCGCAATCCGCCCAGCTGGTCGATGATCCCCAGATGCACCGCCTCCTCACCGTAGATCACGCTGCCCACATCCGCCGCCATGTCATCCTTTGCCAGCATGAGGGCCTGAAACTTCTCCGCCGAGATCCGGCTGTGTCCCGCCACAAAGGCCACGATCCGCTCCTGAAGCCGCTGAAAATAGTTGTAGGTCTGGGGCGCAGCGATGACCGTTCCGCTCATCCGCACGGGATGGATGGTCATGGCGGCGGAGGGCACCGCAAAGCTCCGCTGGGCCGCCACCGCCAATGGGACGCCAATGGAATGGCTGCCCCCTAAAACGATGGCCGCTGTGGGCTTGGTCAGTCCGGCGATCAGCTCCGCGATGGCCAGTCCCGCCTCCACATCACCGCCCACGGTGTTCAGCAGAAATAAAATACCGTCCACCTCCCGGCTCTCCTCCAGCTTCGCCAGCAGGGGCAGCATATGCTCATACTGGGTGGTTTTCGTGCCGTTGGGCGCCGCCGTGTGCCCCTCGATCTGTCCGATGATGGCCAGCGTATAAACGGTTCCGTGGGCGGTTTTTGTCATGGCGGAGCCGAAATCTACTACGTTCTGGTTCACCTGACTCCCTTCCCGCTCCTCCGTCGCCTTTGTCTCCTTGTCCTTCTCCATTGCGATCCCTCACTTTCCCCGTTAGTCTCCGCAGGAAAGCGTCGGCCTATGCGCCGGAACGAAAAAGAGAGCCGCAGAGATAAAATCTCTGCGGCTCTTTTGGAAATCAATGTGTGTTTTTCGTCTGAAAATCAGGCAGCCTTGGGCATCATCTCGGCAGTAGGGATCACCTTCATGCAGAAGTTGGCCAGGAATTCTGCCACGTTGTAGCGAGGTGCCGCAGCGCGGGGCGTCAGGGTCTTTTCAGCCGTCAGAACGCCGGAGCCGACAGCCCACTGCATCGCGGGGATGGCATACTCGCCAACCTCACCCACGTCCTCGAAGGAGAGAATATTGGTATCCTCGCCCACAGACACATCATAGCCCATGAACTGTGCGTAGCGATACAGGATGGTCAGGAACTGCTGACGGGAAATGGCCTGTGCCGGGGCAAAGGTTGTCTCGGTGATGCCGTTGGTCAGCTTGTTCTCGGCTGCCCAGGCGATGGCCTTGACGAAGGGAGAGGTAGCGGCCACATCGCCGAAGGGATTGGCGTTCTTGGGCTCGGGAGAGCCGTTCATCCGCCACAGCACCGTGACCATCTGGCCCCGGGTGATGGTGTTGTTGGGCATGAACATCGTATCCGTGACGCCCTTGAAGATATTGTTCTCATAGCAGTATTTCACAGCACTGTAATAGGCGGCGGAAGGATCCACATCCGTAAAGGGCAGGCCCTTGATAATGGTGATGCGGTCACCGGCCTCGCCGTAATCCTCAGCGGACACAACGCCCTTCAGCTCGGTCTTAACATAATCCATCACAACCTCGTCCATGGGGATACCCAGATCGTAGTTGACGGAAGCGGTCTTGAATGCGTAATAGGTATCGCCGCCGGCAGCCAGGAAGTCATTGGTAGCGATGGTGTAGACCGTTCTGAGGTTGAAGGCCTTGCCGCCAACGGACTGGATCGTAACACGGCGGATGGTCTTGGGCGCGTGGTAGGTGGAGCCTTCATACACATCGCCCGCGTCATAGGTCTTGGTACCGTCAATGGTGTAGACGATGCCGCTGACCTGGGGGAAGCCGCCGATGGAATCCGGCGTGCAGTAGGTCGAAGCCTCCAGAGCCTCCAGCAGCTCCGCGCCGGTGACCTTCACGATGCTCAGTGTATTGCCGAAGGGCAACACGGTGTTGATGTCCTTCTTGGTAATATCGCCCTTCTTGATGGTGGCCCGGATGCCGCCGCCGTTGGTGACAGCCGCGTCCACCTTGGTGCCGTTCTTGCCTGCGCCCCAAACCAGCGCATCTGTGATGAGGTCACCCAGATTGGTCTCATGGGTCCGGACATTGCCCTTCACGCCGTCCAGCTCCACCTTGGTCTTTGCGAATACGGTGCCGTAGTCGTCGTCAATTTCCTTCTGGATAGCGGCGGCTCTGGCAGCCACGTCCTTATCCTCGGCAGTCATGCCCTCGGTAGGAGCGCTCATAGCCGTGACCTTGCCCTTGGGGCTGATGGTCACAACGCCAACGCTGGCCAGCTTGGTGCCGGTGGACGTGAGGAGGGTGCCGTTGACCTTGCCGTCCTTGTCGGTCACTTCGGCAATGTCCTTCATGGTGGAGTGGGAGTGTCCGTCAATGAACACATCAATACCGTCCACAACATTCAGCAGGTCCGTGGAACGGTTGCCAATGGATTCCTTATCGATGCCCAGATGGCCCAGGCAGATGATGTAATCGCAGCCGTCCGCCTTCAGGGAGTCCACCTGCGCCTGTGCGCAGTCAAACATGGACTTGTCGCCCAGAATGGTCACGCCCTTGATCTTAGCGGGGTGTGCCTTGGTTGCGGTCTCAGGGGTCTCCAGACCGAACACGCCGATCTTGACGCCGGACGGCGTAGTGAAGATCTGGTTGGAGTTGAATGCCACCTTCCCCTGATAGAGCACGTTGGCTGCCACAATGGGGAACTTGGCTTCCTTGGAGAGATTCACCAGATTGTCATAGCCGTAGTCGAACTCGTGGTTGCCCAGAGTCGTGACGTCATACCCGGCCATGTTCATCAGTTCAACAGCCGTTTTACCCTGAGAAACGCTGACCGTGGGATCGCCCTGGCAGAAGTCGCCGGCGTCCATCAGCAGGACATAGGCACCCTCAGCCTCATAGGCTTTCTTCAAGGCCGCCACCTTGGCATAGCCGGAAATAGCGCCGTGCACATCGTTGGTGTGCAGCACTACTACATAGCCGTCCATCTCGCCCTTGGTCTCGTCCGCAGAGACTGTGACCGTCAGGGAGAAGATCATAGCCAATGCCAGCAGCACAGACAGGAACTTCTTCATTCGCAAAGACCTCCTTTTTATTTAGGGCGGTACAATTTGCAAGCGAGCCCCGCCCTGCTATGTCCAAATTATACCATATCGACCTTTGGTTGCAACTACTATTTGTAAATTTTTATGTTTTATCCGGTCAATTCTCCATCAGCTCTCCCCCATTGTCCCTCTGGTTTTTTGGGGAAAACCGTGCTATACTAACGGCAGAATCTAATCTGGAGGTGCTTTATATGCGTACGCTGTTCAAGGGCGGTACCGTCATCACCGGCCGGGGGCCCAAGCGGGCCGACGTGCTGGTGGAGGGTGAAAAGGTCAGGCAGGTGGGCCGTCTGATCCTCACTCCGGCAGACCGGACGGTGGATGTGGAGGGCTGTCTCCTGTTCCCCGGCTTTATTGACGCCCACACCCACTTTGATCTGGACGTCTGCAACACCACCACGGCGGACGATTTCACCACCGGCAGCCGTGCGGCTCTGAAGGGCGGCACTACCACCGTCATCGACTTCGCCTGTCCCAACAAGGGTGAAAGTCTGCAATACGGTCTGGATCTCTGGCATCAAAAAGCGGACGGCCGCACCTTCTGCGACTACGGCTTCCACATGACCATCGATGATTGGAACGAATCCATCCGGGCGGAGCTGCCGGAGATGTTCCGCCAGGGCGTGTCCTCCTTCAAGATGTATATGACTTACCCCGCCATGATGGTGGGTGACCGGGATATGTACTGGGCCTTGAAGGAGCTGCGTCACTTGGGCGGTATCTGCGGTGTCCACTGTGAGAACGCCGGCGTCATCGACGGTATGATCGCTGAGAAAAAGGCCGCCGGGCTGATGGGCCCCTCCAGTCATCCGGAGACCCGTCCTCCCTATCTGGAGGCCGAGTCCGTCAGCCGCCTTCTGCGGATCGCCCAGGCGGCAGACTGCCCCGTGGTCATCGTCCACCTGACCAACGAGGAGGCCCTCAAGGAGGTAGAACACGCCCGGAAGCGGGGCCAGAAGGTCTATGTGGAGACCTGTCCCCAGTATCTTCTGCTGGACGAAAGCGTTTATTACGCTCCCGACTACTCTCAGGCGGCCCGGTACATCTGCGCGCCCCCCATCCGGGAAAAGGCCAATCAGGAGGTTCTGTGGCGGGGCCTGCGCCGGGGCGAGATCCAGACAATCTCCACCGACCACTGCTCCTTCACGCTGGCACAGAAGGACGCGGGCCGGGAGGACTTCACCAAGATCCCCGGCGGTCTCCCCGGCGTGGAGACCCGAGGCGAGTTGATCTATTCCTACGGCGTGGCCGCCAAGAAGCTCTCGCTGGCCCAGATGTGCCGGGTGCTGAGTGAGAACCCCGCCAAGCTGTACGGTCTCTATCCCCGCAAGGGCGTTCTGGCCCCCGGCAGCGATGCCGACATCGTGATCTACGATCCCGGTGACAGCCATGTGATCCGTGCGGAGGACTGCGTCGCCAACGTGGACTACAACCCCTACGAGGGCTTTGTCACCGCAGGCGGCATCCGGGAGGTCTGGCTCCGTGGCCGCAAGACCGTGGAGAACGGCAAGGTGCTGGACACCGTCCCGGCAGGCATGTATCTGGCCCGTGGAAAATGCGATCTGTAACATCATTTCTGTAAAGTATTATCGCTTTATATCGTATTGGATTCAACAGTTTTCGCTTATTTTTGCAAAAAATTCCGCAGTTCGTCCCGTGTTTCCCACGATTGCATTTCTTTTTATTCTTTGCTATAATACGGCTGTTGAAGAGACCGCCAGACGGTTTTCTTTCCTTGAAATTCAGCGGATTATCCAAAAACAGGGACGGTGGACCGCCCCTGTTTCACCGCGGGGAGGTATTGTATGCACTACGGTGAGATCAAAAACTGCGATATTGCCAATGGCGAGGGCGTCCGGGTCACGCTGTTCGTCTCCGGCTGCACCAACCACTGTGAGCACTGCTTTCAGCCCCAGACGTGGGACTTTGACTATGGTCAGCCCTTCACATCAGAAACAGAGCAGCAGCTTTTAGACCTGCTGGCCCCCTCTTACATTCAGGGACTGACCCTGCTGGGCGGCGAGCCCTTCGAGCCGGAAAATCAACGGGTACTGGTCCCCTTTGTCCGCCGGGTGCGGGAAACCTACCCGCAAAAGACCGTGTGGGCCTTCTCCGGGTTCACACTGGAGGAGCTGCGGACCGAGGGCAGCCATCCCCGCTGCGAGGTGACGGACGAGCTGCTGTCCATGCTGGACGTGCTGGTGGACGGCCGCTTTGTGGAGGCGCTGAAGGACATCTCCCTGCGGTTCCGAGGGTCCAGCAACCAGCGGCTCATCGACATGAAAAAAACACTGGCATCAGGCGAGATCGTCCTGCTGCCGGATCTGGACCGGAAACCCGGTCAAGCATAAGGAGGAATCATCCCATCATGGTAACTATGGCACAGAGGATCGAAGCACTTCGGACGGAAAAGGGCCTCAGCCGCCCCGCGCTGGCGGCGGCGCTGGGACTGCCCCGCCTGTCCATCGAAAAGTTTGAAACCGGCCGCCAGACGCCCTCTCAGGAGCAGCAGCAAAAGCTGGCAGGGGCCTTCGGCGTGTCCCTCCCCTATCTCCGGGGCGAGACCGACGATCCCACCAGTATGGACAACTGGCTCAGCGGTGCCGTCCCCCAGGAGGACGTAGTGCTGCCCAAGGCCGTCCGGAAGGCAACGGCCGCAGTGGTGGCCCAATCCGGCGACAGCAGCAAGAGCGACGGCGCCGTGTTCAGCGCCTTGCTGAAAAGCGACTCCTTCAAGGCGTTGGTGCGGGAGACCGTACTGGATGTCTTAAAATCCCCCGAAGGACAGGCCCTTCTGGCAAAAGCCGCCAAAAAGTAAAAAAAAACAGCCCCGAATCTGCCTGCAAACAGATTCGGGGCCGATTTTATCCCTCTTGCAGAAATCGCTCTGCGGCTTGGACCGTATTGCTGAGATACCGGATGACCTCCACCGGCCACTTTCCCACCGCCGTTTCCCCGGTGACCATCACCGCAGCGGCGCCGTCTGCCACAGCGTTGAAAATATCGCTGACCTCCGCCCGGGTGGGCACCGGATTCTGCTCCATGGACGCCAGCATCTGCGTCACCACCATGAAGGGCTTGCCCGCCTTGCGGCATTGGGCCTCGATCCGCTTCTGGGCCGCCGGCAGCTCCCACAGGGGCATGGCATTCCCCAGATCCCCTCTGGCAATGACGATCTCATCCGCCGTTTCCAGAAATTCCGGGAGCCGTTCCAGCCCCATCTGGTTTTCGATCTTGGCGAACAGCCGGATATTCGCTCCGCCGTTTTCGTCCAGTGCCCGCCGGACGGTTTCCAGATCCCGTCGGCTGCGCACAAAGGGCTGCATAACGCCGGTGACACCGCAGGACGCCGCAACGCGGATATTCTCCACATCGGATGCCGTCATCGTCGGCGGGTCCAGATCCGCTCCCGGCAGAGCCAGACTCTTTCGTCCCCGCAGAACGCCGCCTCGAAGGACCTCTGCCACCGCGCCGCTCTCAGTCTGCTCCGTGACCCGCAGCAGCAGCTTGCCGTCATCCAAAAGCACCTCCTGGCCGGGCAATAGCGCAGGAATCGCAATATCCGGCAAGGGAATTCCCTTGCCGCCTAATTCAAGTACTTCACCCTCATTCAGCGTCATCGGCTCCGCCAATACGCCTACCCGCAGCTCCGGTCCCTGCATATCAATGAGCAGCTCCGCCTGCTTTCCGCAGCGCTGCGCCGCCTTATGCAGCGCGTCCACCTGATCCGCCGCCTGAGCCAGCGTCACATGGGAGAGATTCAGCCGGATGCCAGTCATCCCGGCCCGGAACATGGCTTCCAGCGTCTTCACATCCGCACAAGCCGGTCCGATGGTCCCGTAGATCTGCCGTGCGGAGGGCTGTTCTTTCATTGCGGTCATAATGCCTCCTCAATGTTTTTTTCCAATATACCACATTCCGCCCCAAAAAGGAAGCCTTGGCAGCTCTGTCCCCAAGCGGCTTGTGCATCTGTCTAAACTTGTCCGCTATTTTTGACTATTTCGGAGAATTTTCAGATTCTTCTTGACCTTCTCCGTGAATCTTGTTAATCTAATGTCGTAAACGTTTACACATGTTGTGTTTTTCGTCTGTGCTACCCTTTTATTTTGTGGTCCGCAGACTTGCTCCAAGCTCTTCCCTACCGAAAATTTTGCAGAAAAAGGAGTTAATGAATACATGCAAGGTATCCCGCTGAATGAACGCAAGCGTCTGGGGGCGCTGTTAGATGACCGGCCGCAGGCTGAGGTCATGGCCATGATCCCTCAGTTTTCCCAGGCGGAGACTGATAACTTTGTCGCGCCGCCCGCACAGATCCCGGAGGCCCTGGGCGTCCTGATGTTCAACATGGAACGGGGCGTGAACCTGCCGGAAATTCAGGAATTTCTGCGGGATTGCCCGGATATTCAGCCCTTTGACGTGATCCTGGCCAACGAGCTGGATGACGGCTGCGCCCGCTCCGGCAACAAGAACACCGCCCGTGAACTGGCACAGGCGTTTGGTTTGAACTACGCCTGGGGCCTTGAATTCATCGAGCTGGTGAATGATGAAAACGCCAAGGGCTTCCATGGCAACGCTGTTTTCTCCCGCTGGCCCATCCGCCGCGCCGGTGTGATCCGCCTGCCCGAGCAGTATAACTGGTACTTCGACCGCCAGAAGCGCATCGGCGGACGGCTGGCCGTCTTTGCGGAGCTGGACGTAGGCGGACAGCCGGTGGGCGCTGTGTCCATCCATTTGGAAAACCGCACCCACGGCGAGGGCCGCAAGGCCCAGATGGCCGCCATTCTGGAGGCCGTCCGCAAGGAGCTGCCCGATATGCCCCTGATCTTAGGCGGCGATCTGAACACCAACACCTTCGATGGCCGGGCCAAGGAGGACATCGGCGCCATCGCGGCCGATCCCGCTCTGCGCCGCCGCTGCTTAGAGGATGTGGGCAGCTTTGAGCCTCTGCTGCCCCTGTGCGCTGCCGACGGCTACGAGATCGTTCCGAAGGAGCCCCGTCTCACCCGCCGCAAGCCCCTGCCCAACGGTGATTCCCTGCCCCTGCGTCTGGACTGGATCCTGCTGAAGGGCGTCACCGCGTCGGAAAGCCGGATGATCTCCACCGCCAAGGAGGATCTCACCTATGCCAAGCCCGGCTCCGCTCTGGAACGCTTTCAGGGAGCAGAGCTGTCGGACCACAATGCCGTCTGGGCCATGTGCCATCTTCGCTGATTTTTTCTGCAAAAGTGAGCTTTTTCCCTCGAAAAACACGTTTCAAGCTGCAAAAAAGCTCCGTGTCCATGGACACGGAGCTTTTTATGTTGCAAAAAGTCTTGCTTACTTCAGCTCGACCTTGCCGCCGGCCTCTTCGATCTGCTTCTTCAGAGCCTCGGCCTCGTCCTTGCTGACAGCTTCCTTCAGAGTGGAAGGAGCGCCCTCGACGGTAGCCTTAGCCTCAGCCAGGCCCTGACCGGTGATCTCGCGGACAACCTTGATGACCTTGATCTTGGCAGCAGCGTCAAAGCCAGCCAGAACAACGTCGAAATCGGTCTTCTCCTCAGCAGCGGGAGCAGCAGCACCAGCAGCGGGAGCAGCCATAGCAGCGGCGGAAACGCCGAACTCTTCCTCCAGAGCGTGAACCAGCTCGGACAGTTCCAGAACAGTGAGACCCTTGATCTCTTCGATCATAGCGGTAACTTTCTCAGACATTGTATTAGCCTCCTAATAGTTATTTTTGTTTGTGTGGGATGTGCGCTGAATTATTCAGCGGCGGGAGCTTCGGCAGCAGCCTCTTCAGCAGGAGCGCCGTTCTTCTCGGCGATCTGCTTCAGGACAACAGCCAGACCGGTAATGGGAGCCAGCATGGTACCCAGAACCTGAGCCTGCAGGACAGGCAGAGCGGGAATAGAAGCCAGAGACTGAATGGTGGCCAGATCGACGGGCTTGCCGTCCATGAAGCCGCCCTTGATCTCGAACTTGCCGTCCAGCTTCTTGGCGTAATCGGCCATGACGCGGGCGGGAGCCACGGGATCATCAGCCAGAGCCAGAGAAGTGGTGCCGTTCAGCAGATCATCCAGATCGTTCAGGCCAGTGTTGTTGAAAGCAAAGCGCAGCAGGGTGTTCTTCACAACCGCATAATCCACGCCGCCCTCACGGCACTCCTTACGCAGAGCGGTGTCTTCCTCAACGGTAATACCCTTGTAGTCGACGATGACGCCTGCGGTAGCCTTCTGGATCTTCTCGGTCAGCTCGGCAACGATTGCCTGCTTCTCGGAAAGGACCTTTGCGTTAGGCATACTTGGTTTCACCTCCATGAGAATTTGCGGCGGACCTCCGTCCGCCTGGGTCAGAGGCGTTCAAAAAGGAACTGTCCTCATGCCGAAAGACATGAGGACAGAAAAGCAACATCAAAATGATTTTGCCATCCTCGGCAGGACTTACGGGGTCTCCCCCACCTGCTGTCTTTGGAACGCGACTGTTATTATATCAAACTTTGGCATAATGTCAAGCATTTTCCCAAAATTTAATATCATTTTCCGTTTTCGCAGAAGGAACATCTCCGTTCCCTCCGTTCAGCGGGATTGAAAGGGGGATCTTTCCCCTCTTTCAGTTCTTAGACCAGCTTCGCAGTATTCATCTTCACGCCGGGGCCCATGGTAGTGGCGGCGACGCAGCTCTTGATATACTGGCCCTTGGCGCTGGCGGGCTTGGCCTTCACAATGGCGCCCATCAGAGCGTTGTAGTTGTCCATCAGCTTCTCGGGGCCGAAGGAAACCTTACCGATGGGGCAGTGGATGATGTTGGTCTTGTCCAGACGATACTCGATCTTACCGGCCTTGGACTCCTGAACGGCCTTGGCCACATCGGGGGTCACGGTGCCGGCCTTGGGAGAGGGCATCAGACCCTTGGGGCCCAGCACCTTACCGAGACGGCCAACCACACCCATCATGTCGGGGCTGGCGATGACCACATCGAAATCAAACCAGTTTTCCTTCTGGATCTTCTCCACCATGTCCATATCGCCCACATAGTCGGCGCCGGCCTCACGGGCAGCGTCAGCCTTGTCGCCCTTGGCGAACACCAGCACGCGGACAGTCTTGCCGGTGCCGTGGGGCAGCACGATGGCGCCGCGGACCTGCTGGTCAGCGTGACGGGAGTCAACGCCCAGCTTCACGTGGAGCTCGACGGTCTCGTCGAACTTGGCCTTGGCGGTCTTGCAGATGAGGTCCATGCCCTCAGCGGCTTCATACTGAGCGCTCTTATCGATCAGCTTGGCGCTCTCCTGATATTTCTTGCCTCTAAACAATGTTATTCCTCCTCATAGTGGTTCTTCGGAACTTAGTC
>ERZ856578.1507-NODE-1507-length-43550-cov-13.746532_pt1 | contig 43550 bp, 42 predicted proteins | sample MGYA00514384_ERZ856578 | MGnify/ENA primary metagenome ERZ856578 (study PRJEB29103, sample SAMN06111958) | human gut metagenome | biome: human gut; feature: ankylosing spondylitis patient; material: healthy_person | host: Homo sapiens | place: China:Hangzhou...
CCTCCACGGGGCGCATACCGCCTTTTCTTGTTATCCAGCCCTCCGGCTGTATCGGTTGAGCAAAAGTCAGCGTGGGATTGATGTGGTATCTTTATCTAAGTGAACCCCCGAGTTTGAAACTACTTGGTACATAGTTCAAAAATTGCAGAGTTGGGGATATGACGTTCATATTGGACGCGAGGTAATTGATGAGAAATCTATACGCGGGCGCAATATTGAATTAGTCAATGAGGCACGAGCCCGAGCAGCAGCTCACGGGGTGCCCGAAACATTTTTGAAAAAGACCGGAGGACTTACTGGGTGTGTTGGGGAGATAAGTTTTGAAAAAGAGGGACCAGTTTTGGTGTTCCGATTCGATATTGATGCTCTTCCAGTTCAGGAAACAGATTCTGAAAGCCATATTCCCAATCGTGAAGGCTTTCGTTCAAAAAGAGAAGGCATTATGCATGCCTGCGGACATGATTGTCACGCATCAATTGGGTTGACGGTTGCGCGCTGGATAGCAGAGCACAAAGAAGAGTTGTGCGGAAAGATCAAAATAATTTTTCAGCCTGCTGAGGAAGGTTCTCGCGGAGCAAGAACAGTGGCGGCTTCAGGCATCATTGACGATGCGGATTTCTTTTTCGCAAGCCACATTGGTATGCAGGCTAAATATGGTGAGGTGATTATTGATCCTTATGGTTTTCTATGCGGTTTAAAGTTTGATGTGACTTTTATTGGACGATCTGCTCATTTGGGAGCAGACCCCCACAAGGGGCGAAACGCTATGGCAGCGGCTTGCTCAGCTACGTTGCAGCTTTTGGGTATTGCCAGACATGGCGATGGAATGACGCGAGTCAATGTTGGAACATTTCACGCTGGAAGAGCCCGCAATGCTATTCCTGATCGAGCGACAATTGAGGTGGACATCCGCGGCGAAACTATGGCAATTAATGACTATATGAGCCAAGAAGCCCAAAATATTTTTGCTGGCTGCGCCAAAAGTTACTCTGTCGGTTTAGAAGTCATTGATCAGGGAACAGTTTGCGATTTGCAAAATGATCAAAAATCTGTGGATGTTCTGAGACGTTGTGCTCAAAAAATACCTGCAATAAAAACAATCTTCGAGAAATCGGATTTTGGAGGTTCTGAAGATGCAGCTATTCTAGCTCGTCATGTGCAATCTAAAGGCGGGCTGGCTGCATTCTTTGTTGTGGGAGCCGATCACTTGGCAGGACATCATCAGCCAGAATTCGACGTTAACGAAGAGGCGCTTGATGTTGGTTTTGAAATGTATGTCAACATTGTTAAAGAAATTTGCTCAATGTCTTTAACTTGTTGATTTAGAACGTGCCAGTAAGAAGACTGTAGCCAAAATACAGAGCGCTCCGATTGCCTCGGTGAAGCCAAAAGTAGCTCCCAATAGAACCACAGAGAGCACAACCGCAGAAAGCGGCTCAAAACAGGTAAGCATGGAGGCGATCGGGGGCGCAATAAATTCCATACTTTTTAAGAAGCAACAAAAGGATACGATGGTGCCGCAAAGCACAATGTGTAGGTAGCAAATGATACCCATCGTATTCCAGATAACATTAGTTTCAAAGGGATTGTTATACAGACAAGCGGCAGCTCCGCTGAAAGTCATGGCCCAACCGATAACGGGAAAAACAGTCAGTTTTCTGACAACGCGTCCAGGCTGAATCGTGCCTATTGCTCCCAACATGGCAGAAGCCAAGCCCCAGGCTACGCCTGCCACAGAAAAGTCCATCGTGTCCCAGTTGCCCTTAGTGATGATGAGCAAAACTCCCAGCATAGCTAATACCAGACAGATCATTTCAAGCACCTTGATGCGTCTGTGATGAGCAATAGCTAGGTAAGCAATAATGAAAAGAGGCGAAGTGAGGACCATGATCGTAGCTGTGGCCGCATTTGAACTCGAAATCGATAAGAAAAATGTTGATTGAGAACAAAGAAGCGCGAAACCATAGATCAGGATGTCTTTGAAATTATCTTTCTGAAAGACACCTTTAATATGTTTGGTGCGGTTCCAAAAGAAATCAAGCAAAATCAAAAGCAGTCCAGCTCCGAGCAGTCTAATAGAGGTTAAATCCAAAACGGTAAATTGGCACTGAGCCATCAAATACTGAGCTGCTACTCCCATTGACCCCCAACAGATCCCAGCAATGGAAGCGAGTGTGACACCTTTGAGTGTTTTAATTTCCATAGAACCTAAACGCAAATGTTTTTGTTGTTGTGTGATTGTATGCCTCTTTCTTGCTTCTTTGGATAAGCGGTATCAGTTGTATTTCAAAGGCTAGAGACATTGTTTAGAATCAAAAAAGTTGAAGGCTTGAAAATTGTGTTTGCTATGCATGCCAAACGACTAGCAGTGTGGTTATTAATAGGCGTACTTCCCCTGGCAGCTTCAGCCTTTGAAGTAAAGGTTCAAGGGGTGAGCGGGGATGTGCTCACTAATGTCGAAGCGCTTTTAGCGCCCGTGAAGCAAAATAGTTTTACTGAAGTTCGGCAAACCTATCGCTCTCAAGTTGATCGTGCCATTACCAGGGCACTGCAGGCGCTTGGCTACTACCAAAGCATTATTCATTATTCCTGGCAGGAACCAAAAGGAAAAGATCCTGCAACTTTGATCGCCAAAATTCATTTGGGAAAACCTGTTCGGATAGCTGCTGCCACCTTTACTGTGAGCGGTGAGGCTGCAGAAGATGAAGTTTTTGAGAGTCTAAAGAAAAATTTGCCTAAAAAAGGCCGCCAACTCAATCATGGAGAGTACGAGAATTTTAAGTCATCGGTTGAACGAGCAGCTGTGCGACGAGGGTATTTTGACGGAGAGTTCACGCTCAGCGAGTTAGGAGTCAACGCTGTAGAAAATAGAGCTTTTTGGAGACTCAATTATGATGCGAAGAGTCGCTACCGTTTTGGAGAGATTTATTTTCGAGGCAGTCAAATCCGAGAACCGATTTTGCTTAATCTGCTGCCATTTAAAAAGGGGGATCCCTACACTTCAGACGACATTTCAGAGCTCAACAGACGTCTGTCTGCCACAGGCTGGTTTAATTCCGTTGTTGTTTCCCCCGATATATTTTCAGGGCGTGCCAGCATAGATAAATCCTTGCCGGTTTATGCCAATGTCACTGCAAAAAAAGAAAATGCAGTTGAAACTGGGCTGGGTTTTTCAACAGACGTAGGACCCAGGGGATCGGTAACGTGGCGCAAGCCGTGGCTTAACGATTCCGGTCATAGTCTTGAGGCTTCGACTGAACTTTCTTCGAAAGAGCAGCTTCTTGATGTAAGCTACAAAATTCCGCTGGAAAAAAGTGCATTAGAGCACTATTGGGTCATTCAGGGCGGTATAAAAAAAGAAGATTTAAACGATACAAAATCCAACTCTGCATCAGTGATGATTTCTCGGCATTGGGCACCCTATGAAGGCTGGCAAAGAGATGTGCACTTGCGCTGGTCACTCGATAGCTTCGATCAGGGTGAAATCAGTGATCACACCATGCTGATCTATCCCGGGGTTAGTTTTTCTAAAACGACGACTGTCGGAGGGCTCATGCCCTCCTGGGGTTTGTCTCAGCGATACACAGTAGATTGGTCAAATTCGATGTTGGGTTCTGACATTGATTTTGTGGTTTTAGAAGCTCAGCACGCTCTGATAAAAACATTTGCCAAGCGGCATCGTTTGGTTTTGCGTTCTCACCTTGGTTGGATTCAGACTGATGATTTCGATCAGGTGCCTCCGGATTTACGGTTTTTCGCTGGTGGCGACAGAAGCGTCCGGGGCTATAAATATGAATCCATTTCTCCTGAGGATGATAACGGAGACTTAACTGGTGCAGAAAAAATGGTCACAGGTAGTGTGGAATACCAATACAAGATAAAAGGTAATTGGTGGGGAGCAGTGTTTTTTGATATCGGTCAGGCAGTCAATAATTTCAATGATCAGGATTGGAAAAAAGGTGTGGGCGTGGGAGTTCGTTGGCAATCGCCTCTTGGACCGATCAAATTGGATATTGCTAAGCCTGTCGGAGATCCCGATAAGCATGCTCTACAGTTTTATATCGGATTGGGGCCTGAACTATGAGAGCAGTTAAGATCATTTCACTGATTCTTGTGAGCGTCTTGGCTCTTTTTTGTGCAGCTGTTGGATTTTTGATCGCAACCGCCCCTGGTCTTCATTTCCTGCTTAGTCAGGCTAAAGGTTATTTCCCTCAGCTTACTCAAGGCACATTTAACGGCAGTGTTTTAAGCCTGGATGCAAAGCAAGTGGTCTGGGAGCAAGCAGGGTTGCGCTTTGTAGGTGACTTTGGCTGGCACATAGATATCAATAAACTGTTTTCTGGCCAAGTCGTCTTGGACGATTTCTATATTCAAAATGTACAAACTACAGTCAAAATTGGCGAACTTACTTTCGAACAATCTCAAAATGCTGATAGCGCTGGTTCAGCCGATTATTCTTCCCCAATTGATCTTCGAGCGCCTCTGCCCATACATATTGAAAAGATTTCCTTTAAAGATTTCATAATTGATATTGATACAGAAGTATTAGATCTAAAAGAACTTCAATCCGCTTTTCATTGGACTGCCGATGGTATTGATATCCCGAACATTGACCTGCGAGGTTCTTGGAAAAACTTCCTGCTAACTTTCAAAGGGGCTGTTAGTACAAGACAAGACGGAAAACTGCTGCGTTTGTCAGATGTGAGCATGAACTTGGGGGATAACCATTTGGAGGTAAAAGGAGACGTTCGCTTCCATGCAACCGTACCCAACCTTGATTTGGCTATGAATATTGATGCCGAAGATTTTTCTGAAATACTAAAGGGCATAAAGGGGCAGGCTAAAGGCAGACTGCAGGTGAGAGGCCCAGTGTTGATGCCTTTGATCAATGCTGATATGACGGTTCATGATTTTTCGGCTCAAGGTGCTTCGGTTGGTTTTCTTCGTTTAACAGGAGCAATGAGTGCAGAAGAAAACGTTTCGGGTGGTGCTCGTCTGGTAGCAAACGACATTGCGCTTGCCGGGCTTTTAATAGATAGCTTTAATGCTGATTTTTCGGGTTCTCAGAGTGCTCATGAATTAAAAATTGCGTCTAAATCCAAGCTTTTTCAGTTAAACGCAAGCTTTGCAGGTGCGTTAAACGACGATATGGATATTTGGAAAGGAACGCTTAGCACTCTTCAGATACAAACTAATTACGGTCCTGTGAGTCTTCAAAATCAGATTGCCTTGGGGTTTAATACAAAAGAGCTGATGTTAGATGTCGGTCAATTTTGTTTGACTCACCCTCATGCTCTTATCTGTCTGAGAAACGATTTAGAAATTGATTTACTCAATAAAAAAGCCTTTGATCTTCATATTGCACTCGAAAAATTTGATCTGGACTTTTTCAAGCGCTTTATCCCTGAACAATTCAATGCTACAGGTATTGTAAAAGCTGATGCTACGCTCACAATTGCCCAAGGGTTTGAGGGATTGCCGACGGGACAGGTCAGCCTAAACGGCCAGTCGCTTTTAACCCGCTATAGGTTTGAGCAAAGCGACTTTGAGATGGGGTTTGACTCAATACAAGTGGGTTTTGCTAACGACGGAGAAAAAATTAATGCAAAGTGGGCAGTGAAAATAACACAAAATGGAGTGCTTTCCGGTGATGTTGACATTATTGATCCGATGAAGCAGAGGCGTTTAGCCGGGAATTTAAAAATTGAAAAACTGTCGGCCTCTTTGTTTAATTCTCTGCTTTCTTCGGGAGAAACTGCTGAAGGATCCATATATGGTGATTTGAGACTGGGCGGTACGTTGTCAGAGCCTCAGCTTTTTGGTCAGACAGGTATCCGACAAATGAGGGTTGACAGTACGAAACTGCCTTTTGAAATGCTGCCTAGTTCATTTGAGTTGACTTTTAATGGCAATAAAAGCGTACTTTCAGGAGAATTGAAAACGCCTAAAGGCGGCTTAACACTCCAAGGTGATGCCGACTGGAAAACATTGGCGCAAGGCAGTACAAGAATTGCGGCTAAGGGAGTGAAAATGCGTGTAACAATGCCGCCGGCTGTTGAATTTGACCTGACAACAGACGTACATTGCGAGGCAAGTGCTGAAAAAATTTCTTTGAATGGTTTAATAGATTTACCTTGGGCCCGAATTCGGGTCTATGATCTGCCTGCTAGTGCTACGGACGTAAGTGCCGATACTGTGCGTTTGGATCGCCCACGCTCTAAATCAATCGACAGTTCTGAGGCTATTCCAATTGAAAGCAATCTTTTCGTCAATATTGGCGATGATGTGCGAGTGGATGCTATGGGACTGAAAGCCCGCATGACTGGAAAGTTACATGTTGTTCAAAATAACGGCAAGTTAGGTCTGACGGGTCAAATTAATGTCCCTCATGGGCAATTTAAAGCCTATGGTCAGGATTTGATTGTCAGACGGGGTGAATTTATGTTTGCCGGAGCGGCAGATAATCCGCTCATCAATTTAGAGGCTATACGAAACCCGGATAAAACCGCTGATGATGTGATTGCCGGGGTTCGGGTGACCGGTCAGGCTGATATGCCTGAAGTGACTATTTTTACCGAACCGGAAAAAAGTCAAACCGAGTCGTTAAGCTATCTTATCCGAGGCGAAGGGCTGGATCCTGCAGGAGAGGATGACAACAGCATGATTACCTCTGCACTCATTAATTTGGGATTAAGTCAGGGTAACCGTGCAATTGAAAGTTTAGGCAATGCTGTCGGCATCAGTGGTTTGGGAGTGGATACTGAAGGCGTCGGGGAGGGCTCCATGGTGGCCGTAAGTGGCTATGTTTTGCCAGGACTGAAGGTGAAGTATGCAGTGGGGCTTTTCGATTCATTGGCTACGTTGACACTGCGATACCGAGTGATTCCCCGGCTTTATATCGAGGCGGCCTCAGGAGTTGATCAAGCACTCGATGTTTTATATTCCTTTGAATTTTAATGGGTAAAAAAACGGTAAAAATGAAGACGTTTTTTGCTTTTTAGTGAAGTTAAACTTAAAGCTGTTTTAAGGAGAAAAAGATGCGTCCTTTTATGGCAGAAGTAGATTTAAACAAAGCTTATCGTCTTTTAAACGTAGGTGGTACAACGCTAGTTTCAGCGGCTTATGATGGTGTCAGCGATATTATGCCGGCCACATGGGCTTGTGCTTTGGATCTTGCGCCAACAAAGGCGACAGTCGTGATTGACAGTACTCACTTTACGCGTCCTTTGATGGAGAAAAGCGGCTATTTTTCTTTACAGCTTCCTACTGCCGGTATTGTGAAGGAAACCATGCGCTTGGGTGCAGTGAGCAAATTCGACATGCCCGATAAGGTCGAAAAAAGCGGAGCTAAGCTTTTTACAATGCCCGGTTTTGATATGCCTTTGGTTGACGGGTGTGCAGCTTGGATGATTTTTAAGATTTTGTCTGAACCGCATATTCAAAATCAGTACGATCTTTTTATCGGTGAGTGCGTAGCAGCATGGTCGGATACCCGAGTCTTCTCAAACGGGCACTGGCATTTTGAAAAAGCGCCCGCTGAATTGAGAACTCTGCATTATGTGGCCGGTGGTCATTTTTATACCATAGGAGAGCCGCTTGTCATTGAAGGCATTCTTCCCGAAGAGGATTGATGCCGGAGTTGACTTTATATGAGGCTTTGGCCGGACTTTTTACTTCTGCCTTTGTCTCTGCCACTCTTTTTCCAGGCGCAAGCGAAGCGGTTTTGCTTGCGCTCGTTTCTGCTTGGCCTGAAGCGATTTGGCTAGCTTTGGCAGTTGCCACTGTAGCAAATACTTTGGGTTCGATGACAAACTACATCCTCGGACGCTTTTTCCCTAAAAAAGTCTCGGATCAAGCTTTGCAATTCATTAATCGCTGGGGCGCTTGGGTTCTGCTTTTTGCCTGGGTTCCGGTGGTAGGTGATGCTCTGCCGCTAGCTGCAGGATGGCTGAGAATTCCGTGGTTAAAAAGTTCTGTTCTTATCTTACTGGGCAAAGGCTTACGCTATACAGCCCTAGCCTTTGGATTTTCTTATTTTTTCTAACAATATCAGATCGCAATCGCACGCCTGATGCGATATGATTCAATGAGTTATTATCCCATCGAAAAGTTGATTCCTAAAAATTTGTTTCTGTAGGGACTTTCATGAGAATTTTGATATCAAACGATGATGGCTACAGCGCTCCCGGTATTCGGGCTCTTGCTAAAGCAATGAGGCGTTTTGGTTACGTGACGGTTGTGGCTCCGGAGTTCAATCAAAGTGGAGCCAGTAATGCGCTTACTTTAACTCGACCTTTGCAAGTGCAAGAAGTCGAGCCAGGTGTTTTTACTGTCAACGGAACACCCAGCGACAGCGTGCATTTAGCTTTAACGGGTTTACTCGATGAATTGCCGGATTTGGTCGTCTCAGGTATCAATTGTGGGCAAAATATGGGCGAAGATACGATGTATTCTGGAACAGTGGCGGCTGCTATTGAGGGCTATCTGTTTGGAATTGACTCTATTGCATTTTCTCAAATAGAGCGCGGATGGAATTATCTTGATGATGCGGCTAGCCTTGCTCAGGGCATTGTAGAGCGTTTTTTGGAAAATAAAGCATCTGATGCTCAACCGCAGCTTCTGAATGTCAATATTCCGAATTTGCCTCTATCTCAGATTCAGGGCGTCGTCGCCACGAGACTTGGCCGTCGCCATCACGCAGAAAGCGTGATTAAGGAAACGAGTCCCAGGGGCTTTCCCATTTATTGGGTGGGGGCGGCTGGTCAGCCGAAGGATAGGGGAGAAGGTACGGACTTTTGGGCTGTCGAACATAAGGCTGTCTCTGTGACCCCTTTGCAGGTGGATTTAACAAATTATTCAGCTGTGCGCTCGGTAGGAGAGTGGTTGAGCGCAGGGCTTAAAAAAACTGTTGATTAACGCAGCAATGCGAATTTGTTGAGGTTTTTGTCTATGAAATTGCGTGTTTTGATTGTCACAATGATGGCTGGTGGAATGTTGGTCGGCTGCGCCTTGCAGGAAGTCGGAGCTCCTATTTATAGCCGAACAGGTGACATTTCTACGACAGCTCCGGTCTCTATGACAGGAGATACTTATACCGTTCAGCCTGGAGATACGCTCTATAGCATCGCTACGCGTCACGGTTGCAATCCAACAGAATTGGCTCGTGCTAACGGTATTAGCGATCCTACACTGCTCTCACCAGGAACTGTTCTTCGTTTAACCTCGGCTCGTACGCAACCGGTTGATTCCGTTGCAGTGGATTTGGCGCCAGCTCCCTCAACTGAAGTGACGATCGGCGTTGAACCCGTTGCTGCCCAGCAGACGGCGGGTAGCGTGGTACTAAATAATGGTACCAACGCAGCTGCAGCTCAAAAACCCTTGGGCAATACAATGCTGTCTTGGCCAGTGGCGCGCAATCAGATCATTAAGCAATTTAGTGATGAAAATAGCAAAGGTATCGAAATCGCAGGCAATATGGGTGACGATGTTCGCGCCGCTGCTGCGGGTCGAGTACTGTATACCGGAGAAAATGTGAGCGGCTACGGGAAGCTCATCATTATTACCCATGGTCCCGGCGCGGTAACGGTCTATGGTCACAACAGTGAGTTGCTTGTCAAGCGCGGTGATAATGTGACCAACGGTCAGGTCATTGCTAAGATGGGCAATAGCGATAGCGACAGTGTGAATTTGCTCTTTGAAGTGCGTCACAATGACCGTCCGGTCAATCCGGTTGAATATTTGCCGCAATAAATTTTTGTCCGGAATATTTTCAGGTTCCGGTGTGTTACTGCGCCCGTTTTTGTTTATTCTGAGATGTTCTCAGCAGGCTATCGGGCGCTATTTTGAGGGATATTTCCAATGGCAAGAGCCCCTAAGGTTTTAGAAAAGTTTACGGTTGATATCGAATCGCTTGACCAAGATGGACGAGGAGTTGCTCATCGCGAAGGCAAAGTTGTCTTTGTTGAAGGGGCACTGCCCGGTGAGACTGTTACTTATGAGCGATTCCGCAATAAAAACAGTTATGAGTGTGGTCGGGCAGTCTCTATTGAAAAAGAGTCGGCTCTTCGGGTTAAACCGGCATGTAAGCATTTTGGTTTGCAGCCCGGCTGCTGCGGGGGGTGCGCTATGCAGCATCTGGAACCCAATGCTCAGGTTGCTATTAAACAGCGGGTTTTGCTTGACGCATTGTGGCATATTGGCAAAGTGAAACCGGAAACGATTTTGCCACCGATTTACGGACCGTTTTGGGGCTATCGTCACCGCGCTCGTCTGACTGTACGAGACGTAGAGAAAAAGGGTGGCGTGTTGGTCGGCTTTCATGAACGCTCTTCTAGCTATGTGGCCGATATGACTGAGTGCAAAATTTTGCCTCAGGCGGTGAGTGATCTACTGATCCCCTTGCGTCATTTTGTTGAAGGCCTCTCCATCAGACAGCGCTTACCTCAAATAGAAGTGGCTATGGGCGGAAATGGAGCGATTGCCTTGGTATTTCGAGTATTGGAGCCGCCTAGCGCAGCTGATATGGCAGCTTTTGAAGCATTTTCGCTTGAGTATGGAGTCAGTGTTTGGCTTCAGCCTAAGGGACCAGATTCCTGCTATCCGTTGCACGAAAGCGATTTGACAGCCCTCAAACTTGAGTTACCTGAGTTCGGTGTCCATATTTCGTTTAAACCAACAGACTTTACGCAGGTAAATCACCGACTCAATGAAACGATGGTTTCTCGAGCAATTAACCTGCTTGATGTGCGACCGGAGCACCGAGTGGCAGACTTTTTCTGCGGATTGGGCAATTTCACTCTTCCTTTAGCTGTTAGGGCTAAAACGGTTGTTGGAATTGAGGGCAGTGAGCAGCTTGTTCAAAGAGCTCGGGCCGGTGCAGCTGACAACGGCTTAGCAGATAAGACAGAGTTTGTGGCCCGCAATTTGTTTACCTGGTCAACAGAGGATTGGGATAGCTTGTGGAATCAATTAGGCGGTATTGATCGTGTTTTAATTGATCCGCCCCGAGAAGGTGCATTGGAGCTTGCCCGCACGCTTGCTGCTACGGATAAACGGCCTCCGAGAGTTGTATACGTCTCTTGTAACCCGGCCACTTTGGCTCGTGACTGTGCGATTTTGCAACATGAAGGCGGCTGGCACATCCGAGCGGCAGGTGTTATGAATATGTTTCCGCATACTGCTCACGTAGAAAGCATGGCCGTTCTGGAACCAGGACCCAAACCTCAAAAGGTTGTTGAGGTTATTGCAGAAACGGTTTCTGAAGAGTAACCGCTCATTTCTAGTACGGTTTCAGGCAAGGTCTGAGGTTGGCCTTGCCTGAATCTTTGCTACCATTGAACTATTAGATTAATCCAATGAGCGACAGGATATGGATTGGGACTTACAACTCAGTCACTACAAGCACAGACCGTTAAAAGAAGTGATTCGGGAGTTGGCTGAATTCGTTTGGGTGCGTATACAAGAGACGCAGCTCAATCAAGTGGCCTCCTCGTTGACCTTAACGACTGTTCTTTCTCTTGTGCCGCTTTTAGCCGTTATTTTGGTGAGTTTTGCGGTATTTCCGGCATTTGAGGCAAGAAGGGCGGAGATGGAGGCTTTGCTTTTTTCCAGCCTTTTGCCTGAGGCTTACAGCCAGCAGATTATCGGATACGTGAAAGCTTTTGCCGAACATGCTCAAGGGCTGACAATTTTCGGTTTGGCAGGCTTAGCCATCACCTCACTCATGTTGATTAACACCGTTGACGGAGCGCTTAACCGCATTTTTCACGTTCGGCAAATGCGCCCTGTTATGCAGCGTGTCTTAATTTACTGGGCTCTGTTGACTCTAGGGCCTATGGCTATTGCCTTCAGCTTGGTTCTGACCAATGTTCTTACACAAATTGAAGTTGGTGTTGAAGTGCTTCTGCCCGGATGGCTTCTTATGGTCATTCAGCTGTTATTTCAATCACTGATGTATGCAGCATTGTATGTTTACGTCCCTAACTGTAAAGTGAAGTGGTTTGACGCTTTTATCGGCGGACTTCTGGTAACAATTGTTGGTGTGGCAATTAAGTGGGCATTCAGCTACTACTTGAGCACTGGACCGCTTACTACCATTTACGGTTCATTTGTGTTGATCCCGGTTGTTTTACTTTGGATTTATTTATCCTGGCTCTTAGTGCTTTCGGGAGCAGCTATTGCGGCTACGATTCCGATGCTCACAAGCGGTCGATACAGTGATATGAATAAGACAGGTAACGACTTTATTACTGGTGTCGCTCTTTTGCATGAATTGATGCTTGCTCAGGAAAAAGGGGATCCCTCAGTTTCTATTCACGTGTTATGTAATGCAGTGGACTCCTATCCTGAGGCTGCCGGTTCGATTTTAGAGCGCTTAGCTGAAGTGGGCTATGTTGGAAAACTAAAAGACGATCGAAAATATGATGAGCATTGGAGTTTGCTTGTTTCGCCTCAGAGCACAACATTAAGTGCTGCTTTTGATGCACTGGTGGTCGATCCGAGCAACAGTCTCATCGCTAAAGAAAATTCACCACTCTACGATTGGTACTGTTTGGTGACCGATGCTGAGTGGAAAAAGCGTCCGATGGTAGAGACGCTGAGATTCATTCATCCGATCAACTAAAAAAGGGCGAATCTTACGATTCGCCCTGAGTCAATCAAAATTCGTGTTACTTCAAAGCTTCGAACACGCGATTTTTAATTTCTTCGATGCTACCCAAACCGCTGATGCTGCGGTATTTCGGAGCTGTAGCGTCACCTGAGGCGGCCAAGTCACCATAGAACTTGACAAGAGCTTCTGTTTGAGAGTGATAAACACTCAAACGTTTCAGAACCACTTCTTCCTTGTCATCATCACGTTGGATCAAAGGATCGCCCGTAATGTCGTCTTTGCCTTCAACCTTCGGCGGATTGTACTTAATGTGGTAGGTGCGGCCTGAGACCGGATCCACACGACGACCGCTCATACGTGTCACGATTTCTTCATCAGGAACAGAAATTTCCAGCACGAAATCGATCGGGATACCAGCAGCCTTAAGTGCTTCTGCCTGTGGGATTGTGCGGGGGAATCCATCAAAAAGGAAACCGTTGGCGCAATCGGGCTGCGTTAAGCGTTCTTTGACCAAACCAATGATAATGTCATCGGAAACCAATTGGCCCTTGTCCATCACCTCTTTAGCAGCTAAACCGAGAGGGGTACCGGCCTTAACGGCAGCACGAAGCATATCGCCCGTCGAGATCTGGGGAATGCCGAATTTTTCTTTAATGAAGGCCGCTTGCGTGCCCTTGCCGGCACCCGGAGGTCCAATCAAAATTAAACGCATAATAACTCCTCATTTACTTTCCGATGACTCAAGGGATTTGAGCCACAACTTTCTATTTCATTGTAGACATCTTATTGGGCAAAGTGTGCGCCCAATAGGATAAATTTAAGTCAGTCCCTTTGCGTAGACTTCGCGCACCCGATCCAGATCCTCTTGTGTGTCAACTCCGGCAGGCAATGCACCGGGTAAAATCGCTACTGCAATTTTGACGCCATAATAGAGCGCTCTTAACTGCTCTAAACTTTCCCATTTTTCGATGGGAGCTTGCTCCCATTGAGGGTAACGCTTTAAGAATTTCACACGATAAGCATAAAGGCCTATATGGCGTAGCGCTTCAAGCCCTTCAGGAAACTTAGTCCTATCCTCTCGGAATGCATCACGCGGCCAAGGGATAGGGGCACGGCTAAAAGTGATAGCGTTACCCTTACTGTCACGAACAACCTTTACAACATTTGGATTTAAAAACTCTTCAATGCTATCAATTGGGTGCCCGGCGGTCGCCATTTCACATTCTGGATGAGAAGCCAGAAGTTCAGCTACATTGCGAATAGCTTCCAGAGGAATGAGCGGTTCGTCACCTTGGACGTTTACCACAATAGCTTCATCGGGTAAGCCTAGCTTGGCAACTGTTTCAGCCAATCGGTCTGTACCCGTCGGATGCTCTGCAGAGGTCATCACAACTTTGACGCCATACTCTTCACAAGCTTTGACAATAGCTTCGTGATCGGTTGCAACAAAAACATCTTTTGCACCAGACTCTTGAGCACGGTGTGCAACGCGAACTACCATCGGCTGACCGGCAATGTCTTTGAGGGGTTTTTCAGGCAGTCTTGTTGATTTCATCCGAGAGGGAATAATGGCAAAAAATTCAGGCATTTTAGGCTCCCCTTACAATAGAAAGGCGCTTTTTATACTCTTCGGCTTCTTCGCTACTGAGTTTTTCAGCTTCTTCAACGATCATATTGGGGATATTATCTTTAACTGCAAAAGCAAGTTTGCAGCGCGGACAAACCAAAACTGACTTTTCGGCATCCCAAACGATTGCCCCCTTGCAAATGGGGCAGACTAATGTACTGGTTAAACGCGGGTCAAGTGACATTTTAATTTGAGGCCTTTTCTTTCAATTTATGTTCAATAAGATCCACCAGGTAAGGGTCAATATCGACTAAATATTCCACCGTATAAATTCTTGTATCCTTTGCAATTTCAGGTTGCTGTCGGCACTTTACGGCATCCTTTCCGGTGATCAGGATAAGCTCTTCTGGACGGTTTTTAAATGGGTTTTCGTCGAAGGCATAGTGATCGCCTAACTCCATTTCCGGCCCTTCTATATCATGAGCTCTGAGCATCGCAAAAAAGCGACCGGGAGCGGCAATACCGGCAGCCGCTAAAACCGGCTTTTTCATTTCGGCAATTGCCTCGAGTGTCATTGTACGTGTTCCATCCAATGACTTTGCTCGACCTAGCGTTGCGGTTGCTGCAAAGCGAGGAGTCCGACTGTCGAAAGTATCTTCCGTTGCATTTAAAACGATGGCATCTACTTCATCTAGGCGGGAGGGTGGTTCACGGAGAGGACCGGCAGGCAGTACCCAACCGTTTCCAAGGCCTCTGGCACCGACAACAGCCAATTCCACGTCGCGGGCCAATGAATAATGTTGCAATCCGTCATCAGAGATAATGAGATCACATTCAGGGTGTTTATCGAGCAGTAACAGCGCCGCAGCAACCCGGTCTCTGGCTACAGCAACCGGCACTAGAGTCTGCCTGGCAATTAAAAGCGGCTCATCGCCCACGTTGGCTGCAGGACTGTCGGTATGTACCATTTGAGGTGCATCATCTCTGCGACCGAATCCTCGAGAGACCACTCCGGGGTGATAGCCGCGACGCAGTAGTTCTTTAACCAAGGCAATCGTAACGGGTGTTTTACCTGTGCCGCCGACATAAATATTGCCGACTACTACGACCGGGACAGGCAGACGGTGCGGTTTAGTTTTCAGCCGCCTGTTGCGAGCAATACAGAGAAAGACTAATGAAAGAGGGGAAAGAGCCCATGCCAAAAGACCTCTTTTAGTCCATTGGCGATGCAGCCACGATTCAATTGTGGCTCGCATGGCAGTCTCCGTTTACGTGAAAAATTGACTCTCGACCCTCAGGGCCGGAACTGTCAGAAAGCATATATTTTTTCTCTACCTGCTTGAAAAAAGCTAACTTATTAATGTTAGCAAATATGCAGAAAAGCGACTTAGATTTTTCGTAAGATCAAACAATTCTAAAGTTCAAACAGCTGCTTTAATTCCTCGATTGTTAATCTTTCGTCAAAGGGCAGATATTGGCCCTTTGAATTTTTGAAGACACCGTAAGGAACAGCTCGGCAGCCCGCCCGTCTGTGAAGTTTGGTATTAGTCCAAACTTTATCGCGTATATCTACTGGCAACTTTTCTACTAGGCCATAGTGAATGCCGCGAAACTCAATATCAGTAAAGTGAGCAAAATGTTCCTCAAGTTTAGCCAAAGGATCTTTGTCAATCAGAATGGTGGTTGCCTGAGGCTCGGAGTGAATATTCATGAAAGAAATCGGGCAGAACACGAATTCAATCTTATCCATAAAAGGAGCAAGTTTTCGATGAAGCTGCCAGCAATCTCTGCATTGGGTATCAAATGCGACATAGGCTTTAGGGCGGCCCGCTTGTCCTTTTGAAGAAATCCCGGTCCCTTCCTTTTCGAAAGACTCGTACATCTTTTTGCCATCCCAAATCACTGGAACAGAAGCTGGAGCGGCATGAGCTGAGAAAGTACCCAGAGTCAGTAAAGAGGCAATACCGCCGATGAGTGTGTCGCGTCGCGAGAATTCTTGCATATCAAGCTCCTATAGGCATCGTATCAATTGTACGTACAAAATCACCGGAGCATACATCAGAAATGCACGGTCACTATGCCTTTTTTCAACTGAGCAACAGGATGCCAATCCTGTTTAGCTTTTCTCAGACCGGCAATACCTAAATCTTCTTCGCGGTTTAAGTACTCAATGCAAAGTGGCAAACTTTTTGCAAACGCTTGAGATAATGCCGGGTAGGCTCCTGGTACGGCACGGGTTGCTTTTTCGATGTGCACTGACAAAATGTCTGGAGCACTTCTTGCACCGTAGGTAAAGCCCAGTATCCGGCCGCTGTCATGCAGAATTCCTCCGTATACTGGCAAATCATCCCAATTGGTTATAACTGTCTCAATAGCCTGACGTTCTTGAAGAAGCCCCTCGTTCATTTCCCTACCTTCATACCATTCGTTCAAAAAAGCTATGCAGGCATCGTGCATATCAGAGGTATAGATATCAAATTTAGCTTCTGGACAGGCTTTGTAGAAACGCTTTACAAAATTTCTCTTGCTGTGAAAGTGAGATCCTGGTAAATCAACAAAGTCAGAGCAGGCATAGACATAATCCCAGCGATCGGGATTATTTTCAACAATAAATTCAGCACCCGAGTAGGCACCTTTAAGATCGTCCAAGATATGGTCGACTAAGCCGAAAAAGCGCAAGGGTTTATTATCTAAAAGGGCCTTTTGTTTGAGTGCTTCAAAAATTTCCTCTGTAGCTTTTGTCTGCCCGATCGGCATATAAAAAACAGAGCCAGCATCCAGCTGTCGTTCTAAAATCAGGAAAGAATTATTAAATTCAAAATACCGAAATCCGATTTGTATGCCGCGACTAAGCAAAGACACGGGGCTTAAGTCACAGTCCCCATTTCCGAATTTGGGGAGATACTTTTCAATAACAGGTAAATCGTCCCCAGAAAATAATTTCAATTCCATAATCCGCTTTCTATATTAAAACTCGTAAACATTACGATAGTTAAAAGGATTTTGCAATTGACTTTTCGTTAAAATTCCTGAAATCAATCGAACGAATAGTTTTATGTATTTTCATCAAGAAGATCCCTTTCATTCTGAGACGGTCTGGACAGTTTCTGAACTCAATGACAGTGTCTCGCAATGTCTTCAGATAAATTTCCCTCCCCTTTGGGTTAGTGGAGAAGTCCGGGGTTTTACTCGTGCGGCATCAGGTCATTGGTACTTTACGTTAAAAGATGAAACGGGTGAATTATCCTGTGCAATGTTCGCTGGCAGTAACCGCCGAATGAATTTTCAGCCCCAAACAGGTGACCATCTGGAGGTTCACGGTCAGGTGAGTGTGTACCGGGCTCGAGGATCCTATCAGATGGTTGTCGATACGGTGAGACGTGCCGGAATGGGTGAATTGTACGAGAGGTTTCTGAGGCTGAAAGAAAAGCTTCAGGCAGAGGGGCTCTTTGATACTGACCGGAAAAAAACTCTGAAGCGTATCTATACCAAAATCGGCGTGGTGACAAGTCTGCAGGCTGCAGCATTACGAGATGTTTTAACAACATTGCGTCGACGCGCACCCTATGCCAAGATCAGTATTTTTGAAACTGCAGTTCAGGGCGAAGAAGCCCCGAAAGAAATCATCAGAGCTTTGAAAAAAGCAGATCAAAGCGCTGAAACGGAAGTTATTTTATTGGTCCGAGGTGGGGGATCTCTTCAAGACCTCTGGGCTTTTAACGACGAGGCACTGGCTCATGTGCTCGCTAAATTATCTAAGCCTGTTGTTGTTGGGGTAGGGCATGAAAGTGATGTAACTATTGCCGATTGGGTGGCAGATTTAAGGGCTGCGACGCCAACCGCTGCTGCTGAACACGTTACCGAAAGTGCCCAAGTGTTGCTACGGGAAATTAAAGAAATACAGCAATCCCTCTCTTTTGCTTTTAACCATACATGGACAGAGCGAGCTCAGCTTATTGATTCTCTTTTTAGGGAAATGCCAGATCCCGTTAAGGAGCTTTCTCAGGCACAGACGCTTTTAAGTCAAAATAACCATTTACTTGCTGCACTAATGCAAACGCAATGGAAAGTACAATCAGAAAATGTACGTTCTCTCAGAAGCTCATTAGTGCATCCAAGTAGCCGAGTGTTTGCTGAAAAAGAAAAATGTTTGCGTTTGGCTGAGCAACTTGAGCCTATGCTGCTTCAGCGACTGCAAATGTTGGAACATAACCGATCAGCTTTGACTGAACTTATGACGGAATTAAGTCCGGAGGCAATTTTGAAAAAGGGATACAGTTATGTGACTAACCGTCAGGGGCAGTTTGTTAAAACCTCTCAAAATCTGCCGCCGGGAGAAACCCTTGATGTTCATTGGCATGACGGTGAGGCGAAGGTTTGTGTCATTGATTAAATAAATTAACTCGCTTAGTTTTTTCTATCACATCCGTTTACCCACTTTGTTTTTGCGTACAATCAAAGAAATTATTTAGGAGAGAGAAATGCCTTTTCAATTACCCACACTAGCGTTCCCAATGAACGCTTTGGCTCCGGCCATGTCTGAAGAAACGATGCAGTACCACTACGGTAAGCACCATCAGACTTATCTCACCAATTTGAATACCGCTATTCAAGGTACGCCTTTTGAGTCCATGTCTTTGGAAGAAATTGTGCTTGCCAGTGACGGTATTAATCCGGGTGTATTCAATAATGCCGCTCAGGCTTGGAATCATGCCTTTTTCTGGATGTGTCTGAGTCCTAAAGGCGGAGATAAACCTCAGGGCGAATTGTTAAGTAAGATTGAACAGCGCTGGGGTTCCTTTGAGGCTTTCCGTGAACAGTTTATTGCTAGTGCTGCCGGTAATTTCGGCTCCGGTTGGACGTGGCTTGTGATGACTCCGCAAAAGACCCTTGAAATCGTCAATACATCTAATGCCGGTACACAATTGGCCAGTGACAATACACCTTTGATGGTTGTAGATGTTTGGGAACACGCCTATTACATTGATTATCGTAATTCTCGGCCCAATTATCTCAATGCATTATTTGATCACTTGATTGACTGGGAATTTGTGGCACGTAACTACTACAACGCCAAATAACTTTCTTGGGTGCTCTAAAGCCTCTGATTCTTCAGGGGCTTTAGTTTTTTCGCGTAGTGAATAATTGAGCGCCTGTCGAAATATGGTTTTTGTCAAACCATCCACTGTTCATTTCTAAAGCCCACCGAATGGGTCTGATTGAGCAGTGCGTATTCTGAGTTTGAGCTTTCATGTGACGAATATTGACTAAAAACCCTTTGTCATCGAAAAAAGCGACATCTAAATCAATAGGGACATCCTTCATCCACATACAAATGGTTCTTGAAGGATTAAAGACAAAGAGCATTCCAGTATTGTCTTTTAAGAAGTGCCGTCCCTGAAGTCCTTTTTGCTGTTGAGCTTCAGTGGTGGCGACTTCAACTTCAACCTGGTGATTGTCAATATAAAGGGTTTCGGCCGAGCTCAAAGAAGATAAGACACATAAGCTAAAAAAAGAAAAACTGCGCGCGTAACTCAAGGTTACAGCCCGCGCAGTTTTGAGCAAAGAATACACTGTGCTCATGACAAACACAGCCCTCTAGCTTGCCGCGTCGTCGGTCTTCAGTGGCGAGGGAATTACGCGCGTAGCGTGCAATCCGCGTTCGGATTGTTCGAATTCAAACTCGACCCGTTGATTAGTTTGCAGGGTCTTGCGACCGGGCATCTCAATGGAACGGAAATGCACAAACACTTCCCGATCCTGACCGTCGGGGATAATGAATCCGTAACCTTTGGCATCCGAGAACCATTTCACAGTACCGGAATTCATAAAACTTCCTTTAAAAGAAAGCAAAGGCAATCTAGAGAGAGTTCTAATTTGTCTGCTTTCACTTTCCATCATAGGCTTATTTTTTAGGCTTGGGCAATGTTTTTGCGAAATATTTATCCAAAGGCTGTATTGAACATTTTCTTATATTGGAGTTTAAGATTTCCCGGTAGAGCCAAAACCTCCTGTGCCACGTTCCGAAGTTTCAAAGTCTTGCACAATATTCATCTGCATCTGTACGACCGGAACAATGACCAATTGTGCAATCCGTTCCATTGGTTCAATTGTGAAAGGCGCCTGACCGCGATTCCAAGTCGAAATCATTAATTCTCCCTGATAGTCCGAATCAATAAGACCGACAAGATTTCCGAGCACGATACCGTGCTTGTGACCGAGTCCTGATCGAGGCAAAATTAGTGCGGCGTAATGGCTGTCACCTAAATGAATAGCCAGTCCGGTCTTGATCAGTTTGGTTTCTCCGGGCTGCAGTGTCAGTGGTTTATCGAGCATTGCGCGAAGATCTAAACCGGCCGAACCAGCGGTCTGATACGCGGGCATCATCTCTTTAATACGTGGATCAAGAATTTTGACATCAACTTGCATGGTAAAACTATCTCCTGCGGTGGCGTTTCTGACGAATAATGTTAGAAACGATACTGACAAAAACGAAGATAACGGCAGTGACAATCAGATCTTCCTGTCCTGTCATTCCGCCGTAGAAAAAAAGAGCAAAGCCCATAAAAATTAAAATAAGAGTAGAAGCCGTGTTGGCTTTTGAGCTCACCGTTTGGGTTTTGGAATAATTTTGTGGAAGATCCACTTTAAATGCGTCTTCAGGCTGAGCAATAACGGTATCTCTGTGCTTAGGCGCCGATTGATCTAAATTAGGAGAACTCCAGACGTTGGATGCTGCCCCGTTGAGCTCATCGTTAATCTGTTCTCGCATCAACTCATCGTTGACTTGAAGCGCTTTGAGTTCCCTTACACTTTTCTCATTGAGCTTTTCGACAAAGCTGGCAAAGTCACCGTTTTTGGGTTCTAAGTCCGAGGGATCAAAACGCTTGCGCATCAGTTCACCTCCTGAGCAATTTTGGCAATGAGCGCTTGTGCAATGTGCTCTTTAGTAGCCTTTGCTAGGGGAGTAGCAGCATCGCGTTCAACAAACACCACAGCATTTGTATCCTGATTGATTGAGTCACTCACTAGATTGGCTACAACAAGCGGGATATTTTTGCGGAAAAGTTTAGCTCGTGCGTTATCAATTAAGTTTTCTGTTTCAGCGGCAAAGCCTACGCAGTAGGGGGGATTTTCAAGAGCAGCAACGCTTGCTAAGATGTCCGGATTTTCTTCAAAAGCAAGTTCCGGCGCCTGTGCAAACTGCTTTTTAATTTTGTGTTTACTAATATTGGCGACTCGCCAATCGGCAACGGCTGCCACGCTGATAAAGATTTCGTGCTGAGCGACTTCCTGCATCACGGCATCATACATTTCCTGAGCGGTGATTACATTAATGCGTCTGACACCTGCCGGAGTCTTTAAGTTTGTACGGCCTGCAATGAGAGTAACTTCAGCGCCAGCTAAGGCAGCAGCCTTAGCAATGGCAAAACCTTGTTTGCCCGAAGACAGATTTGTGATGCCGCGAACAGGATCAATCGGTTCGTAGGTCGGACCAGCAGTAATCAAGACTCTGCATCGGTCGAGCACTCTGGGAGAGAATGCGCCTTGTAGTAATTCAATGATTTCTTCTGGCTCAAGCATTCTGCCGCTGCCAGTGTCACCGCAGGCTTGTGCCCCTGATGCAGGGCCTAAAAAGAGTGCGCCGTCTTGGGTTAGTTGAGCGACGTTGCGCTGAGTGGCTTGGTTGTGCCACATGAAAGTATTCATTGCGGGGGCATACGCAACCGGACAACGTGCCGCTAAAATAGATGCGCTCAAAATATCATCGGCGATACCTTGCGCGGCCTTTGCCAAAATATTGGCTGTAGCGGGCGCGACTAAAAGTAAATTGGCCTCTTTAGTGGCATCAATATGGGGAATGACACTTGTATTTTGTTCCCAGTCACTAGTGAAAATATGCTTAGCCCCTAGTGCCTGAAAAGTCAACGGAGTCACAAAACGCTGGGCTGCCTCGGTCATGATGACGGAGACTTCTGCCCCACGCTTAATTAAAAGTCTTAATAATTCGCAGCTTTTATAGGCAGCAATAGAGCCTGTCACGGCCAATACAATTTTTTGTCCAGTGAGCATCTTGCACTCCTTCAGTGCTTGCGATTAAAGAAGCTATCGAGGATGAGTAATCCTGCACCGCCTACTATAGCCATATCGGCAACATTAAATGCAGGCCAATGCCAATAGCCATAATAAAAATCTAAGAAATCAATCACATAACCGTAGATTATACGGTCAAATAGGTTGCCTATTGCACCACCCATAATTAAAGCTAGCGCAAGGCAGAAAAGATTTTCTGAAGCGTGTCGAATGATTAAGCGCAAACAGACAAACACTGCAATGATGGCAATAACGGCAAAAAAATATTTTTGCCAGCCACTGTGATCGGCTAAAAATGAGAAGGCAGCGCCTGTATTGTGAGCTAAAACAAAGTTAAAAAAAGAGGTGATCGGCCGAGACTCGCCGAGGTAAAAGTTGTTTTCAAAGTAGAACTTTGTGAAAAAATCTACCGCAAAAACCACGCATGATATGCCCGCCCAGGGCATCAAAGCTCGGGCGGGACGGTTTTTAATCTGACTCATTAGGCAAAACGACGGGTTTCACCGGCTCCGAAAAGATTTTCTACGCAGCGAGAGCACAGCGTTGGATGTTCAGCCACGGATCCGACAGAGCTCACGTAGTGCCAGCAACGTGCGCACTTTTGAGCCTGCGACTGGAGAACGCTGATCGAAGCGGGACCTTTGTGCAAATCGGCCCGGCTTGTAATCATCACAAAGCGCAATTCATCACCAAGACTTGCAAGAGCATCATAGGCTTCGCCCTCAACGGTGATATCCACTTCAGCCTGCAGACTGGACCCTACTTTGCCTTCTGTGCGCAGATTTTCGATTTCTTTTTGAACATCAGCGCGTACCTGACGGATTTTTTCCCACTTCAAAAGCAGCTCCTGCGCTCCGCTAATGGCAGGCAAGTCGAAGAACTCTTCGGTAAAGATTGTAGGCGACTTACCAGGCTCGAAAATAGCAAACGCTTCTTCAGCCGTAAAGGAGAGAATCGGAGCCATCAGACGCAAATAGGCAGCAGTGATGTACCACAAAGCTGTTTGAGCTGAGCGTCGGGCAACGCCAGTCTTGGCAGTCGTATACAGACGATCTTTGAGGATATCCAGGTAGAAGCTGCCTAAATCATCACTTGCAAAGGATTGAAGTTTAGAAACAATCGGATGGAAATCATTATTGTTGTAAAGCTCAATGATTTCTTTTTGAAGCTGAGCAACACGAGCAATGGCCCAGCGATCTAGTTCGACCATTTCGTCACATGCAACTGCGTCTTTTGCGATGTCAAAATCACTGGTGTTAGCCAAAAGGAAACGCAATGTGTTGCGGATGCGGCGATAAGAGTCGGTGACATGTTTGACAATGGTTTTGCCAAAGCTCAAATCACCAGAGTAGTCTGTAGAAGCCACCCAAAGACGCAAGATTTCAGCACCGTAAGTTTTGGTTGCATCCATTAACTGTACGGTGTTACCGAGGCTCTTACTCATCTTCATGCCCTTTTCATCAACGGTAAAGCCGTGAGTAAGAAGAGCATCGTAAGGAGCGCGGCCGTCGAGCATCACCCCAATCAACAACGAAGAGTGGAACCAGCCGCGGTGTTGGTCACTGCCTTCGAGGTACAGATCAATAGGATAGTCCAGTTTATCTTTGTGTGAACCCCGAACAACAGTAGCATGAGTGGAGCCAGAGTCAAACCAAACGTCAAGAATATCGGTGGTTTTATCATATTGCTGAGCTTCTTCAGCACTCATAAAATCTTCGGCTTTTGCTTGCGTCCAGGTTTCAATGCCGCCTTTTTCAACGCGTTTAGCAACTTCTTCCATGATTTCAAGGGTACGGGGATGAAGCTTCCCAGTTACCTTATGCGTGAAGAAGGGCAACGGCACACCCCAGTTACGTTGGCGGGAAATACACCAGTCAGGGCGATTAGCAATCATGGCATGCAAGCGGTTATAACCCCAACTCGGGTAGAACTTTGTTGCGTCAACGGCCTCTAACGCTGCTTCACGCAGGCTCTTAGGTTGCTCTGTGCCGATTGCAGGGCGCGTATCTTCTGTGCTCTTATCCATACGGATAAACCATTGACTCGTTGCGCGATAAATCAAAGGCGTTTTGTGGCGCCAGCAATGCATATAACTGTGCACTTGTGTGCCGTAATGCAAAAGATTGCCGGATTCTTTGAGTTTTTCAACAATAACCGGCTGTGCTTTCCAGATATGGAGTCCTCCAAAAAGAGGAAGCTCGTCTGCATACACTCCGTTACCTTGCACAGGGTTAAGAATTTCATCGTTATGCATGCCGTACTTCTTGCAGGTATAGAAGTCATCTACACCATAGGCAGGAGCTGAGTGAACGATGCCTGTACCGGCAGTTGAGTCCACGTACTCGGCTAATTCGACAGGACTGAAGCGCTTGTAGCCTGCATCCATTTGGGCAAGCGGGTGCATGAAGCGGATGAGTTCAAAAGCCGCCCCCTTAGCACTGGCCACAACGGTGCCTTGCATTTCATAGCGTTTGAGGCAGTCTTCAACGAGTTTGTCACACAAAATCAAGTAACGGTCACCGCAATCAACCAAGGCGTAGTCTAATTCTGGATGCATATTCAGAGCCTGGTTGGCAGGAATCGTCCAAGGCGTCGTGGTCCAAATGACGGTGTACGTGGGTTTATCAAGCTTGCGGCTATAAATCTCTTCAACTCGCGTTTTATCTTCATCGGCCAATGGGAAGGCGACATCAATGATAGGGCCCTTGATGTCTTTATATTCCACCTCAGCTTCTGCCAATGCTGACTGACAGTCAAAGCACCAGTTCACAGGTTTTAGACCGCGATAGACATAGCCTTTTTCCATGAGCTTAGCCAACACACGAATTTGAGCGGCTTCTGTATCAAAACGAAGCGTGAGGTACGGATCATCCCAGTCACCCAATACCCCCATACGTTCAAAACCCGCTTTTTGCCGAGCGACTTGCTCATGGGCATATTGACGGGCTTTTGCCTGAAGTTCAACAATCGGTAGATTTTTACCGTAGAGTTTTTCAATTTGAATTTCGATCGGCATGCCGTGGCAGTCCCAACCGGGGACGTACGGAGCGTCGTAACCCATCAAGGTACGGGATTTCAAAATGATGTCTTTTAAAACCTTATTGACGCCATGGCCTAAATGCAGGTCGCCGTTAGCATACGGAGGACCATCATGCAAAATAAAATGTTTGCGCCCTTTTTTTGCATTGCGAATCACGCCATAAATATCTTTTTGCTGCCACTCCTTAATCCAATTGGGCTCACGAGCAGGTAAATTACCGCGCATCGGAAATGGAGTATCCGGCAGGTTAAGCGGATATTTTTGGGTTTGATCTTCAGTTGTTTTTGCCATGATGTCTCCTTGGTCCCCTCGGACTCTTCAAGGTTTGTTAAACACAAATTGCGTGCGAATTTTTCGTTGGCTTCGCACTAACCGTACATTTCAGTAAGTTCCGTATCGGAACGAGCTAAGCCGACTATGCCTCTGGCTTTTTGTGCATCAGCATTGATAGCGGCTTTTAATTCATCCAAATTGGCAAACTTTTTATCGTCTCGCAATTTGTCTAAAAATTCCACTCGAACAATTTTCCCGTAACAATCCGTGTGATAGTCAAAAATATGCGTCTCCAAGAGATACTTTTTGGGCTGCCCTTCGGTGACGGTTGGCCGGCAGGTAATTGTTGCTACGCCGCCGAGCGGATACGGGGCTAAACCATGGACAAAAACGGCATATACGCCTTTTACAGCGGGCTCACCATTCTTGTCAACTGGTATGCAGTCCAAGTTAATTGTCGGAAAGCCCAAGGTACGACCTAATTCTTGACCATGAACAACGCGGCCGGTGATGTGATAGTGGTGTCCTAAAAGCTGAGTCACTTCATAGAGGTCGTTCTCGAGTAGGGCTTTTCTCAATCGTGTACTGGAAATACGACTGGTGCCGTGAAATAAGGTAGGGGATACCCAAACCTCAAAACCTAATTCTTTGCCAAGCGCTTTGAGATCTTCAACGGTTCCCAATCCTTTATAGCCGAAATGGAAATCTTCTCCAACTGTTACCCAACGAGCATGAAGTCCTTCAACTAAAACCTCTTCGGCAAATTGCCGAGGAGTCATTCGAGCGAGCCTTTCATTGAAATTAAGAAAAATAACGCGTTGAATTCCACAGGCAGCAATGTCGAGCACTTTATCTCGAATGTTGTTAACCCGTGCTAATACCTCATGACCGTGAGGATAGATTTCCTTGGGGTGCGGTTCAAAAGTAACAGCGCATGGCATCAGGCCGCGTAAATCTGCAGCTTGAACAACTTCGTGCAACAAGGCTTGATGACCACGATGAACACCGTCAAAGTTTCCAATAGCCACTGCGCAGTCAATTTTCTTTAATGGTTGAGGAACCCCTCTGAATACTTTCATATAAAAAATCAGTCTCAAATAAACGCTAAATTTTAACAAATATGTACTCAATGGATTTGAGCGGTTTCTATTAGTTGCTAAGAAAATAGAGTTAAAAAACTCAAGATTTTAGACTAACAGCCTGTGTTCCTTGGGGCTCTCGAAAATAGACTGCAATTGCCGTTCCTGTCACTGATAGGACAAACGCGGCTAGAGTCCATTCAAAACACTCGTTGCATTCAGCCCAAAGAGCAATCAGACTGCATAGGACAATAGTGGCAACAATAATCGTGCGATTGAGAGGTCGAGAGCTGAAAACTGCGGCAAATACTGGAGCAACGACCGCACAAACATAGACATTGTTAGCCATTAACATTAAATCTAAAATGCCTCGGTCCGAACTGCTCAGATACAAGGCCACAAGTGTTAAGGCACACATTATTAGACGAGATGTTTTTATGCAGGGATTGCGCATTAAATCATTGGAGATTACAGTTGCTGCAGTCAGTAAACAGGAATCTGCTGAAGACAAAATTGCACTGATTAAGACCAAAAACAAAATTTGATTAAAGATAAGTGGAAGCTGAGTCGCAACTGCCGCTAAAACTTGGTCAGGAGGTGTTGAGGAAGACAGAAAATGCCGGGCTTGTATGCCGATTAAAACGAATAAAACAGCAAGAAAAATTAATCCTACTACGGCTATAACTGCGCCATTGCGGGCGCTTTTATTGTCGCGGGCACTCAAAAAGCGAGAAAAAAGCATCGGGCAGACAATATAACTGCCCCCTATTAATAGCGCAAAACGACTTAAATCTTGCGTTTGGAATTGATCGTTTAATAACTCAAAGCGAAGTTCAGATAAAGATTTTGGATCAATGTGAATCAAGGTCAAGAAAAGCGCCAGAAGTCCGACAATCATGACCGTTAATTGAATGACATCGCTTTTAATGACGGTTGTTTGACCGCCTATGAGCGTGTAGAGCAGTATGACAACAGCACCTAGAAAAAGAGATATTTTGGCGCTGCTGCCAGTCATTTGTTCAACAATACTACCCATGGCGATAAATTGGGCGGCAAGAATTGCAATCCACGCCAGAACGATGACAATCGCGCAAAGTCTTGTTGCCGTCCCACCCAGTCGTTCTTTGGTAATTTCAAGCATGGTCAAGCCAGGTTGACGCCGTAACTTTTTTAAAAGAAAAATACTCAGAACGGATAAACCAACTGCTCCGCTTAAGAGCCACCAAATAGCTGGAAATCCTACAGAGAAAGCTAAACCGCACATGCCGATTGTGGCTGATGCCCCGACGCACGAAGCAATGACAGAAAAGCCTACTTGTAAGCCTGAGGCTTTTCGGCCGGCAATAAAATAGTCTTCTTTAGATAGAAGTTTCTTTGAGTCAAATAGCGCAAGGAAGAGAAAAATGGAAGAAAAAATCAGAAATGCAACCACATCGTTCCTTTCAAGAAAAGGTCGTTAAATGCTGGAGTCTACAAATCCTTATTTTGAAGTTCAATAATTTTTGTACAAAACAGCAATGTCAGAAAAAATTAAAACAATAAATTTTTTGTTTTCTTTGAGAAGGTACAATTCAAACATCCTCATGTTTTTCTGTTAGAACAAATGAAAAAAATCATCGTTTTAATTTCCGGCCGCGGCAGCAACTTTGTTGCTATTGAAGAGTGTGCTATTGCGGAAAATTGGGAACAGAGTATTGGTGCAAAAATCGTTGCAGTGATTTCTAATCGACCTGATGCCAAGGGGTTGGATTTGGCTAAGGGTTACGGTATTGATGCTATTTGTGTTGACCACAAAGCTTTCGAGTCGAGAGAAGCCTTTGAAGAAAAGCTTGCTGAGGTTATTTCGCAGTATGAGCCGGATTTAATTGTTCTAGCCGGTTTTATGCGTATTTTGACTGCGGGTTTTGTCGATCGCTTTGAAGGAAAAATTCTGAATATTCATCCGGCTCTTTTGCCTTCCTTTAAAGGGCTCGATACTCACCAGAGAGCCATTGATGCCGGAGTGCGGATGGCAGGAACTACTGTTCATTTCGTGACGGCAGCTTTAGACGGCGGGGCCATTATTGCTCAGGCGGCTGTGCCTGTGTTGCCTTCTGATGATGCACATAAGCTGGCAGATCGGGTATTGGTTTATGAACACCGTATTTATGCCCGTGCTGTCAAGGCTTGTATTACAGGTCGAGTTCGCTACGAAGGTAATCGAGCGGTAATGGATGATGAAACAGCATTGCAATTGACTTTATTTGGACAGGTTTAATCGATATGCAAGAAAAGAAAAGTACATTTCGCCGCTCATCAAAGTCTTCTTCTCGACAGCTCACAGAAAGACAGCGTGCAGCGCGAAGCCGTCAAATTCAAGAAAGCCGGTCTATGAGTAAAGAGGAACGTCGCCAAAAAGCAGGTTTGCATCACGATGTGACGCAGCGCCAGACACGCACGGGCGGACCTCGTGTAACGGGATTAATTGTTGAGGAATTGGGTAAAGCTTTAGCGACCGTTTTGAAATTAGATGGACCAGCAGATGTTCTGATGAGCCGCTTTTTCAGACTCAACCACAAGTTGGGAGCGCGTGACAGAAGCGTTATTGCAGAAGCAATTTTTTATACCTTGCGTCATCTCTCGACGATTGCATGGCAAATGAAGCCTATTGTTCCTGCCAAAGCTCCCCGCTTAACGGCTATGGTAGCTTTGGCTCGAATTTACGGACGCGAGGCGCTTGATGAACGCACGGTTGGAAATGACGCTGCTCCGTTGGCCAATATTCTTCGATCAAAACCGGAAAACGCAACGCCATTTGTGCAGTCTGAGTTACCGTACTGGCTGTATGAAAAATTGCTCGATCAATTTGGTGATGAAGCTTTGGCTCTCTTTGAGTCAATGAAAGAAGGTGCTCCGCTGGATTTAAGAGTCAATCTTTTAAAGGCCAAGCGTGAAGAGATCATGCAGGATTTAGCAGAGCACGGAGTGTCAGCGGTGCAGACCCCGATGTCTCCTGATGGTGTGCGACTGATGACTAAGCCGGGCTTAACCAGTTGGTCCATTTACCGTGAAGGCAAAATTGATGTGCAGGATGAGGGCAGCCAACTGATTGCCCGATTGGTGCAGCCTAAGAGAGGCGAGATGGTTTGTGACTTTTGCGCAGGGGCTGGCGGAAAAACCTTGGCTCTTGGAGCACTGATGCGTTCAACCGGGCGGTTATATGCTTTTGATGTTAATGAAAAGCGTCTAGCAGGTTTAACACCTCGGATGCGTCGTGCCGGTCTCAGCAATGTCCATCCGATAACAATTAAAACCGAAAGAGACTCGCGGGTTAAGCGTCTTACCGGTAAGTTTGATCGGGTGTTGGTGGATGCTCCTTGTTCGGGTACAGGAACGTTACGACGCAATCCTGATTTGCGATGGCGCATGAATGAGCAGGAATTGGCTCGAATAAATGCCATTCAGGCTAACGTGTTGGATTCTGCCAGCCGCTTGGTTAAAGCGGGAGGCAGACTTGTTTACGCCACCTGTTCATTGCTCAAACAAGAAAACCAAGACGTGGTTGAGGCCTTTTTAGCAAATCATCCAGATTTTGAAATCATGGATGCAACAGAAGTTTTGGCCAAGCAGGGCGTCCATTTACCCGATTGTGCTAAGTCTCATGCACCGTACTTTGTGATGGCGCCGCATCAAAGCGGTACGGATGGTTTCTTTGGGGCTGTATTGGTGAGAAAGGAACCCGACGCTTCTTAAGAAATTGACGATTAAAATAAAAAACGCTCACTTTTAAAACCAAAGTGGGCGTTGGTTTTTCAGCGAAGGTTTTTATGCTTTTCAGTGTCCCTAAATCTTTGGCTTTTTTGCTTGCTATGTGTTCCATGGTTGGGCCCCTGTCCGCCAACACTTATATGCCAGGGTTGGGGATGATTGCTGAAGAATTTGCTGTAAGCGAAGTGGCAGCTTATCAGACCCTATCGAGCTATCTGATGTGTTTTGCTTTCTCATCGCTTTTTGTCGGTGCTATTTCCGATAGCCTTGGACGCCGTCCGGTCATGATGGGAGGGCTATTTTGTTATAGTCTCTCGTGCTTAATTTGTGCTGTAAGTTCAAACTATGAATCCTTTTTAATCGGCCGTATTTTGATGGGTCTTTTTGCCAGTACTGGAACGGTGCTCGCAATGGCTGTAACTCGTGACTTATTCAGCGGTCGTCAAGCTCAGGAGCTAACAAGTTTAATCGCAGTGATTTTTGCTTTGGCCCCGGCTTTTGCACCGATTATTGGCGGCTGGCTTGTAGTCCTTTTCGGTTGGCGCAGTGTCTTTATCTTCCTAGCCTCTTTTGCTCTTTTGATGGCTTGTATTACGTATTTTTTACTCCATGAGACTCATCCCAGGGACAAAAGAACGGCTTTTCACTTTGTGCCGCTTCTGACAACGTATGCGCATTCCTTTAAAAATATTGCCTTTACGGCTGGTGTATTCTGTAACGGGTTCGTTTTTATGGGCTCGATTCTGTTTTCTGCCGGTGCTCCAGATTACGTAGAAAATGTTATGGGAATGGGAGTAACGGATTTCGGTTATCTGATGATTCCTTTGATTGGCTTTTCTGTGACAGGATCTATTTTTTGTACCAAGATTGCTGCGCGTTTTGGTGAAGTCAAAACAATGTGGATACAGATTGCTCTGATGTATGCTGCGGGCGTTGCCGGTATCGCTATGAATTATTTCTGGCATGTACCTTATCCGATTTGTCTTTTTGCTGTCATTGTTTACAGTACCGCCATGAGTGTTATACGGCCGATTATGACGGTATACAATTTGGACTATTTCCCGCAAAATCGAGGTATGGCAGCCAGCATTCAACAGTTTTTCCAAACCTCAGCTTTTGCTATTTGTGCAGCTTTGTGGGTGCCGATTGTGATGGGAGAGGCTTGGAAATACGACACTGTTTTGTTTTTGTGCGGCGTTATGGTTAGTCTCACCTGGGTTATTGTCTTAAAAACACGACCTCGTTGTCTGCCAAAGGATTATCAATCACAAAAAGGTCAGTAGCACTGAAACGATCACCACACTACAGGCCACAGACAGTGAATTGAGGTTAGCAGCCATTGATGGATTGCACTTTGCTTTGATACAGAAAATTAACCCGACGACAGGAACTGGGGCCCAGGCAATAAGGGCAAGAATTTTTCGGATTTCTTCTGAAAAAGGTAGCAGATAATACATAGCTAGCGACATAACCAGAGAACCTGCGAGTCTTATGCATAAAAGGCGCAGCAGTTCTTTGAGTTGATCGGTCGGCATACTAAAACGAATACTTTGTCCCAACAAAATCATGGCTAAAAAAGCGTTGGCGTTGGCTCCGATCTGGGCCCAATCCACGATTGTTTTCGGAAACGTGAGACCTAAAACAGACAAAGCCAGCATGACAAAGTAAGAGCAGATCGGGCCGGAACTGAACATACGTTTGAGAATGGTTTTTATGAGTGCCGTACCCGTACCGGTTCCCGAACCAAGTGCATAAGTGGTGCCGGTGCACATGATGGAGTTGCCGATATCAAAGAGACAGATTGATAAAAATCCTGTCGGTGTAACAAATGACTGAAGAAATGGCATCACAAACGTACCGATGTTAAAGCCCGATAGGTTAAGCATGTCAAAGAGCCGTTTTTCGGGATGGCGGTATGTGATTAAACAGGCGATGCCTATCATAAAAAAGTTTGTTAAAAGGCCAAGTCCTATGAGCCAGAGATAGTTCCATTCCAGATGAAGACCGTTTAAACAAACTAAGATCAGACAAGGTAAAGTCACATAAAGCAAAAGTCCAGAAAGCGCATGTACGGTATCTTCTTTGAGAACGTGGACGCGCTTGAGAAAGTATCCAATAAAAATAAAAAGCACAAAGCCCAGAACTTTAATGAGGCCGTCCACGTTAAAAATCCTTTGTTTGGAATTAATTGAGCATTGTACGCTCATAGAATTTCAATAAAAATCAAGCAAAGTGATAGTAGAGAATATTTAGCAAAAAGAGTTCAAAAATAAACAATTTTGTGCAATTGATTTTTTTTAAAATAAAAACACTATGCAAAAGGAGCGGGGTAATGTTTGACTCTACAAGACGACTTTGTTTAAAAACGCTCGCGGCAAGTGCCTTGGGATTCAGTTTGCCCCGCATATCTTTTGGCGAAACTGCGTTTTTGCGTTTGACTGATTTATCGAATCGTTCAGTTGTCCTAAGTAAGAAACCACAGCGTTTTGTTGTGGCTAACTACATTGCTAATTTCCTTTTTGTCGGCGGCGCACAGGTGGTTGATCAAATTGTTGGTCTGACTGCCGATGGTTGGCAAAGTACTCGTTATGCAGAATATGTTCGCCTGACGGAGGCATTTCCAAAATTAAGGAACCTTCCAAGTATCGGCGGCTATCATGATGACATTCTCAATACTGAAAAAATTCTTTCTCTTAAGCCCGATGTGCTGATCGTGGGGCAAACGCAGTTTACACAGAATGCGCAGAGATTGAACTTATTGCAAAAGGCTGGTATTGCAGTCATCGTACTTGATTACCATGCGATGACGCTTGAAAATCATCTGAAAAGTACTTGGCTACTTGGGAAATTATTGAATCGGGAAAGTATCGCCGAGGAACAAATTAGCCGTTATCGTGATGTCGTTCAAACCATTGAAGCTCGAATTAGTAAGACTGATGGCGAAGCTAAGAAGGTTCCGATTTATGTTGAGTGCGGCAATCTTGGCGTTGGAGCATATGGGAACTCTTATAACCAATCTGTATTATGGGGCGGTATCCTCAGACGTCTTCAGGCAAATAACATTGCAGCGAATATGCCAGCACCGTATGCATCACTATCCAGGGAATTTGTACTGTCAAAAAATCCGGGCATCATTTTTATTGCGGGTAGCATTTGGCAAAATGCAGCTCAAAATGATCAAATGCGAATGGGGTTAATGGTTTCTAAAGAAGAGGCGTTATCGCGATTATCGGGCTTCATTCGGCGACTATATTGGGACAGACTTCAAGCCGTGCGTGACAAACGGGTCTATGGTGTTGATCACGGTAGCCTGCGCTCCATGGTGGATTACACTTTTTCGCTTTTTATGGCTCAGATGATTTATCCTACGCTGTTTGAAGACTTTGACCCTGAAGCCGAAATTCACACATTTTATAAACGTTATCTACCTGAAGTTGACTCTTCTGGAACGTTTACTTTAAGAACCTAGATTGTATGAGTTGTCATCTACACTATCGTCAGACTAATCGAAAACGCATGATGATTTTATGCGCGGCGACAGTGTTGCTGCTTATTACGATGGTATTAGATTTAGCGGTCGGATCCTCTTCTTTGACCGTGACGGCATTATTAGATGCGCTGTTGTCTGGGCCAGAGGCTTCCGATATCAATGCAACAATTGTCTGGTCTTTGAGACTGCCGATGACTCTGACGGCTTTTTTTGTCGGCACTTCTTTAGCTATGGCGGGTCTTCAAATCCAGAATATAACGCAAAACGCTTTAGCTAGTCCATCGACTCTCGGGATTACTTCTGCGGCCAGTTTTGGAGCTGCTCTATCAATTAGCTTAGGTTTGGGGGTTTTAGGTCAATTTTGGATTGCTACAGCAGCCAGTGCACTCTTTTTTGCTTTATTTGTTTCTTTTGCGATTTATTTTTTAAGTGCGCGTCGGGGAATGACGCCTGAGACCGTGATTTTGGCTGGCATTGTGGTGAATTTCTTCTTTTTGGCTTTGCAACAGGTATTGATTTATCACTCCAGTCCAGAAGTTGCTCAGATTATTAACGGATGGACATTTGGCAATTTAGAGAGAGCTTCTTGGCTTGCCGTTGGTTTGAACGCAGCTCTGACATTTTGTATTTCACTTTTTTTATTAAGGCGTAGTTGGGCCATTACAGCACTCACGTTAGGAGAAGAGCGGGCGATGAGCTTGGGTATAGCAGTCAAGCGACTTCGAATTGAAACTTTTTTTCTTTCGGCATTACTCATTGCAGGTGCGGTTGCTTTCATCGGTACGGTGAGCTTTGTCGGTCTAGTTGCGCCTCACATAGCGAAGTTACTCTTGGGCGAGGATCAACGCTTTTTACTTCCCGGGACACTTTTGTCAGGTGCTCTATTAATGGTTTTAAGTTCTCTGCTCGCTAAACTTATTTCCGTTGGAGCCATTATTCCAGTCGGTATTATTACCTCCTTGGTCGGTGTGCCCTTCCTTTTGATTTTGCTAATTCGCTATAGCGCCGGGAGAGCTCAATGATTCAGCTGAAATTAGATAAATTAGCGGTGAGCTATGGTCAAAGTCCCGTGCTGTACGATATTTGTGCCAATATTGAAGGCGCTCAGCTCATTAGTGTGATCGGTCACAATGGAAGCGGGAAAACGACGCTTTTAAAGGCAATTGCCGGCTTAACCGATCATCAGGGAGTAGTTTCGGTTGAACAAGATGGACGAGAAGTTCCCGTTTCTGCCATTCGCTATGTGCCTCAGCTCTCCGGGATTACTTCGACTTTGACCGTATTCGAAATGGTTTTGTTAGGGCTTGTGAAATCACTATCCTGGCAAGTTACGCAAGAAATATTTGACAAGGTTGATGCAACGCTACATGCTCTTGAAATTGATAGGTTGGCTCATACAGCGGTTAACAGACTTTCCGGTGGTCAGCGTCAGCTGGTTTTTTTGGCACAAGCCTTTGTTTCTGAGCCAAAGGTGCTTCTTTTAGATGAACCGACGAGCGCATTGGATCTGCGTCATCAACTGATTGTGATGAACGCAGTGCGCGAATATACTCAAAAAAATGAGGCTATTACATTGGTCATCATGCACGATTTACTAACCGCGGCACGATTTAGTCAGCAAATTTTGCTTTTGGAAAAGGGAACACTGTCCATATTGGATGAGCCAGAACTTGTGCTACAGGCTCAGAGACTGGAACGTATTTATAACGTTAGTGTGAGTATTGAAAAAACGGCATCTGACTTTTTAAACGTTGTTCCCATCAAACCATTGTAGATAGCGCAGGCTTTTTCAGGGCAATAAAAAAGCTCGGAACTAAGCCGAGCTTTTTGGTCGGTACGATGACTCAATTACTTGAGCTTCGTTTCCTTGTAGACCACATGCTTACGAGCAACCGGGTCATACTTGGAAATTTCCATCTTACCCGTACTCGTACGCTTATTCTTGGTCGTCGTATAGAAGTGACCCGTACCAGCGGTCGATTCTAACTTGATCTTTTCACGGTTACCCTTTGCCATGGTGAACTCCTATTAGATTTCGCCGCGGGCGCGGAGGTCCGCTAAGACCGCATCAATACCGAGCTTGTCGACCGTACGAAGACCTGCCGCCGTCAGACGCAAACGAACCCAACGGTTTTCGCTTTCAACCCAAAAACGACGATATTGAAGATTGGGCATGAAACGACGCTTGGTTTTGTTGTTTGCGTGAGAGACGCGGTGGCCGACCATCGGCGCTTTGCCGGTGACTTGACACACTCGTGCCATCGCTAACTCCAGTCAAAAAATTAAAAACAAAAACAACCCGCCCGAAGTAATACATCTCACCTCGGTGGGGTCAACGGTACCGAGCATTATACTCATCGCCTCATCTATAAGCAAATCTGTTTGACCTCAGCAAAGCCATGGGCAGCATCGAAGGAGCAAAATACTTGGACGAGGTTTATTTGGCAACCATGATCCACTTTTTTGTTGAGCTGATTTTCAGGTAGTTTTTCTATCATAAACTGCTGCTTATTCTGGTAAATTTTATGAAAAAAGTAGGAGGATTTTATGCTTGGAGCTATCGTCGGTGATGTGGTGGGGTCTTGCTTTGAGTTAGTGAGTCTTCAGTCGAAAGAATTTCCGTTTTTTGCGCCGGGTTGTCATGTTTCTGACGACACGATTCTAACGTTGGCTGTTTGTCAGGCTTTTCTTGATTGTCGTGGAGACTACAGTCAATTGTCTTTGCACGCGGCCTCTCAACTTAAAGCCTTTGCTCTTGGATATCCTAAAGCGGGTTATGGCTCTAAATTTTTAGTCTGGATGTTAGCTGATGTCAGTAAACCATACGGCAGCTTTGGAAACGGCTCAGCTATGCGGGTGAGCCCGTGTTCGATGGTTGCCAGAAGTTTGGAAGAAGTCAAAAAGTTTTCCTATGCGGTAACCGCAGTGACTCATAATCATCCCGAAGGTCTAAAGGGGGCCGAAGCCATCACGGTCGCTGCCTTTTTAGCAAAAGAAAAATACACTAAAGTAGAAATCGGGCAATATGTCCAAGAGCATTATTACCCGATGGATTTCTTAATTGACGAAGTCCGCCCTCACTATCAATTTGGAAATACCTGTCCTCGGACGGTTCCTTATGCCATAAAAGCATTTTTGGAGTCGAACTCTTTTGAAGACGCTATCCGTACGGCGATTAGCTTGGGAGGCGACACCGATACGCTGGCAGCCATGGCAGGCAGCATTGCCGGTCTTTATTACGGTATTCCTGAAGCCATCGCTCAGAAAGCGCAAACGTATTTGGATCCTTATTTATCCAGCGTTTTAGAAAAGTTTGAAGAAACGTATAAAGCTACTTAAATCATTCATAAAATTAAGCAAGGTTGTTCATTTCCTTATAGAAAAGTAGATTGCCATACTCAGAAAATTGGAGGATCGACGCTACAAATTACCTTATTTTGTTGCCAATCCGTTCCGTCGAATTAACGAACCTCAAACCAATGAAGAAGAGGAGTTCCGCCACCGCCACAAAAACCAATTGTTACCCCAGCTTTTGCGAGCATGCGGACTGCTGCTTGAGTGATGGATGTACCCGTTCCAAGGAGAATGACTGTCGTGTTAGCAATGGGGATATTCCAATATTGGTTGACTTCTTTTGATTCCGTTAAGTACAGGACACGCCCGTCTTTTTGCATAACACGGCAGTGTTCTAAATAGAAAACATTCGCCCTTTTTGAATGAAGAATCGGTTTTAGGTTAAGTAAATCGTTCATAAAAAAAACCTTGAAGAGCAAGTGTTCTTAAGATTTTTTTATTATTTCATCTCTAACTTCAAAATTTGATGTAATCAGTAATAAAAATGAGTTTGATTGAGCTACCTATTCGGTAGTGGATTTAAATATGAAAATTAAGAATTACCCAATAATTGTCGATATGTATAAGGTTGACAAAACACTGTATACAAAAAGAGGTCAATGCCGCAGGCTGATTCGAATCATTGAAACAGCTGCGTAACTATCCACACAAGAATTCTGCATCAACGGCGTAGTTATCCGATTAGGTAATTTTCAATCTAAGAAAAGATCTGTCGGCCAAGTGTGAAGAACTTTATTTCCGTAGTTTTGTTGAATAAGACTTTCAACGAAATGTTTTAAGCTAATTTTTGGAGTTATTATGAGCTTATATTCTCTTTGGACTATTCTCTATGTCAAGCGATAACCTTTTAATTAAGCAAGAAACTACGGATAAAATTCTAAATTTCCGAAATGAGAGGAACTGGTCTCAATTTCACAATCCCAAAGATTTAGCTATTTCAATATCTCTTGAGGCGGCTGAACTTTTGGAGTGCTTTCAGTGGTCGGGATCTGACACGGAAGTTACTAGCAAACTTGAAGAGATGAAAGAAGAATTAAGCGATATATTCATTTACTCCATATTGTTGGCTGATCGGCTAAAAATCAATCTTGATGAGGTGATACAAGCAAAAATTGCTAAAAATGCCGAAAAGTACCCGGTTGAAAAAAGTTACGGTAATTCATCCAAATACACTCAAATTTGAATGGAGAAATAGAGATGGCATTGGTATTTACGGGTACTTTGAGAGAGTTTCACCAAAATTTGAGTTATATACCAGATTTACTGGCGGGTAGTGAGCATTTAGAGACATTCAGGAAATCCTCTCAATACCGGGCTTGGAACAATTCGTTAATGTATCTCTCCCGTGAATTTCTGATGTCAAACATAAAAGATGACTGTGGTGTATTAATTGAATACAAGCTTCCGGCAACCAGTCGTCGAGTTGATTTTATTGTGACAGGATATAACTCTAAGGGAACTCCTGGCTTTGTAATTATCGAATTAAAACAGTGGTCAGAAGCACAGTCGGTCAAAGATAAGCCGGGAATTGTTATTGCAAACGTTTCGGGGACACATCGAGGAGAGACAAATCATCCAAGTTATCAAGCGTGGTCTTACAAAATGTTTTTGGACAATATGCTGGATTCTGTTCAAAAACATCATTTGCACTCCGTAGCTTGCGCCTGTATGCATAACTACGACTATTTGGGCTTAGATAAGGATGATTTGGCGATAAATCCTAACGAAGAACTAGTCAAAGAAACTCCGATTTTCGGTAAGCATGATGGCTCTAAATTGGGAAACTTTGTTCGTCAATCGGTGGGAGAAGGCAACGGCGAAAAGATTATGCAACTTTTGGCCGATGGAAAAATTGTTCCTAGTAAAGGATTAGCCGACGCTATCTGCCAGATGTTTGATGATGTTAAAAGTCAAGCTTTTACTCTGATTGATGAACAAAAGTTAGCGTATGAAACCATCATGCGTGCCGTTCGACAAACAAGAAGGGGTAAGCGTTGTGTCATTATTTCTGGAGGTCCTGGTACCGGTAAAAGTGTTGTTGCCGTTTCTGTTCTTGTTAACATTCTTCGTGAATTTGCGAATGATGAAGTTAGGCGAAATGTTCGTTTTGTTGCGCCAACGTCTTCTTTTAGGACAGCTATGACTTCTGTCTTAAGTAGCGGAGGGCGGACAGCGGAAGAGAAAAAAGAAAATAAGCGACTTGCGAAGTATCTCTTTTCAGGAAGTTCAAAATTTTTTATTCCTGACAAACCCGGTTCAAAGAAAAATATATTTCCCAATAATCAATTCCATTGTTTGATCTGTGATGAAGCACACCGTTTACACAGTTATCAAAACATGTATCAGGGGCAAAACCAAATTGAAGATATTATTCAAGCGGCAAGGGTTTCTGTATTTTTCGTTGACGATAACCAATCTTTAAGGCCGGCGGATATCGGTTCAGTTGACTCTATCAAAGTTGCGGCAGAGAAATATTTGGCAACTGTTGAGCAAGTTGACTTAAGCGCACAGTTCCGTTGCCATGGTGCAGACGGTTTCTTGAATTGGCTATCCGTAGTTTTGGGACTTTCTGATGCTTCAACCAATGCCCATGCGACAGGATGGAACCAAGAGGAATATGACTTCGATATTGTGGATACACCAGAAGAAGTGTTGGAATTTGTCAGACAGAAAAACAAAGAAGCCCAACTAAATCCTGTTCCGGGAAGAACCGTTATTCCGGGAGCACGGCTTTTGGCAGGTTATGCATGGCCTTGGACGAAGGATAATAACGACCATGGTGAGGTTCAAGATGTTGATTTGGGTTCACTCAAGTTAGCATGGAACAATCGTAATGCTAGTTATAAGTGGGCGATTGATGACTCTGAACAGGTTAAGGAGGAAGTCGGCTGCGTTCATACAAGCCAAGGGCTTGAATTTGATTGGGTAGGTGTTTTTATCGGAAAAGATCTTCAATACGACACAAAAAATCATTGTTTGAAGGCCAGTATTGATAATTATTTTGATAAAGGCGGTAAAAATGGGTTAGGAAAAGGCAAAGTGGAGCGAGAGAAGAATTTACTTAAATACGTTTGTCGGTGCTACAGGGTTCTTTTGTCACGAGGAATTCGGGGTGCAAGAGTCTATTGTTGTAACAAAGAATTGAATCAATACTTAAAAGAAAAGTTATTAATAGCAAGACAAAAGGATTCAGAGGTGCAATAGCTTGTGAGAAAACAGCAGGGATATCTTTAGCAATTATTAAGTAGGTATGATTTTTTCAACGGATGTGAAATGGGCGTTCCTAAGAAGTTTGAAGAGTTAGTTAAATCATTTTACGGCTGCACGGGCGGCAATATTTTTAGTCCGATTTGGTTATGTGGCCTTGAGTGGGGTGGCGGATATGATGCTTCAGAACCGATCTTAATCGATGGTCTAACCCCCTATTATTTTGACGATTTGCATTGCTTTACTGTACAGGAATTCAGGGATTCCTTTTGGGCGCCGGGAAGTGCCTTTTGCCGTAACGTTATAAAGATCTTAATGGCTGCTCAAGAAGGAACTTATACAGGAGGTTATACCAATAACTTTACTGTTTTGTCGAAAAGGAAGATAGTAGGACCTTATGGATTAGCCTTGATTCTGAATACATTCCCAATTTCGATGAAAGGTCGAAACGAGGCATCAAAGAGCTGGGATGAATACCAAGTTAGGTTAGAAGATGGGAGTGTTAAAAGTCTAAAAGAATGGAGCGAATTGTCTTCCTTCTATGAGTACAAAGAGTATGTTATTAACAATCGATCGGTCATTTTCACTCAACAACGAATTGAGAGTCTGCCAAGATTAATCGTTTGTTTTGGTTATGAAGATTATTTGACACTTTGGGGTGGAAATCCGCAACTTGTCAAAGGGCATATTTGCAGTTCAGATGACGGTGGAAACGACTGTTCTTTTTATTGGTTATCAAATGGAGAGGGAAAGCCAAAAACGTTGTTACTTATAACACCGTTTCCTTCAGGACCGTACGGATTAACGAGTGGTATTCAATTTGAAAATGTATTTAAGAAAGTCAACGAGCTATGTATAGGAGAATTTGGTTCAAACTGGTTAGGACATTATGCTCTTTCAAAGGTCGAGAATTTCGAACGAAGTCAAGATAGTGAGAGTGTTCAATCTGAAATTAGAACTCTCGGAATCAATACAAATGTGTTAAGGCAGATCACCAACTATAAATGGAGTGTTAATAAGCAACTCACAGCAATGGACAATATCGATGAAAGTATTTCTACCGTTTTAAGTTTCAATATGAATACAGAGGGATATGAAAAAAATTTTCAAAGCTATCATTCAGATTTAATGCGGGATTTGCATAAATTTGACGAGTTAGAGCAAAAGCTGATGGAATCCAATAAAAAAATCAGAAGTCAGCTCTTATCTATTCGATGTACTGAAAATAAATTATGAAAATCCTCCACACCTCCGACTGGCACATCGGTTCAGTCCTATACGGTCGTAAGCGTTACGATGAAAGTGAGCAATTCCTTAACTGGCTCGGTGAAACAATCAAAAGTCATTCGATCGAAACTCTCCTTGTCGCTGGCGATATTTTTGATACCTCAACGCCGAGCAACACGGCTCAGGAGCTCTATTATCGTTTCCTAAATGAAGTTTCAAAGACAACCTGCCGTAATATCATTGTCACGGGCGGCAATCACGACTCTCCGTCCTTTTTGGATGCGCCTAAAGCGCTATTAAAAGCATTCAATGTCCATGTTGTCGGAAGTGCGGCGGAGAAAGAGGAGGACGAAGTCTTTGTATTAAAGGATGCCGACAATAATCCGGAAGCGATTGTCTGTGCTGTTCCTTTTTTGCGTGATCGGGATGTTCGTCAAAGTAGCGAAGGGGAGTCCTATGGCGACAAAGAAAGTCGCTTAGTTGAAGGCATCATTTCGCACTACCAAAAAGTCTATGAAGAAGCCTGCAAACAGCGAAATAATTTGGGTAAATCTTTACCAATCATTGGGATGGGACACCTCTTCATCGCCGGCTCCTCAATTTACAAACGTTCAGGCGAAGCAAGCGGAGAAAGGGACCTCTATGTTGGAAACCTTGGCCAGGTGCCTGCAGATCGATTACCTTGCTTTGACTATTTTGCCTTGGGTCACCTACATATTCCTCAGAAGGTCGCTGGCAGCGAAAGCATTCGTTACAGCGGCTCGCCTATGGCGATGAATTTTGATGAAATTCATCAACAAAAATCTGTTGTGATTGTTGATATCCATGATCAAAACGTGGACATTCAAACCGTGCCGGTTCCGGCATTCAGACACTTTGATCAAATCAAAGGTGATTGGGACAGCATTGAAGCAAGTCTCAAGCGATTAAAAGAGGAGTCCTTTGCCGGTTGGGTTGAGGTGATTTATGAAGGACAGGAAGCGATCGGAAACCTTCGTGAGCGAGTCTATAAACTTGTGGAGAACACCTCCATCGAAGTGCTTAAGATTCAAAACGCCATGCTTTTTAATGTCGTGATGAAGCAGTATGAAAAGGAAGTGGAACTTCAAGATTTAAATCCCGCAGATGTTTTTGACCAATGCCTGATCGATCATGGCATACCCGATGATCAAAAAATCGTGTTAAAGGGACTTTTTTCAGAAGTCTGTCGTCAAATCAGTGAAGCGGATAATCAGAAAGAATAAGGGTAGAAAACATCATGCGCATTGAAAAAGTCACCTTTAAAAATCTCAATTCACTGGTCGGTACCTGGAGCATAGATTTCACAAACGAGCGTTATCGGGAAGACGGTATTTTTGCGATCACCGGTCCCACAGGGGCCGGGAAAAGCACAGTGCTGGACGCCATATGTCTCGCGCTTTATGGGCAAACTCCGAGATTAGCCACCATCTCCAAATCCACCAACGAAATCATGACCCGTCAGACAGGGGATTGCTTTGCAGAAGTGGTGTTTTCAACAGGCAAAGGGCGTTACAGAAGTCACTGGAGTCAAAGACGCGCCAGAAATAAACCCGAGGGGGCGTTGCAGTCGGCTAAGCAAGAGCTTGTGAATTTGGCTACTAATGAGATGGTGAATCTCAAAAAGGGGATCGCAGACAAGATTAATGAGCTCACGGGGCTCGATTTCAAGCGTTTTACCCGTTCCATGCTCTTAGCTCAAGGGGATTTCGCAGCGTTTTTAAAAGCCTCATCTGATGACCGAGCAGTGATTTTGGAAAAGATCAGCGGTATGGAAATTTATTCTGAAATTTCTGAAAAGGTGTATCGCCGAATGGATGAGGAAAGTAAGGCGCTGAAGGTTT
>ERZ856578.1509-NODE-1509-length-43526-cov-72.053143_pt1 | contig 43526 bp, 43 predicted proteins | sample MGYA00514384_ERZ856578 | MGnify/ENA primary metagenome ERZ856578 (study PRJEB29103, sample SAMN06111958) | human gut metagenome | biome: human gut; feature: ankylosing spondylitis patient; material: healthy_person | host: Homo sapiens | place: China:Hangzhou...
AATGAAAGCGGACAGAGAGAAATAACTATAAACTGGAATTTGTAATTGACCTTGTTTAACACATACGCAGGCCACGGCGGAATAGACGGCGGCTGTTCTTCAGCAGACGGAGTTCCTGAAAAGGGTATAAATCTTAATATTGTTTTATGTCTGAGAGATTTGTTTACTGCAAACGGCTATGATGTAAAGCTAACCAGAGATGACGACCGTTCTATACACGACGACGGTATAGAGGGAATAGCAAATCAGAAAAGCTCGGATATGGATAACAGACTTGAAATTTTTAACGAATATCCTAACGCAATATGTATTTCAATTCATCAAAATCAATTTACAGACCCTAAATACAGCGGCGCTCAGATGTTCTATTCCGATACGAATTCGGAAAGCAAGTATATTGCTCAGGCTATACAGAATAAAATAGTTGAATATATACAGCCGGATAATGACAGGGAAATAAAGCTTTGCGGCAAGGAGCTGTTTTTATGCTACTTCTGTAATAATCCTACTGTTATGGTGGAATGCGGATTTCTGTCCAATCCTCAGGAGGCGGAAAATCTTAAAGACGAGGAATATCAGAACAAAATCGCCTTTAGCATATTTGCGGCTATAAATGAATATCTGGCGAAAAAATAATAAATTATTGTGAGGACGTTTAAATGGCAAAATCAAAAACTATATTTGTATGTAATCAATGCGGTTTTGAAAGCGGTAAATGGAACGGCAGATGCCAGGAATGCGGAGCATGGAACAGCTTTGAGGAAACAGAGCAGACGGTTTCAGTAAGAACAGGCTCGGCGCGCAAGACATCAGATTTGACAGATAAAATTATGGAGCTTTCAGAAATAGACGTTGATTCCGACGTAAGGTATGAAACAGGAATTGGAGAGCTTGACCGTGTACTCGGAGGAGGACTTGTAAAAGGCTCTCTCGTTCTTCTTGGCGGCGCTCCGGGAATAGGAAAAAGTACCTTGCTTTTACAGGTCTGTCAGTATCTGGGGCAGAATTATTCTGTTCTTTATGTTTCAGGAGAAGAGTCCGCAAGGCAGATAAGGCTTAGGGCCGACAGGCTTGGAGTTGATACGGATAGTCTTTATATCCTGACTGTTACCGACGCCGAAGCCATATGCGATACGATTGTTTCTGCCGATCCTGATATAGTTATAATAGATTCTATACAGACAATGAACATAACCTCTGTTACCTCAAGTCCCGGAAGCCTTACACAGGTTAGGGAATGCACAAATCTTTTCATGCATACTGCTAAGAATAATGAGATACCTATTATAATTGTAGGGCATGTAAATAAGGACGGAGCTATCGCAGGCCCTAAGGTAATGGAACATATCGTCGACGCGGTTTTGTATTTTGAGGGCGAAAGAAATCTGAGCTGCCGTATTCTCCGCACGGTTAAAAACCGTTACGGTTCGACCAACGAAATAGGCGTGTTTGAAATGCTGGATAAGGGACTGTGCGAGGTTGAGAATCCTTCTCAGATGCTTCTTTCCGGACGTCCTGAAGGCGTATCGGGTACATGCGTTACGTGTACTATGGAGGGACTGCGTCCTATACTCGCAGAGGTACAGGTGCTTGCCGCCAAAAGCGGATTTGCAACTCCGAGGAGAATGTCTAAGGGATATGATTTTAACCGTATGGCAATTATTATCGCCGTAATGGAAAAACGTGCAGGGATGTTTTTCGGTAATTTAGACGTTTATCTGAATGTTGTCGGCGGTTTTCGTATTGATGAAACGGCAGGGGATCTGGCGGCCGCTATGTGCCTTTATTCCGGTATAATGGATAAACCTCTTCCGGAGGGGCTTATTGCGTTCGGAGAAGTCGGTCTTGGCGGAGAGGTAAGGGCAGTTTCAAACGTAGTTCAGCGAATAAAAGAAGCGGAGAGAATGGGCTTTGATATTTGTGTTCTGCCTAAGCAATCGCTTGCGTCTGTAAAACAGGAGGATTTTAAAATTAAGCTGGCAGGCGTATCTGATATTAAGCAGGCGTTTTCACTGATTTAATTATTTTTGACAGGCAATTTAAATTGCCTGTTTTTGTTATATTAACAAAAAATAAAGATAAAGTTTAAAAACATCTGTGAATTATATTGACTTTTACGCTTATGTGATGTACAATAAATAATGTATTTGATCGACCGTAAATCGGCGACATAAAACCCCAGAGAAAATATAGTCTTTTTTAATAAACGGAAATTATTTTAAAACGGGTTTTAATTTATATTTTTTACAGTTGGTTTAGAAAGGGGGATTACTGTGAAGCTTCCGCAAGATCCGGCAATATTACTAAGCTTTGTAAATACGATGCTTCGTGATAAATATAAAAATCTTGGAGAGCTATGCGAGGATTACAATATAGAAATTTCTGAGATAACGGAAAAGCTGAAATCCCTCGGATATGAATACTCAGAAGCGTATAACCGATTTAAGTAATAGAGGTGGATTATGAAAATTTTTAAAAGAATTTTTTCTCTTACGGCAGCAGTCTTACTTTCTGTTCCGACGATTACCGCTCCGGCGTCCGGCGCAGAAGCTTCTGAGGACGGAAGCGTGGAAGTGTCGGCCGTTAGCGATTACAGCGTGTTTGAAGCTATAAAAATACGCAGAAGTATTATAAATCAGGACGGAGTTTATACTTTCAGTGATTATAAGGACGTTTCTACATATCTTGTAAATAATTCATTAAAGAATATCAGATATTTTACCTTGTCCTATGATACGGAAGGCGCGGATACAAGCGCATATGCCGATCCGTCAGTTCTTGACGCTGATACCGTTGTGTATAAATCAAGCGTAAGAGTAGCTTCAGCAAATTTGTATAAGGACGGGTATATTCATTACGGTTGGTATTTTGACGGTCAGATTTATAAGGTAGGAGATTACATTAAAATTCCTGATTGTGATGTGGTTTTCACTCCCGTATGGTACAAGCGTTGTCAGATAAATTATTATGCCGGAGATTATGATGATATTAACGGAAATTCTTCAGCTTATGTTATGTCTGCTGAAAATGCACAGATTACTATTGCTGAATCAAGCCGTTTTTCCAGACCTGGTTATACTGTATCCGGCTGGAAATGCTCCTATGATGATAAAGAATACAAGCCGGGAACGCAGTATGTAGTTCCGGGAGCAGATAATATCGACTTCACAGCAGTGTGGGCTCCCGCACAGTATAATATCAATATATCGGCTAATAACGGTAATTCAGCGGATAAAGTAACGGTTAAGGCTTATTATAATGATGAATTTGTATTGCCGGAATGCGATTTTACATACGACGGAAAGGTGTTTGCCGGCTGGAAGTATAATGGCGTTATTTATCAGCCCGGCGAAAGCTTTACGGTTCCCGCTTTGCTGTCCGGTGAAAAAATTGTTATAGTTGCTACATGGAAATAAATTTTTTGTTGACTTTTAAGCCCTTATGTGATATAATTAACCATGAAAAAACTTTAGAAGAATTTAAATTGGTTATTATTGCTTGTTAAAAGGCTGTTCGAATAAAAAAGATTAAAGCTTTTTATAATAATTGCCCCGAAAGCCTTGCTTGTCGGGGCGTTGTTTCCAGTAATTCGCTTTATTAATTTAAAGCAGTGCATTATTTCTGCTGATTGCGGTTAACAGTCTTTTTACAGATAGTGACGGAAATGGAGTAATTAAAATGAGTATGCATTTTAAAAGAAAACTGCCGGCCCCTAACGAAATAAGGGAGCTTTATCCTCTGCCTAACGAGGTGCTTGAAACCAAAGAAAAAAGGGACAAGGAAATTATAGATGTTTTTACCGGTAATTCGGATAAATTTCTTTTAATAATCGGTCCGTGCTCTGCTGATAAGGAAGAGCCTGTAATGGATTATGTGGGAAGGCTTGCAATATTGCAGGAAAAGGTAAAGGATAAGGTAATAATCGTTCCAAGAATATATACAAATAAGCCGAGAACCACAGGAGAAGGCTATAAGGGAATGATACATCAGCCGGATCCTTCAAAGGCTGAGGATATTCTGGAGGGACTTATACACGTTCGTCACCTGCATACGCGGGCTATTGCCGAAACAAAAATGACATGTGCAGACGAAATGCTTTATCCTGAAAATTACAGATATCTTTACGATCTTCTTTCCTATGTTGCCGTAGGAGCGCGTTCTGTCGAGGATCAGCAGCATAGGCTTACAGCCAGCGGCATGGATATTCCGGTAGGTATGAAAAATCCTACGGGCGGAGATTTATCAGTAATGCTTAATTCAATAATTGCAGCACAGGGAAGCCATAATTTTCTTTATAGGGGATGGGAGGTCAGCACCGACGGAAATCCGTATGCTCATGCGATTCTCCGCGGAGCTGTCAACAAGCACGGTCAGAATCTTCCAAACTATCATTATGAGGATTTAAGACTGCTTTACGAGCTATATTCTCAGAGAGATCTGGCTAACCGTGCTGTTATAGTCGATACGAATCATTCCAATTCAGGAAAAAAATATCTTGAACAGGTAAGAATAAGCAAAGAGGTGCTTCATAGCATGCGCCACAGCGAGGATATAAGAGGATTTGTAAAGGGACTAATGATTGAAAGCTATATTGAGGACGGAAATCAGAGCGTCGACGATTGCGTATACGGAAAATCTATTACAGATCCCTGCTTAGGCTGGGAAAAATCCGAAAGGCTTGTTCTTGAAATCGCGGATCTGCTGTAAAAGAAATTATTCTTAATTTAATATCATATATTTATACCCCTTCCGGAATTTTTATTTGCGGGAGGGGTATTTATCGTATAAATTCTGCTGAAATCTATTGCAAAAAATCATCTTATAGTGTATACTAAATAGCAAATTGTAATCGGACAGAGGTGCTTTATGAATCAGATCAGCTATAATTATTATAACGTTCCCATAGGAGGAGGCGGATATGTAACAGGAATTGAGTTCGACGGCAGCAAAGAGAATATACTTTATATAAGAACGGATATAGGGGGATTATACCGCTTTGACAGATCTGTCGGAAAATGGATAAGTCTCATGGATTTTGTTACGGAAGACGATTTATCTGAAACATATCCGGCGGCTGTGTGCAGTGAAAACGGAGCGCTTTATTCTATATGCGGCGTCGGCGATTATAATTCTAAGCTATGTATATCGTACGATTACGGAAAAAGCTTTGAATATAAAAGAGTGCCGGCAAGGGTTCATGGAAATTTTTCAGGAAGAGGAACCGGCAGCAGACTTACGGTAAAAAACGGAATAATTTATTATGCTTCGTCTTATGACGGAATACTTAAATCGGAGGACAACGGGGAAAGCTGGGTTTCTTACTATCCCTTTGGGGAACGCTGCATGACCTTTATACATGCCGATGACTCCGGAAAAAGAATTATTGCATCATCAGCGGGACTTCAGAATATGCCGTCTGACAAAATGAGGGGGCATAGCCTTTTTGTTTCCTATGACAGTATGAAAACCTTTGAAAAGCTTTCTCAGCCGGATAATATTCTTAATAGATATGTTCCTCTTTCCGGCTTGACGGGACACCGTATTTCATCAGATAATAATTATGTTTATATAACGATGAATTGCTCAGGTGATGCAAAATGGAATATTCCAATGGCATATAGCTGTGACGCAGGCTGCATAAACAAGGGAGTGGTTCTTAGGTATAAAATCGGCAAGGACGGCCGTTTAGGCGGCTGTGAGGACATTACTCCTAAAATCGGCAAGGAGTGCGGATTCGGCGGTATTTCCTCCGAGCATGGTATTCTTGCTGTCTCAACTATGTATTCAGATGAGGAGCATATTTATATATCGTATGACTGCGGCGATAGCTGGACGTCTGTTTTGAACGGAACTGACGATGTTGGATTAAAAATACCGTATATGAAACCCGAAAACAACGAAGGAAGCTCTATTATTCACTGGATAAGCGACGTAAAAATAAATCCGTATAATAAAAACGAGGCTTGGTTTAATACGGGAACCGGAATTTTCAGGACGGAAAATCTTTGCTCAGATAAGCCTGTTTTTTGCGACTGCTGCTGCGGAATTGAAGAAACTGTGCACCTCAACGTTTACAGTCCTCCTTCAGGCGATGTAATGCTTATCGATATACTTGGGGATCTTGGAGGATTTGCATTTACGGATATACGAAGGTTTGCCGGAAATACGTTTACCGACGAGGATAACAAAAGATATATAACATGCATTAATGCGGATTTTCCTGATAATAATCCGAATCTGACCGTAGTTACGGCAAGAGGAAACTGGAGGGGTACTACAAGGGGAGGATTGATTATCAGCCGTGATCAGTGTCGGACATTTGATTTCCGTCCGGAACTGCCGTTCGGGTTATCTGAAAAGCTTGACGTTTTGTTTCACAGAATAGAAAGGCCTAACGTTAACGCAGGCTGGGCGGCTATATCAGCCGATGGCGTCAGTATAGTATGGTGCGTTGCAGACCGAGGAAACATACTGCCGTCTGATTGTGTGGTTTACAGCAATAATATGTGCGAAAGCTATGGGATTTCATTGTTTCTGGATAGGTCAGGAAAGAAATTTATAGGAAATGTCAAGGTTTTCTCTGATCGGCTGAAGCCTAAGGCGTTTTATGGGTTCGGCAGTTATGGTACATTATTTATCAGTGAAGATGGCGGAGCTGTATTCAGGCAGATAGACTCTGATTTGCCGGATATTGATTTCGGCAGAATAGACGGCGATAATAAAACAGATATAAAGCCGGATATGGGAAAATCAGGCGTGTTTTATGTTACTGCGTGCGGAGTATTATACAAGCTTTGCTTTGGGTTAAATGAATGCAAGGTATTACGGCTTTCAGCCAGTGGGGACAGAATTATGAGAATCGGACTTGGAATTAAAGGAAAAAAATATTTGGGAGCAGACAAAATGCTGTATATTACCGGATGGATCGGAGGAAAATACGGCTTCTACAGTTCCGATAACGACGGAAAAAGTTGGATAAGAATAAACACCGATATGCAGATGTTCGGCGAAATTAACGCTGTTGAAGGAGACAGCAGGGTAGAAGGACGGTTTTATCTCGGAACGGGCAGCAGAGGACTTATATGCGGGGAAAGGATTTAATTAAGATAAAAAAATCCGCCCTTTAAAGGCGGATTGATATCATATTTTGATTTTGTTTATAAAGCTTTCAAGCTCTCTTTTTAAAGATGAAACGGGCAGTCCCACAACATTAAAATAATCTCCGTGTATTTTACGTACAAATAATGAACCTTTTCCCTGAATGCCATAGCCTCCGGCTTTGTCAAACGGTTCTCCTGTTTTGATGTATTCCGATATTTCATTTTCGCTGATGTTATAGAAAACAACGTCGGTTGCGGTTGTGTAGGAATGTCTGCTGCCGCCGTATATCATGGATATACCGGTAAAAACAGTATGAGTTCTTCCGGAAAGCTGAGTTAGCATATATCGGCATTCTTCCTCTGAGGAGGGTTTTCCTAAGATCTGATTGTCGATTACAACTGCCGTATCGCAGCCTATTATCAGTTCCTTATTATCGGATACTGCCGCCAGAGCCTTTTTAACGGAAAGGTATTCGGCGGCGTTTTCCGCCGATATGCTCTCCGGTATGGTTTCATCGCAATTTGTTACTCTTATTTCAAAATCCTCGGTTATAAGTCTAAACAGCTCGCGTCTTCTGGGCGAGCCTGACGCCAAAACTATTTTCATCAAAGCAGATCCTTAGGATCATAGTTCGGTTTCTTTATCAGAAACGGATTTTCGGTTACCTCTATTTTAAATTGTTCCTGCCATTCCTGTGGAGTGAAATCCTCGACAGACACTGAAATATGGCTTTCTGAGCAACCGATAGCGTCTATTAGAGCCTTCGAAAGCTTTTCTGCTGCCAGCTTCTTTTGCTCCTCTGTTCTTCCTTTAAGCATTTTAAGTGAAATATGCGGCATTTTTAACCTCCGTTATTTTTTCAGTATTTTTTTAATAAAAGCGGCTTTCTGCAAGTTGCCGCTTACGCTTATTTTTCTTGTTATCAAAGCTTTTTCAATGCTTAGTTCCTTATTGATAATTTTTTTGAGTGTATCTGCCGACGCTTTAATCAGCAAATCCCTGTCGTTGTATTCATATGGCTCAATAGAAATTTTTCCGTCCCTTACTTCGACATAGAATACTCCTTCGCCCGTTATCTGAAATTCTGCTGCAAATTTCTCTTTTATGCTGGAAATGTCGCTTGTTTCAGCTTTTTCCCTGATCATTCTTATCAGAAGCGTTATTTTATCCTCCGGCATATTTACCTCCCAAAGATTTGTATTTCTGTAATCTCTTTTTTATTTTGTTCAATAATAGCCGTTTTATTTCATTGGCCTTAAAAACGTCATATAATATATTTGGAATCATTATTAATATTATATCATACCTGTTTATTTTTTTCAATAATTTATTTTTCCTTTGTTAAAAAACAATTTTTAAAAAACATCTTTTCAAATTGTTGATAATATGGTATAATATAACTTAATAGGTTGATTTTCAGTGAAATAATTCGGCTTCTTTAAATTTTTTGCTGATTTTTACGGAGGGATAAATATGGATATCAAAGAGCTATACAAACTATGGTGTGACAGCGCAGTTGACGATTCAGATCTTCAGCGTGAGCTGGAGGACATAAAAAATGACGACGAAGCAATTAACGACAGATTTTACAGAGAACTTGAATTCGGCACAGGAGGACTGAGAGGTGTTATAGGAGCCGGTACCAACAGAATGAACATATATACTGTCAGACGCGCGACGCAGGGATTTGCAGATTATATAAACGAGGCGTTTTCTTCTCCAAGCGTAGCGGTTTCTTATGACAGCCGTATTAAATCGGATATTTTTGCCAAAGCTGCGGCAGGCGTTTTTGCGGCAAACGGAATCAAGGTTTATATTTACAAGGAGCTGATGCCTACTCCGGCGCTGTCGTTTGCGGTAAGAGAGCTTGGATGCAGCGCGGGCGTTATGATTACTGCAAGCCATAATCCTTCAAAGTATAACGGCTATAAGGCATACGGCAGCGACGGATGTCAGCTTAACCTTGAGTCTGCTGAAGCCGTAATTAAAAAGGTAAACTCCCTTGATATTTTCAGAGACGTCAAGAACGTCAGCTTTGAAGAAGCTGTCAATAACAAAATGGTAGAATACATTTCAGACGATGTTACAAACGAATATTATAAAAACGTTCTTAGTCAGGGTATCAATACGTCTCTTGTAGCAGACAGCGGTATTAAAGTGGTATATACTCCTTTAAACGGAACGGGAAATAAACCTGTAAGAAAAATTCTTGATATGATAGGAATTAAGGATGTTACTGTTGTTCCTGAACAGGAATTGCCTGACGGAAACTTCACAACCTGTCCGTATCCGAATCCTGAAATAAGAGAAGCTCTTGAGCTTGGTCTTAAGCTATGTGAAAGCGTCAAACCGGATCTGCTTCTTGCTACTGATCCTGATTGTGATCGTGTGGGCATTGCGGTACCTGATGAAAATGGAAGTTATGTTTTGTTTTCAGGAAATGAAGTCGGCGCTATGCTTCTTGAATACATCTGTAGTCAAAGGTCAGAAAACGGTACCATGCCGCCTGATCCTGTAACAGTTAAAACGATTGTTACAACCGATATAGTTAAGAAAATTGCTGAAAAGTATGGAGTCAGGGTTATAGAGGTGCTGACGGGATTCAAATTTATTGGAGAACAGATTGGTATTCTTGAAAAGAATAATGAAGAAAATAGGTTTATATTTGGATATGAGGAAAGCTACGGTTATCTTGCCGGAACATATGTAAGAGATAAGGACGCTGTTATAGCGTCAATGCTGATATGCGAGATGACCGCCTATTATAGAACTCAGGGAATTTCACTGATACAGGCGCGAGAAAACATGTACAGGGAATACGGCGTTTTCGCTCATACTCAGCATAGCTTTACCTTTGAGGGGGCTTCGGGAATGAAAAAAATGGATGATATTATGACCAGTCTCAGAAATAATATTCCAGATAAAATTTCGGGATATAAGGTTGAAGGATTTGATGATTATCAGACAAGAATTTCAAAAAATATACTTACAGGCGGTACATCGAATATAGATCTTCCTGAATCGAACGTACTGGCATTTCGGCTTTCAGACGGCGCAGGAGTTATAATTCGTCCTTCAGGCACCGAGCCGAAGATTAAGGCTTATTATACTACGACAGGTAAAACAGAAGCTGAGGCTTATGAATATAATAAAAAGCTTGATTATGATTTTACTAAGCTTATCGGCTGCTGATAATAAAATTAAAAGCGTTCACATTTAATGTGAACGCTTTATTTTTTATAAAAGCAGCATTCTTCTCAATAAAACAAAATCGAAAACATTTATTTCATCGTCTTGATTTATATCGGAAAGCGTATATTGTGATTCGTCAAGCTGTATTGTGTTTATAAGATATTTCTGAAGTAAAACTGCGTCGGCAACGTTAATAGAGCCGTCCTTATTGAGATCGCCTATTTCATATTCCGGAGCTTCTATGCCGTCAATTATAGAATAGTAGGCAGGTTTAGCCGTAAAATCCTCGTTGAAAAGGAGAGGAAATTTTGTAGAACGCCAACTTTTGTCATCGGTAGTTCCCCAGAATACTACTGCTGATATACTGTCTGAATATTCAACGCAGGCGTCCATTATATCGCTGTAAAGCTGTGCCTGAGTATTGAAGCCGGATTCTGAGTCGCTTGTTGTAATGTCAAGCTCAGTAACTTGTATATCAAGACCGGTTTCAGCAAAAGCTTTTAAAGCTTTTTTATAAGCGGAGGCAGTAGGGAAACCAACGTCAAGGTGCGACTGCATACCTATACCGTCAATCAACCCTTTTTCTTTCAAATCGTTAGCCATATCCACCATTGCGGTTGTTTTTTGAGGCATGTATTCATTAAAATCATTATAATAAAGCATACATCCTTCGGGAGCATATTTTCTGGCATATTCAAATGCCGGTTCAATAAACGAGTTATCGCCGAATATCTTTACCCATGGGGAATAATTGGAATTTTCTGATTGACTTCCTCCTGTACGTGGACTGCCATTGTCAAGAAACGCTTCATTTACTACGTCCCACGCATAAAAGTCTACAGTTGGATATTCTTTTTCAAAAGTTTCAAAAACATTTTTAATGTAATTCTCCATTCTCGTAAGCATCAATTCTTTGGAAACCCAGTTTCCATCGTCTTTAAAGCCTTCTTTAAAGAACCAGTCGGGAGTCTGACTATGCCATACCAGAACATGTCCCCTTACAGAAATATTATTATCACGGCAGAAATCAAGAATTTCTCTGGCACCGGAAATGTTAATCTGAGGATTTGTATCGTCTCCGTTCTCTGCCATGGCGAGCGACGCTTCTTTATCAAGCAACGCGTCAGGCTTTAATTCGTTTCCGGGTGTAATGCTGTTATAATGTTTTTTTATAAGATTCTGTGCTCCCTTTATAGCGAGTTCAGAAGTTGTAACGGCTCCTCCTATTTTAAAATAAGAAGAGTAAACGTCTTTTAATGATGCGATATCATATTGTATGTCGTATACGGGAGCGGTTTTTATTTCAAAATCATCAATATAAATATTAGCGCCGTCATTACATTCAAAGTATAAAAAAGGATTTGTAACATTTTTCGGAACATTAAATTTTACTTCCGAAATCTCAACCCAATCTCCCTGAGAAACGGCTGATTTGAGATTTGTAAAATGACGTGTTCCAGAAGAATCCGTATATTCCATACTCATTTTAATATCATTATACCAATCGGCCTTTACCCATGCGCTGGCGATGTATTCAGTACCCGGTTCAAGTAATCCGTCGAGCGGGAGCTGCGGACCGTGCCAGCCTTTGGTTCTGTCGCTTACGCACATTGAAGCGCTACCGCTATGAGATTGTTCCGTTGTGGATTCGATTGTTTCCACGCCTCCGCGGCCTGAAAACGCGGAAACGTCGCCGTCTTCAAAATCAGTTGAAAATATTATATCCGACGAATCCGATGAGTTTTCAGCATATGCGTTAAAATAATCTCCCGAAGTAAAATAATCTGCGACCGGTACGATAGAACAAATCATCATTGCGCTAAGTAAACCGGCAAGAATTCTTTTTTTCATTTAAATACCACCCTCCGCTAATTTAAATTATTCTATTTTTTATTTTATCATATTTAAATTAGGCTGTCAATCTATTTATACAAAAAAAATCGCAAAATATTAAAAATATATTATATTTTATCCAAATCTAATTATAATTAAATATAATTTATACAGATTAAGATATATATATTGATTATATGATTATTTATCATAAACTTTTATATTTTAAATCACGTCTTCTAAGTTTACTTCATATAATTCTAATAAATTTTTTGCAAGCTCTGAATTGCTGGAAAGAGGTCTTCGGCCTGATTCTACACATCCCAGCAAAATCGGAGGTATACCAAGACGGTTTGCCGCATTATTAATAGTAATTCTTTTCTTTTTTCTTGCATATGCAAGCTTTTTACAATCGATTCTCATTTTTATACTCCTATTTTCTTAAATTTTATAAATAACATTATATACCAATAAAATACCTTAGTCAACATTAAATATGATTATTAATAAAAAATTTACATTTTTTTTAGAATAATAAACAGTACCGTAATACATCACTAAATGGTATTATTTAAAAATCCCGTCTGATTACTTCAGACGGGTCAATAAAGTACAATACATTTTAAGTATATAACATTTTATATAAGAAATCAAGCAATTATAGGATTGTTAATGGAATATTTACATTCTTTTTTATTATTACTTATTCTTTTCTAACCAAATTTTCGCATACGAACAGGCGGCTGTAACCTTTCCGTTTTTTTCTTTAATTTTTTCAACTGCTAATCTCATTAGCTGGTCGGCAATTCCTTTACCGCGAAGAGCATTGTCTACAAATGTATGATTAATACAGAATACTCCGTTATCTATTTCAGGAAAAGTTATTTCAGCAAGAAGCTTACCATTTTCGTCCTCACTGTATATTCTGTTTGTTTGTATAGTATATTTCATATCTTAATTCTCCTCCGTTAGTTTTTCCGTATTACATTATATGCTTTTACCCTAACCTTTCAATCGCCTTAACAGGGCATTTTTCATAGCATGCTCCGCAGTGCAGACAGTTATTCTGACGAATTTTATACGGTATGTCTTTTTCAATACACCTCTGGGGACATACTTTTTCGCACGCTCCACACCCTATGCAGTTTTCTGAAATTTTGTAACCTTTAAAAGGTATTTTCTCGTTGCCGATTGTATAAAGCTCTCGGAAAATAGGATTAACGCCAAGATTGAAATATTCAATTTCCGCGTTCTTTACACAAAAGACAATGCCGATTTTACGGGTATTATCAGGATATACATTAGAAAGATAAGGCTGTTCGGAAAAGATAATGTCAATCCACTTTTCCTGTTCGTTATCTGGAGCAGGTACGGCCTTTCCCGACAGTCTAATCATTTCATTAAATTTCGTATGCGCAAGAACCTGCACACTATTGTTTTCAAGAAGTTCACGGCAGAAATTTTTTCCTCTTGCTGTAAAAAAATACATCGCATTATTTTCATAGTGAATTGCACTCACACAACGTATTTGTGGTTTTCCATTTCTGTCAACCGTAGCAAAGCTCAATGTTCCCACAAGCCTTAGCTTGTTTATACAAGTTTCAGCGTCCATATTATCACCTATTCAATAATTCTTACCCTTCCTGCTTTTCTTGGCTTTGTGTGCGGCTGTTCGCCGTCGATATAACCGAGAATAACAAAGCAAACCGCAGAGTAATTTTCGGGGATTTCCCACTTCTTAAGTAATTTTTGCCCCTCTGCACTTAAAAATGTTTCAGATCCGCGGGAAATAATGCAGGACGCAATGCCAAGCTCTGTTGCCTGTAGAACCATATTTTCAGCGCAGCAAAAAGCGTCCGCTTCACGAAACGAAAATCCATTCTGCCCGAAAACAGCCACGACACTCGGCGCTCCGTAAAAACCATTTTTAATGGTTGGATCATCAATAGCGCTGGGTTGTTCCTTTGAAACGTAAGAGCCGGCGAGGTTACTGCGGTCAAACTTTGATAAGTTCATTATACCGATTTCAGTTGTCATTTCTTTGTTATGAATTCCGATTAAAATACTGCGCTGACCGCCTCCTGCATTGGGAGCAAAATTACCTGCTTCCATAACTTTCTCCATATCCTCACGGCTGATTTGCTCATCTGTATACTTTCGGATAGAATGGCGAGCTTTAATAATATCCATTAACATAATTCACACTTCCTTCCAACACTGCGGATCCGCCGCATAAAAATTACCGTCTTTACCGCTTGCCACAGCAGGGCAGCCGCGGCACCACGCTAAAAGCTCACATTTTGAGCATTTTACAAATTTTGTATAGTCACGGTAGTTTTCCATTTCACAAACCCATACGTCGGCAAGTCTGTCCTCAAATACATTTCCTACCTTGCTGTTCTGTACTCTTCGACAGGCGAAAATATCTCCCGTCGGAACTATGGTCAAGTGACAGCTACCGCAGTTACAGCCTCCGTATATCGTTCCGTCTTCTACGGCTTCAGAAATTTTAAACTCGCCTGTTTCATATTCATACAGCGTCCATAAATGGTCTTTCTTGTTAAAGTATGTCCGACACCCTTTCGCTTTATATTCCTTAAACTTTTTATCGCAAGCGGCAAGTAAATTACGGTATTCCTGCGGCGTCATTCCCGTATCTCTTTCCTCGCTGGTAGGACAATAGCGGGCAAACGCAAAAACATTTACGCCGGCCTTTACAACCGTATCAATAATATCCGGTATTTCTTTGATGTTCATTCCTGATACTGTCGTCATAACCGCCGAACGAATGCCCGCACGATTGATGCACTCGATTTTTTCTAAAGTACAGTCAAATGATCCCGGCTTACGAAACCAATCGTGTGTTTCACGCATACCATCAATCGAAAGCTGATATTTTTCACAGCCGTATGCTTTTAGATTCCTGCAAACATCATCTGTTAAATGAAATGGATTGCCGAGAATAGTAAATGGAATTTCATTTTCTTTTATAAGCTCAAGCAGCCGCCAAAAGTCTGGGTGTAAAATTGGGTCGCCGCCCGTGATATAAAAATACGGCAAACGATCATATACCTTACAAAAATCAAGGCAGTTATAGAAAGTATCCCGCATTTGCTCCCAATTCATCATATCGAGTTTTTTGCAGTTGTTTTCGGAGAAAATATAGCAATGCTTGCACCTTTGGTCACATTCGTCAGTAATATGCCATTGAAAAGAAAAATATTGTCTCATAGTAATTTACCTCATATAATAAACGGATAATCCGTTTTGTTTTTAAATGTTCCCGACGAAAATACATTCATCGGGAACCTTGGTTTGGAGCAATTATTTATCGCTTGCTCCGCAGGCAGAACCACAAGCGGCAGGAGTTTCAGCGGGCTTGTCTGAAGCTCCGCAGGCAGAACCGCAAGCGGCAGGAGCTTCAGCAGGCTTATCGGAAGTACCGCAAGCAGAGCCGCAGGATGTGCCTGTCTTAGTTTCCTCATTATTGTTCCATGCAGAAAGATTTGAAAGCGCCATAACAAATGACCTCCTTGATAAATTTCGCAAAGCCTTTGCTTTCCGTAATTCAAGAATAGCATACTCGGAATGTTTCCGCAAGTACGCACTTTTAAGTAACCTAAGTTACTTAAAGGTGACTATTGCGCAGTTTTAAGGAAAACGCAGCAAAATATAAATGTAATTAAAGGCTTGACATTGTACTGTCATTACAGTATAATTTTATGTAATATCAATTTTTGATGTATTGAGGAGGGAAACGTTTTGACAAAGTCAAATAAATTACCGGAATGTCCTGTTGAAACGACTCTTATGCTTATTGGCAGCAAGTGGAAATTACTGATTATGAGAAATTTGCTTGTCCGTCCGTGGAGGTTCAATGAATTGCAGAAATCTCTTGTGGGAATAAGTCAGAAGGTGCTGACGGACAGCCTCAGAGCAATGGAAACGGACGGAATTGTTATCCGTACTGTTTTTGCCGAGGTTCCGCCGAGAGTTGAGTATTCGCTCTCAGATTTGGGCAGGTCTATGAAGCCGATTTTGGATTCTCTGGCAAACTGGGGAACCGACTATCGTAAGCAGGTCTGTTCTTCTGAAAAATAATCTGGAATAGACAGCGCACATATCTCATTATATAAAAAAGCCAAAGCCCCTGTATCGTTTGATACAAGGGCATGATTTATGTAATTCAGATATTTTTACCCATTTCATAGGCTTTTTTTAGATTGGAATGTTCCTTAATATCGCCGGGAGCATTAATTAAGTATATTTTTAGTCATAAAAACACTATTACTTTATTATAGACACATTTCGTAAATCAACAGCGCCGCTGATAAAACTGCCGAAGTAAACTAACAGAGTCCTTTTACCGAAATTCAGCAATTTTTCGGACGAGCGCTCCATAATTTCACGTCGGATAATATATCTTGACATGATTGTGGAAACAAAATCGTTCATTGGCTGTATCTCCGGTTTATTGAAGGCTTTCAGCCCATTTTTTCAGTTCACTCGTGGAAGCGCTTGCAGAAAAACGCTTACCGGCTTTCAGTACCGCACCCTTGCATGAGGGCGCAAGCTCGGCATTGGTATTTCCCATGCCGCTGCCGCCCGATGTTGCAAACGGAATAACTGTCTTGCCGCTTAAATCGTACTGTTCAAGAAATGTATTAATGATTGTGGGAGCCACGTACCACCAGATTGGAAATCCCACATAAATTACGTCATACTCAGATATATTATCAAGTTTGCCCGAAACAGCGGGACGGAATGATTTATCGTTCATTTCCATGCTTGAACGGCTGTTTTTGTTACGCCAGTCAAGGTCTGCCGCGGTGTAGGGCTGCTCCGGTTTAATTTCATATAAATCGCCGTTTACTGCCTGTGCCAGCGTTTTTGCAAGCTGTGCCGTAACGCCGCTTGCGCTGAAATATGCAACTAATTTCTTGCTCATATTGAACTCTCCTTATTTCAATTTAGAATACATTTTATCATCTACCGCTTCAAGCCATTCGTTTGAACAGTTTTCACCCGGAACTTCAACCGCAAGATGTGAAAACCAGCTGTCTGCCGCCGCGCCGTGCCAATGCTTTACTCCCGCGGGAATATTAACAGTATCTCCCGGATGAAGCGTCTGCGCTTCTTTGCCCCATTCCTGATACCAGCCACGTCCCGAAACGCAGATAAGAATCTGTCCGCCGCCCTTGCCGGCATGGTGAATGTGCCAGTTATTCCGGCATTTTGGCTCAAAGGTTATGTTGTAAATTCCAACCTGTTCCGTTGAAATCGGTGCAAGATAGCTTTGGCCGACAAAATACTGCGCAAAGCCGTCATTCGGCTTTCCTACAGGGAAAATCATACTGTTTGCATGAGCCGACAATTCATCGCAGATTTCCTCCGTCCAGACCTCTTTCGCCATTCGGAAAACCGCCCAAGCCTTTGACCAGCCCATATAAAAAGCGGCGTGTGTAAGAATTTCAGCAATCTCCGTTTTGGAGACTCCGTTTTTCTTTGCGGATTCAAGGTGATATTTTAGGGAACTGTCGGTAAGTCCCTGTGCCGCAAGCGCCACGATTGTCACAATACTGCGGTCATGCAGAGACAGCTTATCCTTTCTTGACCATACCTCGCCGAAAAGCACATCATCATTAAGCTGTGCAAATTTCGGGGCGAACTCTCCTAAAGCTGTTCGGCCAGCGGTTTGCTTTAATTCCATAAAAATTTCCTCCTTTTTTCTTGTGAAGTAAATATTTCTGAACATTATTTTTCAGAGCCTTACCGAGGTATTCCTCGCTTGTTTCTGAGGAACAGCAGTTTGCTGTATCGAAGAAGTCTATTCCAAGGTTATATGACTTTTCGATTTCTTTCTCATTCATAGTCCGGTCGTGCATCGTTCTTATTTTAACGAAGCCAAAGCTTTGAAATCCGAATTTCGGTGTTTCCGATTATTGGCTGTTTCATAAGTGTATTTTCTTTTTCTAAAAGATTCTGACGTTAGAAATTCATATTGTCAACCCAATCCGCAATATCATCATGCGAAGAGCTTCCCAAAAAACGCTTACCCTCAAGCCATACAGAATCGGGACATATTTCCTTCAGATTGCTTTCACTTTCAGAAATTCCGCTGCCGCCCGATGTGCAGAAGTCAACCATTGTCTTTCCTGAAAAATCATAGCTTTCGAGAAAAGTATCAATAATTCTGGGCTCGATTCCCCACCATATCGGATGACCGATAAACACAACGTCATATTCGTCTATATTTTCTATTGTGTCTGATATTTCAGGACGTGCGGTATCATCATTTTGTTCTTGATTTGCACGGCAGTTATCATTACTGTAATCTAAATCTTCTTCTGAATAGGGCTGTACGGGAACGATTTCAAATAGGTCGCCACCTGTTACATTTGCAATTTCCTCCGCTATTGGTCGGGTTGTGCCCGTCGCAGAAAAATATGCAACGAGAATTTTGGATTTATTATCTGTTTTCGATTCGGATTCAATTGTAGTTTCAGAAGAAACAGTTTCGTTGCCGGAAGCATTTGTTTTTTCTGAGAATTGTTCCGTTGTTTCAGATGATGAAGAGAAATTAATTTCATTATCTGTAGTTTTTCCGCAGCCAAACATAAAAAACGGTAAAATGAATGTCATATACAATAACGCAAGTTTTCTCATTAAAAATCTAACCTTTCTGTTTTCTGAATTAAATAGTCAATCACATCAACCTGCCGCTGAGCATTATGCAGGCTGTCCATAAGCAGTTTGCGCTGTGCTTGCAGCAGCCGCAGGCGTTCGTTTTGCTGACCGCTTTCCAAATATTTAAGATACTGCACTTTCTGTTCTTCGGAAAATCCGCAGTCGTCAAGACAACGACGGGTATATTCGGCGATTTCCTTTTCCATCTCCTCCGCCTCCTATAATTTATTATACAACAGGTTTTTATAGATTGCAAATAGTTATTATGAATGATAAATTATCGTTGACGGGAATGATAAGATGCTGTATAATCAGAGTAAAGGAGTGAAGTTAAAATGATTGAAACAAGACTTCTGCACTATTTTCTTGCTATTGCGAGAGAGCAGAACATTACTAAAGCCGCAGAAACCCTGCACGTTACACAATCAACTCTTTCAAAGCAGATGATGAATTTGGAAGCACAGCTCGGCAAACAGCTTTTTATTCGTGGAAAACGTAAAATTACGCTTACGGATGAAGGCAATTTTCTGCGTAACAAGGGGCAGCAGATTCTTGAGCTTATGAGCAGCGCCGAGTCGGCATTCCTCACCGAGGGCGAAATTATCACTGGAGATATTACCATTGCCTGTGGGGAAACAGCGGCTATGGACTTCATCACTGAAAATTATCGCAAGCTGCATGAACATTACCCGAATGTGAAGCTTCATATTCACAGCGGCGACGCAGATACAGTCATGGAACGTCTTGATAAAGGTCTTGCAGATATAGGACTGCTGATTGGTTCTATAAAACAGGAGAAATATGACTACCTGAATATTCATCAGAATGACGTTTTCGGATTGCTTATGCCGCAGGACTGTGAGCTTGCGCAGGAAAAAATTATCCCCATAGAAATGCTGAAAAGCCTGCCTCTTATCTTTTCGGAGCAGACTTTTCTGGGACATCAGAATATAGACTGGTTCGGCATTAATTATCATGAATTAAATATTGTTGCAACCTATAATCTGATTTATAACGCTACTTTTCTTGTTGAAAAGGGCGTGGGTTATGCGCTTTGCCTTGACAGGCTTGTAAATACGGTAGGACGAAATCTCACGTTTCGCCCAATTAATCCTGAGCTTTCCCTTGAGCTTTATCTTGTCACGAAAAAGTATCAGACATTTTCGCCTGCGGTTAAGGTGTTTATGGAAATGATAAAGGCAAATATTAATGTATAGAATTATTATGCGCTCGATGAACTGATGAAAGAGATGTAAAAACTGTGCTAAGAAAAGAAATACTTGAAATTATGAGGGAAAGACTCGTCCGTTTTGACGAGCGTACCGCTGAAGACTAAAAGGCGCTTTGCGAGCTTAATAAAAAACATGAAAATCTTCAGGGAAAAGAAGAGGGAAGAAAAATACGTACCCTGTGCGCCAATTACGATGTTGGAAACCGTCTTTTATTGGACGACAGTGAATCCCATGTTGGCTCGCAGACTATATCCTATTCTCTGGTATGCAGTGTTTTTACTGAAATTCTTTATTTTTTCTTACAGCATAATAAAGCGGACTTTCCATTGCCATTATTTCTCTTACACTAATACTTTTGAAAAGTGGTTTTTTAAGTTTAAGTTTCGTCCATAATATTGCATATATAAACAACAATACAAATAAAATGAAAAACAATATAAAAATTTTATGTTTTTCAGCAGAATCAGTCGAAATATTATACATCATGTAGATCGTACCGATAATGCCTATTATTTGAAGTATAGGAAATAGCGGAACTTTAAATGTTCTCGGAACCGTTTTTAATTTTTTTCTTAAAACTATTACATCAAAGTGATATGTGATATAAGACAGCATAAGAAAAATAGAAGAAGTTAAAATCATAAACTGAACAGCATCACCTGATGAAAGTCCTGTCGCTTCTATTATAATTGTTATTATTCCCATAAGAAGTATTGCAACATAAGGAGCGCCTTTCTTATTTTTCTTTTGAAATATTGCAGGTAAAAGATTGCTTTTTGCCATTCCGCAGCAAATTTCAGAAACACATCCGATAATTGCGTTTTGAGTGCTTACCGCGGCAAATAAAGCGACTGCTATTATCCAATATTTTCCCACTTTTCCAAGCATATTTACGGCATACAAAATATGAGGAGAATCAGCTGTACCGAGCTCTTGATATAAAGTATAATTTTTGAATCCTAAAGAAAGAAATATTTGAATTACACACATTATTCCAAGACTTAAAAACATACTTAATGGCACTAATCTCGGATTTCTCATATCCTTACCTATCGGAACAATAAATTCTGAATCAATAAAAAACCAAAATGCGACTGCGGTTAATGGTAAAACGTCTTTTATTCCGACATTTAATTCTACAGTTTGTGTAACCGTTTCACCGCTTCCAAGACCAAATGCGCCGATTATTCCCAAAATTAATAAAGAAATAACCATAAACGATGCGATTATCGACTGAACAAGCGCCGACATATTAACGCCCATTAAATTTATTACTACAAGAATAACCGTAAGCGATACACTCCAAACAGCAGGCGGTATACCATTACCTAAAAAATCGTTCATAACATTTGCAAACATTGCGCCTTCCGCAGGTGCGGCAAAAATATTTGCAATAATATATCCGCCGAGCATTGCTATTATCGTTGCTACAGGTCCAAGTCCCGCAAGCATATATTGCGCGAGACCTCCTGTAAGATTTGGCATTACTGCATTTAATTCTGATATTGAAGTAATGACAATCATATTAAGTAAACAAGCTGTTACAATTGCAATTATAAATGGCGTCCCGACCATACTTGTTCCGCTTGCAAGAGAAATAAAGCAGCTTGTTGCAACAAGCATACCTACTCCCGTTGCTACGGCGCTGAATAAACCAAGTTTCTTATTCATAACTAATCACTCCTAATTAATTCAATCAAGTTCTGATTTATTTAAAGCTTTCACTCCTTCTTCACCTGTTCTTACTCTATAGATGTTATCAATACCGGAAACAAAAATTTTTCCGTCTCCGATATGTCCCGTGTAAAGTTCTTCTTCTATTAGCTTTATCAAACCGTCAACATTTGATTTCTCACAAATAATCATAATCTTGCTTTTGGGAAGCAGCTGAAGATTTGAGTTTGTATCTTCTTCATATTCCAGAGAACCAAGCTGAACCCCGCATCCAAGTACATTCGATACTGTTAGGCCAGTTACGCCAAGCTTATTTAATTTTTTGATAAAGCTTTTCTGACCAAATTTTTCTATAAGCTCATTTACTTTTGACATTCCGCTTATAATTTCTACCCTTGAAAATTCCATAACTTTTCCCTTTCTGAAATAAAGACATGACGATAAATTATCAAACACGCCTTTGTATCTATTATTAATATTTCTTTTTATCTGTTATTTCTTCGGAATTTTGGACAGCATATTGTTCGCACAAAAATCCTTTTGCTTTGCTTCCGTCGGCAAGCTCCACCGTGCCGATAACAAGCGGTTCAAGAACACTGCCCGAAAAAATTCCAAATGATTTTTTGCTTATTCTGTAAATATCAACTTCAATCGACTCTCCGCCGCCGCTTTTGATAAGCCCCGGTTTAACTGGCGATGTATTCAGCTTAAATAATTTATATTTTTTAGCTGTCGCATCATGCCTTAAAAATTCTGCACCAAGTTCAGAAAGCTGATATTCCAAAGGATAACCTTTTTTATGAAGTCCGCAAACAGCGAATTCGATATATTCGCTATCAAGAAATTTGTCTGCAGCTTCAATAACAAGATTCTCCGAATCGCTTAATCCGAATATTGTAATTCCAAATGGTAAATTTTTATCAGTACTGTTTTCGGGAATTGCAATTGCGGATAAGTTCAAAAGATTGCAATGATTTGTATATAGTCCCATCATGCTGTTTGTTTCAATAGGGTTTTCTCTTACTTCATCTCTTGTGAAACTTCCTCCGGCTGTAGGCATAATCATGACAGAATTTTTAAGTAATATACTAGCTTTATGTCTGTAATTTTGCAAATCATGAAGGTTCTTAAATAATTCCGCGGCAGTATTACTTTCTTTTGCACCGCTTCTTAATATAATTTCGGTTACCGGAAAAGTCTTATTAGGGTTTTTCTCCACAAATTCTTTTAAATCAAGCCATCTTTCAGCTACATATGCGCCTTCGTAAAGAATCTTTGCGGCAGTGTAAAAGAAATCATAATCTATATATTCGATTTTAATCCCGAGATTTTTAATTCTTTCCGCCGCGTTATTCCATTTTGTTCTGTAATTATCGGAATAAGCTCCGAAAAATATCGGTTCGTCTTTCGGAAGATATATTTTTTCGGGTAACTTTTTTCCTTTTAATTCAATAGCTTTACTCCAACGGCAATTTTCATCAAAACCACGTACAATTTTGTTTACAATTTGAGTGTCTTCAAGATTATTTGCAAATACGGTAACACAATCTAAACTTGCGCAAGCGGGAACGACGCCGTCTGTTGACCAGGCGCCAAGCGAAGGCTTATATCCAACTATGGTATTTAGCATAGCGGGAACTCGTCCCGAGCCTGCGGTATCTGTTCCAAGTGAAAACGCCGCCATTCCGAGTGCAACAGCTACGGCAGAACCCGAACTTGAACCTCCGCTTATCATTTTTTCATCATGTGCATTATGTACTTCTCCATAAGGACTTCTTGTACCTACAAGTCCCGTTGCAAATTGATCGAGATTCGTTTTACCGATAGGTATTGCTCCCGCATTTATTAATTTTTGTACAACTGACGCGCTTTTTTTCGGAACATATGAAAATTCCGGGCAAGCAGCCGTAGTCGGAACGTCTTTAAGATCTATATTATCCTTTATTGCAAACGGAATACCCCATAGAGGATGATCCTCGGCGTTTTCAGGTAAATTTGCAATATAATTTTTGATTAATTCCATACTCGGTTTTACAATCCATACATTATATTCCGAATATTTTTCCGATCGTTTAATTATTTCTTCAATAAGTTCTGTTGGTGTAAACTCGCCGTTTTGATAAGCTTGTTTTATATAACTTACGGTAAATTTTTTTGGAAAAAACATTTTTATTTCCTCCGATTTTTAATTTTGTATTTTAATCGCGGCAAGAACCTGTCCTGAATTAACTTGTTCGCTTTCCTTGATATATATTTTTTTGATAACGCCGTAGTTATCCGCAGAAATAGGGAACTCCATTTTCATGCTTTCAAGCACGGCTATATCCTGCCCTTCTTTTACATAATCGCCTTCCTTAACAAGTATTTTCCAAACGCTGCCCGGAATAGCGGCATTTATACCTTCGCAATTATCAGGCAAAACAATATTTTCGAAAGTATTTACTTCAGGTTCTTCGGAAATGAATTGGTCAAGCCCTTGTTCCTTCCATCTGTTTCTTTCGGCTTCAAACGCCGCTTCTTGATGTGCTTTAAATTCCGCACTGCTTTCTTTTATACTTTCAAGATACGCCTTATATTCACCTAAGTTAAAGGTTGTTTCTTCTATTTCTATTTTAAACTCTCCGCGAAGAAAATCTTCTCTGTATTTTAAAATTTCATCCGCACTGCATGGATAGAATTTAATTTGATCAAAGAAATTTAAAAGCCAAGGCTTATCATCTGAAAAATATTCTGTTTCCTGCTTAGAATTCCACATCTGAACAGTTCTTCCTACAAATTGATAGCCTCCGGGACCCTCCATTCCGTAAACGCAAAGATAAGCGCCGCCGATTCCAACCGCATTTTCGGGAGTCCAGGGCCTTGCCGGATTGTATTTTGTGGTAACCATTCTATGACGCGGGTCTGTAGGCGTAGCGACAGGAGCGCCTAAATAAACGTCTCCAAGTCCTAGAACAAGATAATTTGCGTTAAAAACAATATTTTTTACATCTTCCAAACTGTCAAGACCGTTTATTCGTCTTATAAATTCGGGATTGCTCGGGCACCAAGGCGCGTCGGGTCTTACCGTTTGCTGATAACGTTTCGCGGCAATTTGTGTTTGCGGATCGTCCCATGAAAGAGGCAGCTTTATTATTCTTGACGGAACAGTTATATCTTCTATCGCAGTAAGTTTTTTATTTATTTCAGCTGCCTTTTCAGCCGTTTCAATTGCATTTGTTTCATACACATCAAAATGTATCTGTAAAGAACGAATACCCGGCGTCATATCTATTATTGGTAAATCTGATTTTTCAAGTTCTTTCATAAGAATATGAACTCTGAATCTAAGCTCGATATTAAGCTCCATTTCACCGAATTCTATTAAGATGTTTTCTTCACCGTCAAGACGAATCATATAATCGATACCACACGCTTTTCCCTTATCAAGAATCGCATAAGACGAATCTAAATCATCTGATTGGTTTGGCAAAATAACCTTTGTATATTCAAGGCTTATGTTTTTGTCTACGGCGTCTCGTATTTCTTTAGCCTGTTCCAAAGTTATAAGTCTGAAATGAACTTTATCTCCCGGATGAAGCTGCCCAAGTTTCCATTGTTCTGCTTTTGCTGTAGTTACAGGGCAAACAAATCCGCCAAGGCTCGGACCGTCAGGTCCTAAAAGTATTGATTGGTCTCCTGTTAAATCAAGCGTTCCTACAGCGTAAGCGTTATCATGAATATTTGACGGATGAAGGCCTGCTTCTCCTCCGTCTTCTCTTACCCACTGAGGAATCGGGCCGTTAAGTCTTATACCTGTTCTTGCGCTGTTGAAATTAACCGTATATTCCGATTCTGTAAGTGTTTTTAAATAATCGGATTTTAAATATTCTTCAGTAGGCTGGGGGCCCGGAATAACTCCTATTATCCATTCGTTTGAAATTTCCGGGATATATTTTTCATCAAACGTTTTTACTTCATTTGTTCGGCAATTATCAAATAATCTTAAAACATCGCCCGTTCTTAGCGTTCTGCCGTTATGTCCGCCGAATTTTCCGTCAACGAATGTCGACCGGCTTCCCATAATTACAGGAACATCTATTCCTCCTTTTATCAGAAGATAGGTTCTCATTCCTTTTTCACAAGTTTTAAACTTTAAAATCTGCATAGGCGCTGCATTTACAACAGAATACGTTTTTACAGGTACTCCGTCAAGCGTAGCCTCCATATCGGCTCCTGTAATGCAAAACGAAGCGGATGTTCTGAAACGATAGCTTCCTCCCTTTAGCGTAAGCTCTATACCTGCCGCATCCTCGGAGTTTCCAAGCAGCTTATTACCGATTCTGAATGAATAGTTATCCATTGCGCCGCAAGGGGGAACGCCAACGGTCCAGTAGCCAATCATACCGCGGTAATCCTGTACGGTTGACTGAACTCCTCCGTCAAGAACTTCTATGGCTTTTTCCTCGGGAGCAAAATTTTCAAGCATTTTGGTAAAAAGCTTGCCCTTATGGTAATTTTCAGTGTTTATAAGCGCTTTTAAATACTGTGTATTGTTTGTTACGCCATAAATTTTAGTTTCACAAAGCACATCATTCATTTTCTTTACAGCGTCTTTACGGTTATCAGCATGAACGATCAATTTTGCAAGCATAGGATCATACAATGAGGAAACTTCAATATTTTTTCTTATCCATGTTTCAACACGTGCCTTGCAGCTTAAACAAACATCGTCTATTTTACCGCTGCTCGGACGAAAATTATTTATACAATCCTCGGCATATACTCTGACTTCTATGGCATTTCCGTTCATAGAGTAATCTCTGTCAATATCTTTTAATTCATCTGCCGCTTCTTTTATCATCCATTCAACAAGGTCGATTCCCACAACCTCTTCGGTTATTCCATGTTCCACCTGCAAGCGAGTATTTACCTCGAGAAAATAAAATTGTTCCGCTTCCTCATCATATAAAAATTCGACAGTTCCCGCATTTCTGTATCCCGCCGCTTTTGCAAGACATCGAGCGGATTTATACATTTCTTTTCTCACATAATCCGGAAAATTCGGAGCAGGAGCTTCTTCAACTACCTTTTGATTTCTTCTCTGTACAGAACAATCTCTTTCGCCCAGTACAGCAATTTCTCCGAAAGTATTACCGAAAATCTGTACTTCGACGTGACGCGCTTTTCTTATATACTTTTCGATAAATACGCCTGAATCATTAAAGTTGTTTTCTGCAAGGTGCCGTACATTATCAAACGAATCAATAAGTTCCTGCTTATTCTCACAAATTCTTATACCTATACCGCCGCCGCCGGCTGTGCTTTTAATCATAACAGGATAGCCGATTTTTTCAGCAGAATTAACAGCAATGTCTGTATCCGATATAAGTCCTGTTCCTGACAAAAGCGGAACATTTGCTTTTTCAGCAATTTCTCTCGCTGAGTGTTTCAATCCAAAAAGTTTTATTTGATTTGAATCGGGACCTATAAATTTTATTCCGTTCTTTTCGCATTCGGCGGCAAATTCGGTATTTTCACTTAAAAATCCGTATCCCGGATGAACAGCTTCCGCGCCTGTTGATTTTGCCGCGTTTATTATTTTTTTTACATCAAGATATGTTTCTTTTGCTGTTCCTTCACCGAGATAAACCTTTTCATCTGCGTTCAATACATGAAGGCTGTCTCTGTCGGCTTTTGAATATACAGCAACACTTTTAATACCCATTTTAGCAAGAGTTCTTTCTACTCTTACGGCTATCGCGCCTCTGTTTGCAATTAAAACTTTAGTAAACATTTATGTTTCCTCCAAAAATAAAAAGCTGCCATAATTTTATAAGTTCGCCGTTGAACTAAAAATATGACAGTTTAATAAAATTTCGCTATATTAATTTAAATTGACTCAATCCCAAATAAGCAGTCTTACAGGCGTAGGATTATATGCATTGCAAGGATTATTTAATTGCGGACAATTGCTTATTAAGATCATTACATCTTCAAGAGCTTTCATCTCAACATATTTCCCTGGAGACGATACGCCGTCATCAAATTTCAATCCGCCTTCCTTTGTCACAGGAACATTCATAAAAAAGTTTATATTTGGCGCAAGGTCCCTTTTTCTGATATCTTCACCGCAATCTGCCAGCTGAAGCATAAAACTGTCACGGCAGTTATGCATATATCTTTTTTCTCTCGCATATCTTACCGTATTACTTTGTGATGAACAAGCGCCGCCAAGCGTATCATGTCTTCCTGTTTTATCTGCAACAATTTCAAGAAGAGGCTTTCCTGATTCAGCTCTGAGAATACTGCCTGTCGTAAGATATATGTTTTTCTGCATTACAATAGTTTGTACGGCGCTGTAATGATCTTCAGGATTTGTCAAATCATAAAAGGTCGTATCTACAGCTTGATTGCCTTCAATATCAAGTATTCTGAAAGTCTGACCCTTATGTAATTTATGAATCCAGCCAAGCCCTGCTTCAAGAACCTCATTATATACTGCGTTTTCAATTTTAAGATTACTGTCTTTTTCTTTAAATCCAAACATACATTTTCCTCCCTATTTTCCAAGTAAATTATTATAATCCCATGTATTTTCAAAAGCTCTGTAATTTTCGTTTCTGAAATTTACACAGTAATCTGTTAAATCAACCGGCGGAGCATCATAAACTTCCATTGTTACAGGAACCGATGGATATTCATTTGAAGGATCAAGCGGATTTGGCGTGTTCGATACTATGAACAAAATATCCATTTCTGTCCTAAGCGTTACGGTAGCTCCTTTTTTGCAATGATTCTCATCATAATGCATACTTCCGTCTTCTTCAACATAAACCTTTGAAAATAGATTTACACAAGGAACGATATCTCTTTTACTCATATTGTTTCTAACAAGCTCTACCTTGAAGTTCTCTTCACCGCATCTGTAATAATCGTTGCCTTGCTTTTGATATGATGTTTTTCCGTATTTTTCATCTGTCAGGATTCTTGTTGTATGTCCCGATATTGAATCGTGCCATCCAAGACTGTCTTCGACAATGCTTGCAAGAACTCTTCCGTTATCACTCATGAGTACGTTACCTCTTGTAAGATGAGCTGTATATTGAGCCTTTAGAGTATCAGGCATATTGTATCTTTCCGATCTGTCTATAAGATTATAAAGTAAAACAGATATATTTGCATTATCTCCAAGTGACTTGAAGTGAATATACTTACCTTTGCCTATAAATCCCGACCATTTTTCACCGGCTTTAAATTCCTTTAAGAATATCTTCTGCATAATTTTCTCCGTTCCGATGACTGCAAATGCCATCTGATTTATTTCTTTATGTATATTATAACAGAAAATAATTTTTATACAATTAGCAAAAATATTGATTTTAAATGTAATTATCTCATACTTAATATTATTTCTTAATACTTAAGTATGAGAAGACGAAAAAATTATATTTCGAGAATTAAATTTATAAGACCGGTACGGCTTTTAACTCCTGTCTTGATATACAAATTATATATGTGAGTTTTTACAGTAGCAAGGCTGATACATAACTTTTCCGATATATCTTTATTAGAATATCCCTGTACCAGAAATATCAATATTTCTTTTTCTCGTGCAGTTAGTTCATATTTTTGAGAAATTTCATCAATAATAATATTATTGATTTTTGCGTTTTCGGAAACTTTTAATGCTTTAGATACAATGTTTTCAATATGATTTTTGAATATATTAAGTATATAAATATCTTTTTCGGTAAAATCTCCAATGTCTTTATTTCTGAATATATTAAATATTCCTAATATATCCGAGTTTCTAATCATAATAATGCCGCAGCCATATGTAAAATTTCCCGGCTCAAGAAAATTTCTGTAGAAATTTGTCTCTTTTCTTATACTTTCGTCAAGAATATCTGTATCACGATATACAACGGTTTCATTGGTAAGATCGTATAAATAGTTTAAATAATCTTGTTTATAGTATATATTTATGTAATCTCTCATTATTCTCTCTTCCATGTTTTCACTTACAATTTTATTTATTATTATATTTTTATTTTTATCAAGCAGCAGCATATAGCCTGATGTATATTGTATTAATGTTTTTATTATTTTGAAGAATTTACTTGCTAAATCTTCTATGCTTTCTGTCATATATAGTTCAAGAAGTATGTTATTAATCATTTTCCACTCTGATTCCTTCAACATAATTTATCAACTCCATAAATAAAAAAAGAAGCATATATCAAGTGTAACATACTCGATATATGCTTCTTTGCATTAATATTACTATTTGCATTATAGCATAATTACATACGATTGTCAATATGATTACTGTATTTTGCGCGCTGGCTTCATCGTGCAGCGCCTTTTCTCTTAATCTTGCAAGCTCCTGTATCTTTTCATCCTCGCTCATCTGGTGTATTACCACTAATTGCGTGATTCACAAGTGAAATATCCATACCGTCTATGGATATTTTACCACCCTCCGGCAAATAAAGTCTTTGAATCAGCTTTGAAATGGTGCTCTTTCCCGAACCGCTTCTGCCTACGACTCCTACAATAGTGTCAGGCTCTATTTCAAAGCTCATTCCCTTGATAACCTCTCCGCCCTGCGGATTGTATCTGAAATGCACCTGATCGAATATAATTTTACCCTGAACGCCGGGCATAGCAGTCTGATTTGCGCCGCAGTCATTAACTTATTTAACCGTTAACTTTATTATTATCAATAAAATCAGGGCTATTACCGCAAGAACACTCATTATTTTCAGTCTTATTCTTATCCATTTCTTTATTATGGCTCTCCAGTCTTATTCCATCATAATACCTCTGAAATTACTCTGCCTGCGTACCGACAAGCAGTTGATTCAAAGCTGACGTATCCTGCATCGGATCGCTAATGCTCATACTGTCAGAAACGTTGTTTTCCGTACCGAAAGCGGACATATTTTCGGTCAGTATCATTACCTGTATATCCGTCTGATCTGCGGTTTCCTCTGTTTCCTTTGCCGCTGAAACAGCGCTTGATGAATCAATCAGAACGGCGCCGCTTGTTTCTGTGAGTAAATCTGAAGACATACTTTCGTCTGAATAGATATCCGAGAGAAGCTCGGCGTTTGACTGTATTACATCTTCCTCAGATATTTCATTGCTTGCAGGCTGACTAAGCTCAAGCTCCCATGTATCCTTATTTACTGTTCCTACTGCTCCGTCTGCAAATTCAAAGGTATATCCGCCCTGATTCCACTTGTAGCCGTTAATAGTAAGCTTGTCCTCGGTACCGTTTACAGTCATTTCAAGCGTGGAATCCCACAGATTTGTTATTGTAACTTCACTTGAACTGATGTCCTTAAGCTTTACGATACTGCTTCCGCCCCAATCCTCAATCGTGTCGTTTCCGTAGCCTTTGCCGAAGATATATGTATCGTTTCCGTTTCCTCCGTACAGCCAGTCGTTTCCTGTTCCTCCATCGAGGGTGTCATCGCCGTTTCCTCCGTTGATAGTATCATTACCGCCTTCACCCTTTATTGTAACGCCATTATCGCTCCAAGCGGACATCCAGTCGCTACTGTCGGAGCCGTGCAGTGTTGTTATCAGATCGTTTATCATCGTACCGTTGATATTGAAATTCTGGAAGCCTGCTCCGTCAAAGTACTGCTTTATAATGATATTATCTGCGCCGAATGAAATCATAAGGTCGCTTCCGTTTATTCTTGACATAATCGCATCTGACATTGAAAGTCCCGAAAGCTGTATTGTATTATTTCCCGCGGCGTCGGAAATAGTATCTGTACCATAGCCCGCCTTGAAAATAATCGTATCGTCGCCGTGATCGTCCTGAATGTAATCGTCGCCCTCGCCCGGATCAATCACATCGTTTCCGCCGCCGGCGTAAATACTGTCATTGCCTGTACCGCCGTAGATATGGCTTCCGTCGTTTCCGTCATATATGACATCATTGCCTTCACCGCCGATAATTGTATTATTGCCGTTACCGCCGTAAAGCTGATCATCGCCTACGCCGCCGTCGATATAGTCGTTATCATTACCGCCGTAAATGTAATCAATCCCGCCCTGACCGAACATTTCATTGAATCCATTTCCGCCGTTCATAGTATCGCTGCCGTTACCGCCCTCTATGAAGTCGTAGCCTTCGCCGCCGGTAAAGTTATCGTCGCCTTCACCGCCGTACATATAGTTAGGGCCGTTTCCGCCGTGGAATACATCATTGCCATCTTCGCCGTACATGTAGTCGGTATCTTCTCCGCTTACGAGTGTGTCGTTACCCTCGCCGCCATACATATGATTACGTCCGTTGCCGCCTTCTAAATAATCATTGCCGTTATCGCCGTAAAGATAATCGTTTCCTTCGCCGCCGAATAATTTATCATCTCCGTCTCCGCCATACAGGTCATCACTTCCGTCTTCACCATATAACTCATCATTGCCGGCCTCACCATACAGCTTATCATCATGATTCCCGCCGTATAACTTGTCGTTACCGGATTCTCCCCAAAGATCATCTTCGCCTAATCCGCCATATAACTCATCATCGCCATTTCCTCCGCGCAGACTGTCATCACCGGAACCGCCATATATTAAGTCATCGCCATCTTCTCCGTCAAGAACATCGCTGCCGCCAAATCCTAATATCAAGTCTTTTCCAGATGTTCCGTTTAAATTATCATTTTCTCCTCTGCCTAATATAAGATTGTACTCATCGTTATTTAAAATATTCTTTATTTTATCTGTAGAATCATTCCAGAAATCAAGCCATGAATCCCAGATACCTTCAATTTTTTGTCCTATATCCGTAAAATAGTCTATCCATTCTTTTAAACTTTCAATTGTAGCTTGAGTTGCTTCTCCCCAAAAACCGATCCATGATGCTACTTCATTATATGCGAATTTTCCAATGTTAAGCCATAACGTAGTCCAAGCCTCCGTATTATCTATTTTTCCTGAATTAATTTCAGTAATCACATCCCCCAGACTGCTCCAGAATTCGTTCCACGCAGTTTTTCTGTCATCAGAAAAATCTTGTAAGATGTTAAAAATAAACCATGATTTTATAATTGATTCTCCCAGAAGAGCCGTTTCGTGGTATTCCTTATCCCTGAATTCCATATATTTGTTTTCAACATCATTCCACAAATTCAAAAATTCCGATTTGGTAATATAGTCACCTATCATGCCTTCCAAAGCAGTCCAAGCTAATCTGGAAATAATCCTATCCTTTTTCCCATCTATCAATTGCAAATGTGCAACGCTGCCTAAAGTAAAATAGATTGTTCCTTCCAAATCTAATTCAATTCCTAAAGTATTTAAGAAAGCCATTATATCAACATCGTGCTTATCATATTCTTCTAAATAAGCAAATGCACAGCCTAAAACAGTTGACAATGTATCAGTATCACTAAAAAGAAAAGACATTAATTCATTTTTATCTATTTCCGACTTACGTACAATCGGCATTATCTCAGATATATATTTAACCATCGAATTTAAGTCATCCTCATCTCCCGCATTCAGCAAATAAATTATGCATTCATGAAGCATTGTCATTGACCTATCTTCTTCCGTCAATTTAAAATATGGTTTGTTGTTTTCGTCGAGAAGCATATTGCCATTTTTGTCCTGAGCGATCCACGAATTTGGGCTATGATGCTGTGCTGGTTCATACACACCAAATCCTTTACAGTATAACTGATGTGTACCTGGTATTTGATATAACAAACCATGAATAAAATCTGTAGAAAGTGAATAATTGGTTATAAGTCCGGCCCTTCCTAAAATTTTATCTCGGTATTCATCATAATTGATAAATAAGCTGGAAAATCCTTGGCCGTCTAATCCTACACATCTTACTACTTTATCGCATAAAATTGTTGTATACATTGCTTTGTTAGAACCTTTGGAATGCCCGGTAAGCGTTATACGTTCATAGCACAAATTATTTACGAAATTCAGAGCCGCCTTTTGAGCTTCAGTTTCAACCATATTAGCGCCCTCAACATTATCTTGCCATTCTTTCATATTGAGTGTTCCTTTGAAGGCGACTATAACTTCATTTGTATTAGAAGTTCCGTCAGTAAAGCATAAAGCTCCTACTTCTGTATTTGCTTCTGTTAAAACCAAATCCTTTAAATTGCTTGTTTTAAGATATGTAATAATATCTGCCCATTCTTTTCCGCTTACCTCTGCTCCGGGAATCGCTTTATCTTCCATCGCTTCAAGGTTTGATATTGCGGTTTGGTCGAATTTTTCAAGTATTTCATATATGGTTGAGTTTATGTATTCTCCATTAATATCAAATTTTTCAACCCCTGCTACCTCTGCAACTCTACTATCCAAGTAAGTTAACTGCTCTAACATTAATAATTCCTGATCAGTTATATTCATTTTAAAACTCCTTATCTGACTTGTCTTTCCTCAATTTTTATTTCGCCATTTTTTTCTACATAACACATTAACCGAATTTTTATATATTCTTTGCCAAAATAATCAGAATAATTTATTCTGTTTATTTTAGAAATATCTGGGTTATATAATAACATAACCTGACTATCACAACTTATATCATGTTTCTTTAACCATATGCAATAATCATTTGCAAATTTTATCATTTCTTCTTTTGAACCTAAATCTTTACTTATGAATACAGTACTCCTACCTGATATATTTCCACTTATAGTTTCCTCGGTGATAATAGTTAAATCATTAATAGAAGTTTTAGTAACTGTGGAAAACACCCTAATATCGTCAGACCCAAAATAATCCTCTACATAATCGGTTATCATCTGTTCAAAATAAGGTCTTACAACTATATTAGGATAATCATCTTTAAGCGTACCGTCATCCTGTCGAGTTACTGTAACAGTGTCTGTTAATTCATTTCCGCCTTTTGGTATGGCAGTCATATATTCATTTTCTAATATCTGAGGTCTTACGTATCCTGTGTATTCAAAGGTTACACCATACTTATCCTCAAGATACATTATCATCTCGTAAATTGCCGCTACAGATAGTCGTTGAGTTAAATTAAGCTCTTCATATTCGGTTGGCAAATTCTGTTCTGTAAGAAAATCCTTTTGCCATTCGTTTAACGTTGGTTCAGGCTTTTTTGTTTCGCTGCTTTCGTTTTTCACACCGCATCCGCTCCCTCCGATTATCAATACTGCTGACAGCAGTAATATATAGATTCTTTTTAATATTTTCATAAAGACCTTCCTTTATATATTTTTCTAATACCAAATTGTATAAAATTGCCGCTTAATATATAATATCACAAGTTCACATATTTAGCAATAATTAAATACATAATGAAACTGAATTGAAGCAGAAATGATTGTGCAAATGCTCCTTGTCAAGATGGGTAGTGACAAGGATTTGGTCAATCTCTTACGGGTTTTTAGAATACCATAGAGGCGATATTAGCGCTGTTTTGTATTATTACTTTGAATACAGCTCATATAATGCCGAAAAATATTTGGCTTTAGCCTTTGAATGAAGTGTTGCGTTATAATATATGGAGAGATAAGAATAAAAGAAAAATGGAAATTATGCCATGTTTGTAGGAATAATACAAGGGTGCAGAGATACGGGAAGATACAGTACTGAAAAACTTTCCCCTATACTGCCCGAAGTGCAAGCAGGAAAGTTTGATTGAAGCAAAGAATTTTGTATATAACAGTTATCAAAGAGCCAGACGCAAAGACGCAGAGCCGATGAACTGGCGAGATAATCTCGTAATTCATCGGCTCTTTCTTTTCACATAACATAAGTAGGACAAGCCCGCCAAATAAAAAATGGTGTTTTGGGTGGGCTGTTTCTTCACGCCCAGATTAACAGTTTCCCTCCAGACCTGTTTTGAGTTTGGAGGGATTTCTTATGTGCTGGTCAAGTGTCACCGCAACGCTGCTTATCAGAAGCAGCAACTATTTACATAATACCACGGATTAACGAGGATAACCTGTTAAAAAATCCTTGCTTCTGCGTGGAACTCTTATACCCTAAAAACAGATACCAAATGTCTATATAATAGAAATAGTAATGCCTATATCCGCATTGGTTTGACAACCTTTGCGGATTTTCTTTTGTCGTGCTTTATTTAATAAATTTTATCCTCACGTCAGATCGTCTGAGATAAACTGAACCGGAACGCGTTTTGTCATCCATACTCCGTTTTCTGAAAGATAAAATTTAAAGCCTCTGCGGTACATTTCGCCTGACCGTATTTTAAAAACGTGAGGCTTTCCGTATATTCTTCCGATTCTTAAAGCTGTTTCAGCGTTATTTGACAGATGGACATACCGATTTCCCTTTGCATATAAACCGTCTGTCCAGATTGAATTTACACGGTTTTCTCCGACAGCGTAATAAAGATAATCCGGAGGAGAGCGTTTCTCTTCATTGACCTGATTTGTAAAGCCGTTTGTTGTGTCCATTTCTATCACCGTCCTGTTTACTAAAGTATACCATATACAGATATTAAAATCAACACAGCCATATCCGGCGCTGAAAAAAGAGCTGGCAATGCGGCTCTATGTTCCATTTATCTGTTAGGACAATTGTTATGTCCTAATTTTCTTCAACTGTCAGTGTGAACTTATTTTCCATGAACATTCCTCTCGAAGCTTATTGTACTGATTATACCATATTAAATTTAAGCAAACAAGCGTAACACAGCCGTTACCGCAAAGGGCAGAAAGGTCCAGAGATGTGTCATTGCATTTTACTGCAATCGGATTGTGCATATAGAAAATTTAATGCTCAGTAGCTTTAATAAATGAATTGCTATAGATATAAAACAGTTCTTGGCTTGACCTATATTCCTTTTTAAATTGTTCGAAGTCCTTGTCAAATTCCGCTGCATCTTCTTCTTTAATATTAAACACATCGCTTTCCTTATAAATCCAGTTTTCTCCTTGAAGAGCATTAATTTTAAGTTCTTTAACAAGTAAAGGTACAGGAAATACATCTTTAGAAATTCCAACATTATAGTTTTTACAGCTTTTAAATCCACAGCTTACGTAATTTTCAGGATTGCCGAAAATCACGATTGTGTCAAAACCAAGCTCTGCCGCCTTTTTAAAAGAATGCTCCAAGAGCTGTTTGCCATATCCTCTGCGCTGATATTCCGGTAGAATGCTTAACGGTCCGAATGTCAATATTTCCTTTTCATTTCCGCTTTCATCTATCAGTTTAGACTTTGTGTACATTATATTTCCGATGATACAATTATCTTCCTCAATAACAAAGTCCAATTCCGGTACAAAATCTCTGTGATTTCTCATGACGTGAACAATGTAATGTTCGTTACATCCCGGAAAATTAACATTCCAAAAGGCTTTTTTAGTTAATTCTTCGACTGTTCTGAAATCCTCTTTTCTTTCATTCCTGATAGCTGCCATTTATTTTATACTCCTTTATTAAGCTTTAGCTAATCAGCGTAAAACTTGTTAGTTTATTGAATTGTAGCATGTTTTAATGAAAAAGTCAACAAAATCACACAAGCTTTTTCGCTACGAACTAACCCGCCCTTACGGCAGTATTCACAGTGTGGGAAACGCTCATCAAAGCTTGTATCCAGTGCAAAATGCTGAGCGATCCTCGGAACCTCGTTGATAACCGCGCAGCTCTTCAAGCTCGCTGTCCGTAAGCTTTCCGGAAATCTTACAATCAAAAATTCCCATAAGCTCTCCGTTTACCTCTCTGACGGACGGAAACGCTGAATAGACCTTTTAACATACGGACGTTTCCTTGTCATAGTATGCCTTAAGTCCGCGGTGTTCAATTGCTTTTTTAAAAATTTCATATTGGTTGTGTCTTTTTCGGCTTCTGCAATTGCAATTATCTGTAAACCTTACCCATTTTACCAGTACCAGAAAAACCAGTCATCATTTCTTTACAGTGACCACAGAAAAGTTTAGTAGTAAGCAAATATTCCACTTTGGCTCTTGCTCTTGCGGGAGCTTTTTTATTTTTGTTCATTATCTCTGTAACTTTTGCAAACAATTCATCTTAAATAATTCTCGGAATACCACCGGGCTTTTCAGTACCTTTATATGCCTATGTACCTTTTATTTTTCAGCATCGTGTGTAGAGAATTATTATTAAACTTAGTTCCTCTTGATGTCCTTATTCCTTGAGCATTCAACTTATTTGTTATTTCGGTTACTGTTTTTCCGCTTGCGTAGCTTTCAAGAATAAATTGGACGATAGGGGCGGTTTCTGGGTCAATCTGAAAACGTTTATCTTTATCCACTTTATAACCTAACGCAATGTTCCCACCCGTAGAAAGACATTTCTCAGCGTTTATATCCATACCTCTGTGAATTTTTACAGATAGTTCATCAGTATAGTGTTGAGCTTGAGCCATCATCATATTTCGGTAAAGTCTACCTGCTAAGGTCGTAAGGTTCTTGTATATTAGGTGTTTTATGTAATATGACACTTGACGGACTGGAGAAAATTCTCAAAAGTAGTTTTGGAGATTCTATAGAAGCTATACGCTTATTATCATAGGAATGAGTAAAGCTGTTTCCCAGCAAGTTGTTGCCCCTGTCAAGACCGCTGTATCTGGACGAGAAAAGCGGCAAACCCACACGCTACAATGTCTATCGGGAGGATTTGGCAGAGGCAATCAGCGGCAGCAGGGATATACCACACATGATGAAATATCTGACGGATAAAGGCTACGAAGTGGATTTTACGGGCAAACATTGGAAAATGAAGCTGCCGCAGTATGCCCATTTCACAAGGCTTTATACACTTGATGAGCGATTAACGCCTGAATTTATCCGCAGCCATTTAGGGACAAGGACAAGGTACGGGAACTATAAAGCGAGGATTTCCTACTCTCCGTATATGCCAGAGCAGTATAAAAAGGCGTGGCGACCACACCAGAAAACAACAGGCATTTTAGCGTTGTATTATTACTGGTGCTATCAGTTGGGGATATTGCCAAAGGGTACGGACTACGAGCCGACCAGTCCGTTGATGAAAGAAGAATTGCGGAAAGTAGACGAAATCACCGCACAGGTACGGTATATGTCGGAGTATAACATTTCCACCCTCTCCGATTTACACGCCGACAGGGATAACAACCAGACGAAAATGGACAGGCTTATCGGCTATCGGCGGCAGTTGCAGAATAAGATACGCCGAGCCTTGCCCGCCGAAAAAGAGAAACTTCGGGAGGAAAAACGAAGCGTGACAGAGCAGGTAATAGAGCTTCGCAGACGGCTGAAATATGCCGCCGCCATCGAAAAACGCTCCGCCCATATCGACAGCTGCTTAGACCAAATCCACGATACGCTTGAAAATCAGAGGGCAGGGCAACGTAATCATTTGTTTATGCCAGACCGCAGCCAGACAAGTAAAACCGATCACAGGAGGGAGGAACAGTAAAGCAGATGAGACAATCTGAAAGTGAAATTTTATCCATATTGGAGGCTCACAAGGACGCTCCTATGGTAAATCCGAATAAGGTGTACCCGCCCCTGCCGCCTGCTGAGAACATTACGCCACTTATGCGTATTCCCGAACAGATGACGCTCTGCGAGAAAATTGGAGGCACGGAATACACGGTCAACGCCCATTTCCGAGAAGACGGGCGTGACCTGCTCAGTATGCTCACAGGGATTTTTAATCGGAACCTCTCTGGATTGGAGTATGGATATGGAGATTACGAGGGTTATGATGATGAAGAATAGGAAACAGGCGGAAAATTACCGATTTAAAGCGTTGAAGTCAAAGGACAGATGTGGTACACTGTATCTACACTTCACAATATCGTGTCTGCTGTCGGAAAGGAGTATCTTATGATAAGACAGCAGGAAGAAATCACCGCCCTCTACTGCCGTTTAAGTCAGGACGACGGACGGGAAGGCGAGAGTAACAGTATTGTAAATCAAAAAGAATATCTATTGAAGTACGCTAATGAGCATGGTTTTTCCAATCCGAAATTCTATGTGGACGATGGTTTTACAGGTACGAATTTTGACCGTCCTTCTTTTAAGGAAATGTCGGCGGATATTGAAAAAGGTCTTGTGAGAACAGTCATTGTCAAGGACTTATCCCGTTTCGGCAGGAACTATATCGAGGTCGGCTCTTACTCCGAAATCATCTACCCCGAAGCAGGCGTGCGTTTTATCGCCATCATGGACAATGTGGATACAGGCAGTCTTGAAAGCAACGAATTTGCCGCCTTTACCAATCTGTTCAACGAATGGTATCCGAAAAGCACGAGCAAAAAGGTAAAGGAAGTCAAAAAAGCAAAGGGGCTTGCGGGCGAGCATTTAGGTGCGCCGCCTTACGGGTATCTGAAAAATCCCGACGACAGTACCCGCTGGCTGGTGGACGAGGAAGCGGCGGCAGTAGTCCGCAGGATATTTTCCCTCTGTATGCAGGGAAAGGGAATGTCTGCGATTGCCACTATTTTGTGGGAGGATAAAGTGCTTACCCCGTCAGCCTACAAAGCGTCCAAAGGCATCGGCGTAGCCAGAGTATCGGAAAATCCGTATAACTGGGAAACTTCCATGATTGCGACCATCTTGGAGAATGTGGCATATATCGGCGTGACGGAAAGTTTCAAATCCACCCGTTTAGGCTTTAAGAGCAGGAAGCGTATCCCTACCGCCAAAGACAGGCGGGCATATATCGAGGACGCACACACTCCTATCATAGATAAAGAGGTGTGGGATAAGGTGCAGATGATACGGCAGGGAAAGCGCAGACCGACCAAAAGAGGCACAACCAGTATGTTTTCGGGGCTTCTCTATTGTGCGGACTGCGGGGCGAAATTAAGTCTTGCCACCGCCAACGGTTATACGCACTTCCGCTGTTCGCAGTATAAGCGAACGAGCAGGGCAAAGGAATGTACGCAGCACTATATCCGAGAGGACGCACTGTATCAGTTGGTGTTAAAACAGCTTCAGCACTTTCTGTCCTATTTGCAGCAGTTTGAACGGGTGTTTATCAAAAGGCAGATTGACACGACCCTTGCACAGCGCAGGTTTGAACTGTCCGCCAAACAGAAGCAGATAGAAAAGGACGAAAAGCGGATAAACGAGCTTGACCGCCTGTTCCGTAAAATCTATGAGGATAATGTCAACGGGAAACTGAACGACGAGCGTTTTTACAAGCTGCCCGACGGATATGAATCCGAGCAGGAACAGTTAAAGCGTGAAATCGAAGCGTTGACCGCAGAGATTAGCGAAGCCGACACGGAAGCGGCCAATGTAGCGAAGCTGATAAGCGTCACGAAGAAATATACCCGTATTGACGAACTTACGCCCGAAATCCTTAACGCCTTTGTGGATAAAATCGTAGTCCATGAACGGGTAAAGAAAGACGGAAAACGGACGCAGGCGATTGATGTCTACTATTCCTATGTCGGGATTGTGGACATCCCCACGGACGAGGAAATGCGTGAAATGGAACGGGAATATCTGCGGCGTACCAATCATCAGCAAACTGCCTGAATACAGGCAAAGGCAGGAGAAAATCCGTACTCCTGCCCATACATATCTTTTTTATCCCTATCTGGTTTAACACATATTCCATAAACGAAGAAAAACCCTCTAAGGATTTTAAACCTTAGTGGGGTTTTCTGTGTTATTACAACCAAACCGTAACGGCAAAGCCGCCTACATAATAAAAGTAGCAGGGTTTTGTGTAATATTGTGTTGTCAAGCACTGACAAAATAGATGAATGATAAAAGTGGACTAAAGGGTTCGGATTTCAGGTTTTTTGCTTTTTCTTTCTGAAATTTAGCTTTTTTATTTTATAAAGCGAACTCTGCCTAATAATACAGAATAAAGAAAAGACTATTTACTGGATTCTCAACATAAAAGGCAACGCAGTTTGGACTGTAGGGTTCAAACTGCGTTAGGGGTATCAAATTTATGTTATACATATCAATTTACTGATATAGCCGTTCCTTGACATTGAAAGATTGTCCTTTTTGATTATACTTTAAAAATTTATATAGTATATAGTTTTCTTTATCAGTTTCGTGAGTTGACAAAACAATTTGCTTATCAGAAAAATCATTTCGCAGAACTTCAATTAATGATGCTATGTTAATATCATCCATTGTCTGCACAGGGTCATCAATTAGAATAAATCCAATATCATCAGACTTTTTAATAAATTGTCTGTTCATAGCGAAAAGAAATGAAAGAACAAATCCAGATAGTTGACCTGAACTAAACGTATTCAAAATATCATGTTTTGCGTCACCGTTTGCAACAAACCTCATATCTTCATCAATGAAAACACCCAGACCATTTTGATAATCCTGTAAAATCTTACCTGAATAAATCAAAAGCGGTACTCTTAATCTCTTAACAATTTGTGTTTTATAATCGTTTTTGGTATTATCGTAAATAATTGTTAATTGAACTAACTTACTTCGTAATGTGTTTAATTTATGTTTTTTAGCAATGTCCTTTTTGAGTTGCTTTTCAAGTTCTTTTAATTCACTTGACTTCGACATTGAATATTCTTGTTTCAGAAAAGTTTTCTTTTTTTCAACTTCTTTTATGTTAATTAGTTTTGATTGCTCTAAAGAAAATAAATTTTTATATTCTTTATTAATTTTACCGAAATCATATTTTTCAAGCAAACTTATGAAATCTGCATTTTTATATGGAATACGTTTTGCATTAAGTAAATGTTGAATTTCTCTAGCTTGGGACTCATTGTCAAGTTCAAGCCAAGATTCATCCAAGTTAATATATTTATAAATTTCATTCACAAAGTTAACTCTTCCAGCATCATTAATAAAAGTCTTGGCATTTTGCAAATAATTGCTGAAAGCATCTATATTTTGACTATCAAGATCACCTAAATAATTAAAAATATTTTGTTTACTAATTTCTAGCATGGAATAAATCTCTGCGGTCAATTTCTCAACTTTCTCAGACTTATTACTTTTTCTTTTATCCAGTTCTGCCGTTAATATCTCAAATTGATTTTCAAGTTCTTGGTGATTACCATATTGATAATTACAATATGGACAATAACGTGATTCACCTAAAGCTGTTGAATGTTGATGTAAAACTTGTCTTGATTGTTGCAGATTTGAAAGCAGAGCTTGCTCTGAAGAAATTTCTTTATTTAATTCAAGTATTTCATCAACTCGAATTGTAATATCATCAATATTAATTGTTAGCAGTTCAGGATTCAATTTTTGCAATCTTAATAAATCGTTCTTTTTGTTTCTCTATAGAATCACTTGTTATGTTCTCTATTGATTTATATTCGCTTTCTCTTAAACTTGTTATTTCTCTATCTTTATAATTAAAGTTATCAGCTTCTAATTGATCCGTAATCAAAACATCTGCTTCATACAGCAATAATTTGTCAGCAGACTCATTTAAAAGCTGTTCTTCCAATTCATATGTTTCTCCACTATTGTTTAATGTCAATCTATAAAATTTATCGTTATGTAATGTCTGTATAGTATTATTTTCTTCAACATTTAAACAATTAATTTCCTTTAACATTGAAGTCAAAAGCCTCGTGATAAGATTATCATCTGGTAAATTGTTGGATTTTCCAACCTCCGGTTTCTTTAGCATAAGTTTGTGTAGAAAACCATGTATTTCGTTTTTTTTAATATTAAATATTTTACACCTTTGTATATTAAGATTGCACGAAGATTTTTGAGCGCAACTTGCGCAAATATTTTTACATTTTTTCTTTGGAAATGAATTAAAGGATTCTTGAATACTACACCATACCTCAGAGGTCAAAATGGACGATAACACTATTCTTACCTCCAAGCAAATCAAGGAGCTGCAGAAACGAAACGCACAGCT
>ERZ856578.1511-NODE-1511-length-43516-cov-34.946983_pt1 | contig 43516 bp, 42 predicted proteins | sample MGYA00514384_ERZ856578 | MGnify/ENA primary metagenome ERZ856578 (study PRJEB29103, sample SAMN06111958) | human gut metagenome | biome: human gut; feature: ankylosing spondylitis patient; material: healthy_person | host: Homo sapiens | place: China:Hangzhou...
AATAAGGTCAGTTCTTCTTCCACTTCTTCTATACTCGGTAGGGCAGATTTCAGATTTTCGGGTACTGCCTTGCTCAATTGATAGTCGCTGATACCTATCGGCTGGTCATATCCAGCCAAGGCATATTGTGCCACGACCTCATCCTTACCCCTGCACAGCAAAAGACCGATGGTCTTGTTATCATTTTCTCCCCTCAGTTTATCATCTACAACATTGATATAGAAATTTAACTGCCCTGCATATTCCGGTTTGAATGGCGTTGCTTTCAATTCCACGACAACATAGGCATGGAGCTTGATATTATATAGGATCAGGTCGGCGAAAAAGTCACTGTCCCCAATCTGGAAATGTTTTTGTCTGGCAACAAAAGCAAAGCCGTTACCCATTTCCAGCAAGTAACGGGTTACATGCTTTACCAACTGTTCTTCTATATCCCTTTCGTCAGCCTTTTCCTTTGCTCCTGCCAAGTCAAAGATATACGGGTCTTTTAACAGATAATTGGCAAGATCGCTTTGAGGTGCCGGAAGTGTGGCAGTGAAGTTGTTTACCTTGTTACTCTTGATTTGTCTGTCATACAGATTACTTTCAATCTGCATTTTCAGCACATTACTGCTCCAACCCATTTCTACAGATTGTTTCATATACCAATACCTTACGCCCAATGGTAGCGGATTATTGAGTATGACCATATGGCTTGCCCAATTTATTCTTGCAATCGGTGACGCCAAGAATAAATCTTCTATATCCTCTATTTTTATTTTATAGATGGTTGCTACTGTTTTTGCTACATTCTGAAATTGCGCAGGAACCTCCTGCGTAATTTCTAAAGATTGATTATCAGCTGATTGTATTTGCGCAGTAAGCTCCTGCGTAAATTGCCCGCTGTTGAGTTTAAGGACTTCATTAGTAATGTTTTGAATATTAGGGACTGACAGTATTGAATCTGTTTCAATAAAACTACGAAGTACATTTAACGGATATAAACGGGCAAACTGGCACATATAAGTAAGATTACGCTCCGAATATCCCTTCTTTTCAGGATAATTGAATCTGATTGCCTGTGCCAATTTTTTGATAATTTTACCACCCCACCCATGTAGGTGTTGGTGGTACAGTATATAATTCCCCATTTTCCAGTAATGGAACAACATCTGGGCATTGGCTGCGGTAATGAGCCGGACTTGTGCCTGTTCTATTTCCGAACCGACAGCATGGACAAAGGCATCAAAATGACCTTTCTTTATATTATGTTCGTTGTTATTTTCCATATTACTAACTATTACTTAACAAAGATAACTCTAATAATGGATAATCTGTGAAACAGACTGATACTTTTATAGTTGGTTAAACTTGTTCATTGCATTAGCCTTAATATCATCGGCTATGTCAATGTAGGGCTTCATGGCTTTATAATCACTGTGTCCTGTCCATTTCATTACAACCTGTGCCGGAATACCTAGAGCCAGCGCATTACAGATGAATGTTCTTCTTCCTGCATGAGTACTGAGCAATGCGTATTTCGGGGTAACTTCATCTATGCGCTCATTCCCTTTATAGTAGGTTTCACGTATAGGTTCGTTAATTTCTGCCAGTTCTCCCAGTTCTTTCAGATAATCATTCATTTTCTGATTGCTGATAACAGGCAATGCCATGTGGTTTTCAAAATGGATGTCCTTGTATTTTTCAAGTATGGCTTTACTGTACTTGTTCAGTTCAATACTCAGACTATCTGCCGTTTTAACGGTGGTGACTTCTATATGGTCGGACTTGACATCACTTCTCTTTAGGTTGCGAACATCTGAATAACGCAGACTGGTAAAGCAACAGAACAGGAAAACATCCCGGACACGTTCCAGATACTGTTTGTCTTTGGGTATCTGATAGTCTTTTAGTCTGTTCAACTCTTCCCATGTCAGGAAGATTACCTTCTTGGGGGTGGTTTTCAATTTCGGTTTGAACGTATCGTATGCTATATTCTGGTGATAGTCTTTCTTGAAGCTCCATCGCAGGAACCATTTGAGGAATCCCATTTGTTTACCGATGGTACTGTTTCTCATGTCTTTCTTGTCACGCAGGAAATTGATATACTCGTTCAATCCGAACTCATTGAAATATTCAAAGGTTAAATCTTCCTTGAACTCCTTGAGGTGATTTTTAACGGCTGCAAACTTTTCGTATGTGGATTCAGTCCAGTTATTCTGGTTGCCGCATTCTTTTACAAATTCATCGAATACCTCCCAAAAACTTATCTTTACGTCTTCCTGGTCTTCACTTGTATCTTTCATCCGCAGGTTGAATGCGTCCTTTAGCTGTTGGGTAGTGGGCATGGCTTCCTGTACCTCAAATTCCTTGAACACGTTTTGAATTTCGGTATAGTATTTCAGCAGATCGGCATTGATTTCAGATGCACTTTGCTTTAGTTTGTTGGTACACCCGTTCTTCACTCGCTGCTTGTCAGCATCCCACTTGGCTACATCAATGCGGTAACCCGTTGTAAACTCAATGCGCTGACTTGCGTATATGACACGCATACGGATAGGCACGTTCTCCACGATTGGCACACCGTTCTTCTTCCGGCTTTCCAATGCAAAAATGATGTTTCGTTTGATATTCATAATTGGGTGTGTTTGAAATTCTACACCCAAATATACACCCAATATTTGGAATAGCAAAAGATATTCAGAAAGATTTAGATTTACTATGTACTCCAAATAGTGCTTGATTATTAATGATTTGCAATTTTATGATATTTCTTGAATATGTAGGTTCGAGAGCCTCTCTCTCCGCAAAATAGATTATTGCCCGTGTAAGGCGGTGCGAGAAAGCGAAAGCCCGGCAGGTTCCCTGCCGGGCTTTCGCTTTCTCGCACCGCTTGCCCGGAACGCACCCACTCACGAACACGGCTGTCTAACCGCTCCACCATCATTTGCCGCAAAAAGGCACGAGTCCGTTCAGATTTATCTCCCCGAGAATACATGGCTTTGTTTTCATAAAATTTGAAGCAACACAAAAATTCTTTTGAAGCCTTGTTCTTCATTTGCTGTTACGCCCATTTTCCGTACTTTTGTGTTCAATCGCCCGTCAAGGCAATAAATCGTAAAAAACTACCTATGAGTACATCCCACAGAGAGCGGGTGGTCGCCGCTATGAACCTTCAAAAACCCGACCGGGTGCCCCTGATGTGCCAATTCAGCATCGGCGCCATGATGAATCACCTGCACCCCGATCCCGTCGCATTCTGGTACGACCAGAAGACCTTTGCCGACGGCCTGATCGAACTGTGCCGAAGATTCCGCTTCGACGGCATCCTGGTGAGCCTGCACGGACACTCCGACTACTGGAAAAAAGACCTCATCGCCCGCAAGGACCTCGGCGAAGGGCGGGTCGAGCTGCAATATCCCGACCGCAAGGAACTCCACAGTTGGGAAGACCTGCCGATGGTTACCTTCCTGCAGCCCCGTCCGAACAAGGACATCGAAAGCATCGACATAGACAAGGACATCCCGGACACCCTGGACTATATCCCGGTGTCGCACAACCTGTATTTCCACCTCGACCGGGACAACCTTTTCGGCATCTTCGACTATCTCCAGGAAAAGACCGCCGGGGAATATTCCATCCACGGGGAGATCACCTCGCCGCTGGATTATTTCCTGGACACGTTGGGCTACGAAAACGGCCTGATCGCCATGATGCTCGATCCGGAAAAGTGCGAAAAGATCCTGGCCAAGTACACGGTCATGATCCGGGATCTGGCGGTAGCCATGTGCCGAAAGGACATCGACGCCATCAAGATCTCCTCGCCCTTTGCCGGGATGGGCTTTATCTCGACCGATTTCTACCGCCAGTTCGTACTGCCTTTCGAGAAACAAATCGTACAGGCCATCCGTCAAACGGGCAAACACGCCTACATCCACACCTGCGGCTCGATCGGCGACCGTCTGGAAGTGATGTGCGAGAGCGGCCTTTCGGGATTGGAATGCCTCGATCCCCCGCCCGTAGGAAACGTCTATCTCGAAGACGCCTTCAACCGGGTGGGCGACCGGATCTTTATCAAAGGCAACATCGACTCGGTCAACACCCTGCTGCTGGGCGACGACGAGAAGGTTCGCCGCGACGTAGGGAAGATCATCGAGATCGGCAAGCGGAAAGGGAAAGGATTTATCCTGAGCACCGCCTGCTCCATCGCCCCCAAGGTGAGCGAAGAACACCTGCTGATGCTCTCCCAACTCGTAGAAGAACAAGGATATTACTAAAACTTCGACAAACTTTTCCGAAAAGAAATGAATACGGATCTGAACCCGATATACACCGCCGTCCTGGGCGGCGATCTGAAACTGGCGGTCGACACCACACGTGCCGCTGTCGAAGAAGGAGTTTCCCCCAACGACATCATCAACGGATACATGATCAAGGCCATGGAGGAGATCGGAGCCCGGTTTGAAGCCGGGAAAGCCTTCGTTCCCAACCTGCTGATGAGCGCCCGCGCCATGAAAGGCGCCATGGAAGTCCTCAAACCCCTGATGAAGGGCGAGAGCGACGCATACATCGGCAAAGTGGTCATCGGCACCGTACAAGGCGACCTGCACGACATCGGGAAAAACCTGGTGGCCTCCATGCTGGAAGGCTGCGGTTTCGAGATCATCAACCTCGGGGTGGACATCCCCTGCGAACGCTTCCTCTCGGTAGCCCGCGAGGAAAAAGCCGACATCATCTGCCTCTCGGCCTTGCTGACCACCACGATGGAGCGCATGAAAGAGATCATCGACGCCGTCCACTCCTCGGACCTGAACGGGAAAGTGAAAGTCATGGTCGGCGGAGCCCCCATCAGCCGGGAGTACGCCGAGTCCATTCATGCGGATGCCTATTCCGACAACGCCAACGGAGCGGTCGCCGTAGCCAAGGCCCTGGTAAACACCCGCTGATGGAATCCCCGATCGAACAAGGCGACCTGGATTTTTCCTCGCTGGAACTGGATCCGGACGACCTCTATCTGCCCATGGGAAAGGGCTATCGTCCCACCCCGGAGATGGAAGCCTCGCTCGCGGAGCTGAAACAGGAGAGCGCCCGGGTATGCACCCCGCAGTACTACGTGCGTTATCTGCCCGCAGGCCCTTCCCGGGGAGGAATGCTCCAGGCGGGAGACACTTGTTTCCACGCCGGAGGCATCATCGCTTCGGCCCTCCGCCCGGCCAACCGGTACGCCTTGTTCATTGTTACGGCAGGTTTCGGTTTCGAAAAACTGCAACAGAAAGCCAAGGAAGACATCTACCGCGCCTTTCTCCTGGATGCGCTGGGCACGGCCATTGCCGAGGCCTCCGTCCGCGCACTCTGCGCCCGGATAGAAACACAGTTGCCCCCCGGGGAATACATCAGCCATCCTTACAGCCCGGGATACTGCGGATGGGACATTTCCGAACAGGAAAAAGTCTTCGCCCTGCTGCATCCCGACCCGCAGGTGGTCCGCCTGAACGCCTCCTGTCTGATGACTCCCATCAAGTCCGTGAGCGGCATCCTCGGTCTGGGACCCGAAATCCGCAAACAAGCCTACGGATGCAAAATGTGCGGGCGACGAGATTGTTACAAAAACCGAGAACGATAAAAACGCGACAAAACACCACAAGATGAACACCGATCCGTGGATCAAACAGATCATCGAAACGGGGAAAACCGTAGCCATCCCCATCATGACCCACCCGGGGATAGAGCTGTTGGGGAAAAAGGTAAAGGACGCCGTAACGGACGGACAGACCCATTACCGCGCCATCGCTGCCTTGAACGAACGCTTTCCCCAGTCGGCCGCTGTAACCATGATCATGGACCTGACGGTCGAGGCGGAAGCTTTCGGAGCAAGCCTGTACATGCCCGATGACGATGTTCCCAGCGTTACCGGCCGCCTGGTCTGCGGTGCGGACGACGTAGCCGCCTTGGAGGTGCCCGACATCGACACCGCCCGCGTACCCGAATACCTGAAAGCCAGCTCCCTGGCCGTCGAAAACCTCGACAAACCGGTACTTCCCGGCTGCATCGGCCCGTACTCCCTGGCCACCCGGCTGTTCGACATGACGGAACTGATGATGGCCATGTACCTGGAACCCGATACGGTAAAAGCCCTGCTGGAAAAGTGCACGGAATTCATCCTCCGGTACTGCCAGGCGATCAAGAAAACCGGCGCGGCCGGCGTGGTGATGGCCGAACCGGCGGCCGGACTCCTGTCCAACGAAGACTGCATGACGTACTCCTCGGTGTACATCCGCCGGATCGTCGAAAAAGTCCAGGACGAACACTTCGCCGTGATCCTGCACAACTGCGGAAACAGCGGACAGTGCACCGAAGCGATGGTGGCCACCGGAGCCAAAGGCTATCATTTCGGCAACCGGATCGATATGGTCGAGGCGCTGAAAGGATGCCCTTCCCACACGCTGGTCATGGGCAACCTCGACCCCGTGGGAGTCCTGAAAATGTCGTCTGCCAGCCAAGTAGCCGCGCAAGTGGCCGAGCTGCTCCAGCGCACCGCCGGGTATCCGAACTTCGTCCTTTCCACCGGATGCGACGTGCCGCCCGGCGTCCCGATGGAAAACATCGCCGCCTTCTACGCACCCCTTCAGGCGACGCAGGCATAAAATCGATCGCAGCAACCTGTATTCTTCCCCTGTTCCCGCATGGAACAGGGGATTTTTTTACTCGGCCGGGAGGCCGGCCAGTTGAAACCCCACCAAACGGCATACTTCTTTTCCACGAGGATAGATGGAGGTGGCGGGCAGAACCTGGGTGAAAAACAGCAGGTTTTCTGCACACCCTGAGCAGGAAATGCGTAACTTTGCACCCACGATTTGTGCACGCACACTTCGAAGCAGAAAAACACGATGAATCACAACAATCAAAACTTAGAAGATATGAAAAATCCGTTCATCTTTCCGGCGGCTATGCTCGTGATGGCGCTCACCGCCGGATGTTCCTCCCAATCCAAGTCGGGACAGGGACTGGACATGTCCGACATGGACACCACGGTGGCTCCCGGCGAGGACTTTTACCAGTACGCCTGCGGAGGCTGGATCGCCAACAACCCCCTCAAGGCGGAATACTCCCGTTTCGGTTCGTTCGACAAACTGGCCGAAGACAACCGCGAACAGCTCAAGGCTCTGGTCGATTCCCTGGCTGCCCAACCCAACGAACCGGGTTCCGTCGCCCAGAAGATCGCCGACATCTACAACATGAAGATGGACTCCACCCGCCGCAATGCCCTGGGTGCCGAGCCGCTGAAAGCGGACATCGCCGCCATCGAAGCCGTCAAGGACAAGAAGACCCTCACCGAAGCTGTCGCTGCGCTGCGTCGCAACGGCATCGGGACTTTCTTCGGACAGTACATCGGTGCGGATGCCAAGAACAGCTCGATGAACATCATCGACTTTTACCAGGGCGGCACCAACATGGGCGACCGCGACTACTACCTGGAGTCCGATGAAAACACCCTCCGCATCCAGAAAGCCTACCGGGAATACATCCAAAAACTGTTCCTGCTGGCCGGCTTCGACCAGGCCCGCGCCGAACGCGCCGAGAAAGCCGTCATGAAGATCGAGACGGGACTGGCCAAAATACAGTTCACCCGCGAGCAGACCCGCGATCCGCAGGCCAACTACAACAAGATGAGCTTTGCCGAATTCAAGAAACTCTCCGATTCTTTCGATTGGGACGTTTACTTCGACAGCATGGGCTTTGCTTCGGAAAAGGACAAAGACCTGGTGGTCGATCAGGTTCCTTTCTTCAAGGGCATGGACAAAGTCATCCGCTCGGCCTCGATGGACGAATTGAAAGACTACCTGATCTTCAACCTGCTCGACGGCTCCACGGGAAGCCTTTCGGACGAATTCTCCACGGCCAGCTTCGACTTCTACAGCCGCGCCATGGCCGGTGTAGAACAGCAGCAGCCCCTGTGGAAACGCGCCATCTCAACCATCAACGGCACCATGGGCGAAGCCTTGGGCGAAATCTACGTACAGCGCTACTTCCCGCCCCAGTCCAAAGAGCGGATGCTCAAACTGGTAGGCAACCTGCAAAAAGCCCTGGGCGAGCACATCGATTCGCTGGCATGGATGAGCGACTCGACCAAAGCCAAAGCCCGCGAAAAACTGGCCGCCTTCCACGTGAAGATCGGCTATCCGGACAAATGGACCGACTACTCCAAACTGACCATCGATACCACGCTGTCGCTCTACGACAACATGAAAGCCGTTTCGCAGTTCTACTACCAGAAGATGCTCGATGAGAAACTGGGCAAACCGGTAGACAAGGACGAATGGCTGATGACCCCCCAGACGGTCAATGCCTACTACATGCCTACCACCAACGAGATCTGCTTCCCGGCAGCCATCCTTCAGCCTCCGTTCTTCTACCCCGAAGGCGACGATGCGATCAACTACGGGGCGATCGGCGTAGTGATCGGCCACGAGATGACGCACGGCTTCGACGACCAGGGCCGTCAGTTCGACAAAGACGGCAACCTGAACGACTGGTGGACGGCAGCCGATGCCGAAGCCTTCCAGGAACGCGCCGAGAAACTGGTCGAGCACTACTCGTCCAAGATCGTCCTCGATACCGTTCATGCCAACGGTCGTTACACCCTGGGCGAGAACATCGCCGACCAGGGCGGTCTGCGCATTGCCTACACGGCCTTCAAGACGGCTGAAAAAGAAAATCCCTACACCGAGAACATCGACGGATTTACTCCCGACCAGCGCTTCTACCTGGCATACGCCCGTCTGTGGGCTACCAACATCCGCGACGAGGAGATCCTCCGTCTGACCAAGATCGACCCGCACTCGCTGGGCAAATGGCGTGTAAACGCCGCCCTGCAGAACATTGACTCTTTCTACGATGCCTTCGGCATCCAGGAAGGCGATGCCATGTACCTGGCTCCCAGCGGCCGGATCATCATCTGGTAATCCACCTCCCGGGCCGGGCAAGTCTCGGCGGAAAAAAAGGCGGGCGTCCATATGGACGCCCGCCTTTTTTTCCGCCGAGACTTGTGCGCATGGCCATCTGCACAGCCCGTGCGCACAACCCCAGTCCTATTTCTTTTCAGCAGGATGACCGCCTACGAAATCTTTCAGATAGTACGGCTCGAAGTAAGCCACATCCTCCCAGCGACGTTCACGCAAACGGGACAACGCCTCCGTTCCCATCGCAAGAGCCGAAGGGAACACCCCCGGAAGGAATGAGAAACGCTCCTCGCCGAGCAAATCCCGGCACTTGTCCATCCCGTCCCCGAAGAAGCAAGCCGTCTTTCCCGTTTGGGAAAGGGACGCATACGCCCCCGGACGGACGATGAGTGCCTCCACCGGAGAAACCTCCTGCAAATCCCGATCGTACGCCACGGTATAGACCTCCATCCTTCGGGCGTCGAGCATCGGCACCAGATAGTCTGCCGAAGTCTTCTCCCGGGCGATGCGCGCCATGATCGCCAGAGTACCTACCGACAGCAAGGGGATCTCCAGCGCATAGGCCAAACCCTTGGCCGCCGACACACCGATGCGCAGGCCCGTGTACGAACCCGGTCCCCGGCTCACCGCCACAGCGGAAAGTTCCCGGGGAGAAATCCCCCCTTGGGCGAGCACCTGGCGGATGAATACGTGCAGTTTCTCTCCGTGCGAATATCCGCCGTCGTTGTTCTCAAGGGAAGCGATCGGCTTGTCCCCGTCAAAAAGCGCTACCGAACAATTCGTGGTAGCCGTCTCGAGACAAAGTATTTTTTCCATCGTTTCTTCTCTGTAACACCCGGCCGTCTTTCCCGGGTCGGACAGTACCGGAAGCCCTCACGTCCCCTTCTGCCCTCTCTACCCCCTACCCTTCGGGGTCTCTCAGAGGAAAGGACAGGCGAGCAGGCTTACTTGCCGGCCAAGGCTTCCGCTGCGCTGACGATCTCGATGATCTGGTTGGTAATGGAGGCCTGGCGGGCGTTGTTGTACTGGAGGGTGAGTTGCTCCTTGAGTTCCTTGGCGTTGTCCGAAGCCTGGCTCATGGCCGTCATCCGGGCGCCGTGCTCCGAGGCGAGGCTATCGCGCAGGATACGGAAAAACTGCAGGCGAAGGCTCTGGGGGAGGAGGTTCTCGACGATCGAGCGGCTATCGGGTTCGAGGATAAAATCGGTATGGGCGGCGGCCGTTTCCGAGCCCGTCTGCAGGGTCATGGGCAGGAACTCCTCGCGGGTGAGCACCTGGGTGGCTGCATTTTTGAAGCGGTTGTACACGATCTCCACCCGGTCGTACACCCCGGCAGCAAAATCGTCCATGATCTTCTGGGCGATCCGGGCCGTAGCAGCATAGGTCAGGTTGTCGTACACCGCGCTGTAATCGGCCGAAACCGTGCAATAGCGCGAGAGCATGTCCCGGCCTTTGGACCCGATGGTGGCTATGTCCACCTGCGACGAAGCAAAAGGCCCGGCGAGCAGGCTGCGCACCCGTTTGACCACATTGGCGTTAAAGGCCCCGCAAAGCCCCTTGTTGGACGTTACCACCACAAGGAGTATCTTCTTCTCGGGCCTTACGGCGGTGTAGGGGCTGTTTATTTCACTGCCTTCGAGCGAAGCCCCGACCCGGGCCAAAATCCCGGAGAGGGCCTCGGAATAGGGACGCATTTTGACAATCGCCGCAGAAGCATGGCGGAACTTGGCCGCCGAAACCATCTTCATGGCCTGGGTGATCTTCATGTTCGAGCTCACCGAGGCAATGCGCATCCGTATTTCTTTCAGATTTGCCATTTTACTATTCGTGGGGGACTTGTCTCCCCGTTTGTTCTTCTTTACAATTCATACTCGTACACGTACACCTGCTCGAAATCCAAGCGAGGATTGTACGCATACATTTTCCGCCGCTGCGGATCGACCCACACGGTGGTTGCCTCTTTCTTGTCCAATTCGAACTTGGATACCGGATTCATCTGCCAGTCGTACACCCGGATCTCATTGCCAAGGACTTCCTCCGAGTCATCCTCGCCGTCCGATGGGGAATATACCGTCATCTGCAAAAACAGATATTCATCGGTGGCAGCGATGAGTTCGGGATTGGATACATTATCCCAATCGATTGAAGAGAAATCCACACTCCGTACCCGATCGAGGGACAGCGTATCGCCGTAGGTGTGCTCCAGGTTCATCTTCCCGTCCTCTCCCACGCGGTACACCAGCATATTGCGCGTATCGGGATACCACACGGCCAACCGATCGCCCCAAGCCTTGTACTGCGGCGGATTGTACGATACAATTGTCACATAGTTCATATTGTCTTCCCGCCACATCCGCTGAGACGTTTTGGTATAGCACAGCAGGGAATCGACCAGGGACAAACTATCGCCTATGGTAAACGAGGACTGATAGGTATCCACATTATCGATCGTTCCCTCGACCTCAGCCTTATGTTCACTTATCAATATCCGGTTGTCGAACACCTGCCCGAAATACACCGAATGGGATGTCCCGTTTCTCACCGTGCGCAATTTTTGCAATCGACCATCCTTGTCGCCGAACTGCATCAGCGACTGGCGCGCGGGCTCGCTCACCCAAAACGTCCCGTCGGTATTGTTGGTTCCCTGTAAAAACCCGTACAGCAGATCATCCGGCCCGCCACCCTTGGAAAACGAACTGTCGACAAACGTCCAATCCGGCAAACGATAGCGGAACACCACCTTGGAGGTCATTCGGCTGACCAATACGGCATAGTCGCCGTATATCCCGCCCCAGGAAGGTTGCAGCACCTCTTCGATGGCGATACTGTCCGCCACGAGAGTCTTCGCCGGAGGAAAACCCTCGGCGTCTTTCTTCGCACCTCCGCCGCACGCCCCCAACGCCAGGAGTGCCGCCATGCAGAATGGGATCAGTCGTTTTTTCATCGTTTCAAGGTTTTATGAATAGTTATCGTCATAACGTATAGTCGTACACGTACACCTGCTCGAAATCCACTTGCGGGTCGTACGCATAGATCTTTCTCCGGAGGAGGTCTATCCGCACGTCCGATGCCGAAGGATGGTCGGGCAGCAGCTTTGCCACAGGGCGGAACTGCCAGTCGTACACTTTTATCGCGACGGACTTCACCGGGGGATAGGTTCCCTCGGGCAAGGCCTGTTGGGGCTTCTCCCGCTCCTTTTCCAGAAAATACAGATGCTCCCGGTCGGCTGCGATGAGCGAAAAATCGTCCGGAGCAAAATCCGGATGAGCCTCCACGTAAGCATCGACCGCTTCCTGGGTCAAGGGAGCCTCTCCGTACACCCCCTCCTCGGACAGACGTCCGCCTGTCCCGATGCGATATACCGCCAGGTTTTTCGTACCCGGGTACCACACCGCCAATCGGTCGGCGGCCCCGATCATCTGTCCGGCATTGTACGTCAGCACCCGCACGCTCTCTATCTGTCCGTTCGCCTGCTTGATGTCTATCTTCCGCTGGGAACACCCCGGCACGGAATCCAACGGCGCCAACATATCGGCCAAAACAGCCGTGCGGATGTGCGCCTCCCGCTCGCCCTCCTGGGTGGAATAAGCCACGAGCGTATCGCCGAACACCGCGCTTTGCTGCCCCACGACATACCTTCCCCGGACGGTCTTCCCCAATACGCCGCCATCCTGCGCCGCAATGCGGGCCATCCGCCCTTTTATCACGTCGCCGATCCAAAAAGCCGAAGAGCGGGGGTCGTTCCCCCCCAAAAGGGAAACATACTGGCCGAAATCGTCCGGTCCTTCGCCCAGGGAGAAGGTCGTATCGACAAAAGTCCAGTCGGGCAACCGGTAGCGGAACAGGGTTTTCTCGGTCTGCGGGCTGAAGATCACCGCGTAATCGCCGTAAAGATTCCAGCCGCTCACCGACAAGACCTGTTCGATGGCGATGCTGTCCGCCGCAAGAGTCTCTCCCGCAGGGAAGCCCTCGGCGTCTTTCCCGCCACTGCCGCCGCAGGAAACAGCCAGCAGCCCGGCCAAAACCGCGCCGAAAAATACGGATGCCTGTTTTATCCTTTTACCTTTTTCCATTTTTATCCTTTCCCCTCATTCCCTATCTACCTCGCTTCCCCTGGCTTTTCTTCTCTCTTCCAACCCAGGTTTTCCGCTCGCCCGGGTTTTTCTTCTCCCCCCTCCCAGGTTCCTCCCCTCCCCTGCTTTCTCTCCTGCCTCCCGAGGGAAAAATCCTGCCATCGGCGAACGGGCGCCTTACAACTTATACTTGTACACGTACACCTGCTCGAAATCCACCCGAGGATCGTACGCATAGATGAGCTGGCGCGCCACATCGACCCGGAGCTGGGTAGCCGTAGGCTTTTCGAGCAAAAAACGCCGGACGGGCTGGAGCTTCCAGTCGTACACCTTGACCTCCACGCCGACAGGTATCCGCATGTTGTACGGCGTTATTTCCCCCTCCGGGTCCTCGTATTTCACCTTGCACATGTAAATATGGTCGGAAGATACCGCCAAGGGTCTTCCGGGACTGTTGTCGTCGTTCTGCTGGCCCGTGAAATCGAAGGTAGCTACCTTTTCCTCGGTGAGCGGTTCACCGAAAGAGCCCTCCAACTCGAGCCGTGCGTCCTGCCCGATGCGATACACCAACAGACTGCGCGTGCCGGAATACCACACCGCCACCCGGTCGCCCGTGACGAAAACCTCGGGGTAATTGTACGACAGGGTCCGTTTCATCACCCCGTTTTTCGTCGGAATGGAGGTGATGTCGTTGCGGGAGAAACACAGCAGCGAATCCACCGTACGGAGACTGTCGCCCTCCAGAAGGGTGGACAACAGGTAATTCTTTTCGGTAGTGAAATCCATCACCACGTGAAGCAGGAGCGTATCGCCGCAAACCGTGCCGTTGAACAACCAGCTGTCCTCCTGTCCGAACACTTCCCGCGTTCTGACCAGTCCGCCCTCTCCCGGATGGTATTCACCCAGTTTCTTGCGGGCCGACTGTGCCAACCACAACTCGTTGCCCGGATCGGAAGTGGACAACAGGGACGGGCGCAACACATCGTCCGGGCCTTGCCCTTCGACCAACGACGAATCGAGGAATGTCCAGTCCGGTAACCCATAACGGAAGATCACTTTTCCGCTCCGGGGTGAATAGATCGCTGCATAATCCTCGCGCAGGGTCATGTTCTGCACACTCAGTATCTGCTCGATGGCTACGCTGTCTGCCGCGAGAGCCTTGGCCGGGGGAAATCCCTCGGCATCTTTCTCGCCGCTACCGCCGCATGCCCCCACTGCCAGGGCTGCCGCTACACAGAATGGGATCAGTCTCTTTTTCATCGCTTCAAGGGTTTTATGGGTACTTTATATGGTGATCTTTATCGCGCATAGTCGTACACACACCGGCTCGGCTTCCCATCCCGTTCCACCCAACCGGTCTTCGCCCCACCCCCGGAGCCTCAAGCCATATCCTGCGATACCGCTTCGGCCGCTTTCTTGAGTGCCTCCTGCTCTTTTTCGGTCAGGGTGCCTTTCGAAAGTGCCTCCAGCGTATCCGCATAACGGGAACGTAGCTCGTCGAGGTATTTCTCTTCCCACTCGCTCGCCCGGTCCACCGGGATCGAACGCAGGAGGTTTTGCGTACCGGCATAGATCACAGCGATCTCTTCCTGCACGGGCATCGGGGTGTTCTTGCCCTGTTTGAGCAATTCCACATTGCGACGACCCTTGTCGATGACGCTCTGGGTGGCTGCGTCGAGGTCGGAACCGAACTTGACGAAGGCTTCCAGATCGCGGTATTCCGCCTGGTCGGTACGCAGAGGTCCGGCCGTCTTTTTCATGCCCTTCAACTGAGCGTTTCCTCCCACGCGCGAAACGGAAATACCGACGTTGATGGCCGGCCGCACGCCCGAGTTGAACAATTCACTCTCCAGGAAGATCTGTCCGTCGGTGATCGAGATGACGTTGGTCGGGATGTAGGCCGCCACGTCACCCGCCTGAGTCTCGATGATCGGCAGGGCGGTCAGCGAACCGCCACCCTTGACCTTGCCCTTCATCGAAGCCGGAAGGTCGTTCATCTGGGCCGCGATCGTATCGTCCTGAATGATCTTGGCCGCACGCTCCAGCAGACGGGAATGCAGGTAGAAAATATCTCCCGGATAGGCCTCACGTCCCGGCGGACGGCGCAGCAGCAGCGACACTTCACGGTAAGCGACGGCCTGTTTGGACAGGTCGTCGTACACGATCAGCGCAGGCAGTCCCCGGTCGCGGTAATACTCGCCGATGGCCGCACCGGCCATCGGCGCCAGGTACTGCATGGCAGCCGGATCGGACGAATTGGCCGCCACGATGGTCGTGTAGGCCATCGCGCCGTTGTCCTCGAGGGTTTTGTAGAGTTGGGCCACCGTCGAAGCCTTCTGTCCGCAGGCCACATAGATGCAGTACACGGGATGCCCGGCCTCGTAATTGGCCTTCTGGTTGATGATGGTATCGATGGCGATGGTCGATTTTCCCGTCTGACGGTCGCCGATGATCAGCTCGCGCTGCCCGCGACCGATGGGGATCATCGCGTCGATGGCCTTGATACCGGTTTGCAGCGGTTCATTGACCGGCTGGCGGAAGATGACTCCCGGGGCCTTGCGTTCGATGGGCATTTCGACCAGTTCGCCCGCGATCTCCCCCTTGCCGTCAATAGGATAGCCCAGGGTATTGACCACGCGGCCGAGCATGCCCTCGCCCACCAGGATGGACGACACACGCCCGGTACGATACGCTTTCGAACCCTCGATAATTCCCTCGTAAGGGCCCATAAACACCACGCCGACACTCGAAGGGTCGAGGTTCAGGGCAATGGCTTCCGTGCCGTTTTCAAAACGGATGATCTCGCCCAGACGCGCCTGGCTGAGGCCATACACCTGGGCGATCCCGTCGCCGATCTCCAACACGACGCCTTCCTCGCGGGCTTCTACCTGCCCGCCGGCCTTGGCCAGTTCGTCTTTCAGTATCGCGGAGACTTCCGCCGGATTGATACTTGCCATATTTTTTGTTTTATATATTTTTTATTCCGCGGTTACATATACTTCTTTTTCAATTCATCCAGCCGCCCCGAAAGGCTTCCGTCCCAGACCACGTCGCCTACCTTGACGCGTACCCCGCCCAAAAGGGACGGATCGACACGGGTGTGCAGGACGATCTGTTCGGCCCCGGTGAGCGCCTTCAGCCGTACGGAAAGTTCCTCGATCTGCCCGGGGGTCATCTCCACGGCCGAAACAGCCTCCGCATGGCGGATGCCCCGGATGCCCTGGTACAATTCGCCTACCTGACGAAGGATCTCGGGCAGGAACTCCGCCCGTCCCTTGTCGATGACAAAACGGACAAACTCCTGCGCCTGTGCGGGAACTCCCTGCCCCAACGCCCGGGACAAGGCTTCCGCTTTGTCCGAAGCGGGGATCAGCGGCGAGGCCAATACCTGGCGCGCTTCGGGGCTGGCGTCGAAAAATCCGGCCGCCGACTGCGCCCCTTCGACCGCCTGTTCCAGCTGGCCGCGCGAAAGTGCCAATTCGACGTACGCCTTGGCATAACGGATCGCTAATGTGGTATCTTTCATGTCGACACGAAGACGATTACAGGGTTACCTCCTCGATCGATTTCTCGATCGACTTGCGTTGGGCATCGGCATCCTTGAGTTCCTCGCCCAGCACCTTTTCGGCCAGGGAGACGGAAATGCCGGCCAAATCGCGCCGCAGGTCGTCCTTGGCGCGTTGTTTTTCCCGTTCGATCATCGTGTGGGCATCGTCCAGAATGGATGCCGCCTGAACGCTGGCTTCCTGGCGGGCCTGTTCGAGGATGTTTTCACGCTCCTTGCGCGCCTGGCCGACGATTTCTTCGCGCTCCTTGCGCGCCTGGCGGAGGATCTGCTGGCTTTCGGCCTTCACTCCCGAGAGTTCCTCGCGTGCCTGCCGCGCCTTTTCCAACGACTCGGCGATGTGCTTGTCGCGTGCGTCGAGCATCGAGAGGATGGGCTTCCAGGCAAATTTGGTCAGAATGGCCACCGCGATCAGGAAGAAGAGCGAATTCCAAACGATCAATCCCAGTCCGGGTAAAAGTAAATCCATACGATATTTTCTTTTTATATGTTTTCGAACTACTTCGTTGTTTTTTCCGATCGAAAAAAGTACCGCCCGCCCGAAGCAACCCTTCGGACGGCGGCACATTTTCCTTAAAGGCTCATCAGGGATACCACCACGCCGAAAAGCGCCGTAGCTTCCACCAATGCTGCGGTAAGCAGCATGGCCGTCTGAATCTTGCTGGTAGCCTCCGGCTGACGGGCGATGCCCTCCACGGCGGAGGATCCGATGCGCCCGATGCCGATGCCTGCGCCGATGGCGCAAAGGCCTGCTCCGATAGCTGCTAATGTCATAATGTGAATGTATTAAAGGTTAATAAAACGTTTTCTTTCTCTTCTCATCCTACTTCCCGGCGCCCGTCTTTTGCCCTTTTTCTCCGTCGTTCATCTCCTCATCCTACTTCCCCGGCGTCCGTCTCTCGTCCTTTTTCTCCATCGTTCATCTCCTCATCCTACTTCCCCGGCGTCCGTCTCTCGTCCTTTTTCTCCGTCGTTCGTCTTCTCATCCTACTTCCCCGGCGCCCGTCTCTCGTCCTTTTTCTCCGTCGTTCGTCTTCTCTTGCCCCCTGGTCATTCCATCCTTCCGTCGGCTTCTATTTCATTTGCCCCCCCGCTCAATCGTTATGCTCAGCCGAAACACGCGCCGCCCCGATGTAGATCGAAGTGAGCAAGGTAAAGATATACGCCTGAATGACGGCCACCAGGATCTCGATAAAGGTCATGAACACCACGAAAATGCCCGAAGCCGGCACGATAGCCCACATCTTGAACACAAAGATGAGCATCAGCAGGCTCAAGATGGTGATGTGCCCGCCCAGGATGCTGGCGAACAGACGGATGGTCAGCGCAAACGGTTTTGTGAACAAGCCCAGGAACTCCACCGGAGCCAGGATGATCATGATGGGTTTCGGCACCCCGGGCACGGATACGATCTCTTTCCAATACTCTTTGGTACCGCTCACCTGCACGATGACAAAGGTGAAGAAGGCCAGCGGCAACGAGAACGAAGTATTGCCCGACACGTTCGCCCCGAAGGGGAAGAACGGGATCAGCCCCAGCAGGTTGGCAAAGAGAATGAAGAAGAACAGCGTGAGCAGATACGGGGTGTAGCGCCGGTAGAGCTCTTCGCCCACATTGGGGCGGATCACCTCGTCGCGCAGGTACACCACCAGCGGTTCGAACACCCGGGCGATCCCCCGGGGCACTTTGTCCACGTTTTCTTTCCGGCGGTAGAAACGTCCCATCGTCAGAAAGACGGCAAACAGGAGGATCATCGCCATGGTGAGGGTTACCATGTTCTTGGTAAAGGACAAGTCGAACGGCTTGCCGTTGGTGATGTTCCCCTGGGCGTCGTACGTGAGGTACGTCCCGTCGGCCGAAGGGGTATCCGAAGCGTAATAGATCGTCTCGTTGTTCATCACAAAACGCCTTCCCGCACGCTCCACCACGACCTTTCCGCTGTTGTCGTGGTGAAAGGCCGAGGAGAGGAACACGCTCACCCCGCCCTGGCCGAAGAGGATCACCGGCAGCGGTACCGCCACCGCATGCCCGTCCACGTCGGCGATGTGGAACGAATGCGCATCCTTGACGTGCGCCATGATAAAGGACTGCTGGTCGAATTCTTCCTCGGACGCCTGCTGCGATGCCGCCCGCGCCGAAAAACACGACAGGAGCACCGCCATCACCACCGGGAGTATCCTTTTGCTCATTGAAGTTCGCATATTTTTTCTTCTTGCATTGCCAGCCGCAAAGCGGCTTTTCCGACTGTCAAAGTTAGTTTTTTTTCCGCAAAAACCAAGGTCGTCCCCACAGCGTTTGCTCATCCCGGGCGCTCGTTTTTCCGCGCCGCCCACACGCTCCAGACCAGGTAATACATCATGGACAACAGGTAGAAAAACAGCACGCAAAGCACCAAAGCGACGCGTTGCTGCTTGGTTTCCAAACACAAGTAAGCGACCGGAAGGACTACCGCCAAAACCCCCGCCGCCCGCACGGCCGACCCGGCCAGATAACGGTTCAGGGACGGACTGCCCGCTTTTTCCCGCCGGGAAAAAGAAACGAGAAACGAAACCCCGAACACAACGACAAGAATGACAGAAAGTTGCCAGGGGCGATAAAAAATATCCGGCGCCGGGAGCGGCCAATGGTACCACACCAGGGAAAAGATCCCTGCGAAAACAGCCATAAATAGCGCATATCCGAACAGAAAAAACGCCTTTGAGGTTTTCATCTTTCCGCCTCCCGACTCCGTTTTTGCTGCTCCATCCGGCGGTTGAAGCGGTTCATCTCCTGCAACGACTTGTACAGGGTGAGCAACGACAGGGCTATCCCCGCCACCGAACACAGCACCGACCACAAGGGCAAGGTACCGTATTTGCCGTCCAGCCAATACCCGAGCCAGCCACCGCCTCCGATCAGCACGATCATCTGGAAAGCTATGCCCGAATACCGCGCATAGGCATGTACGAACTCCTTGGCCCGCAATGCCTTTTGCTCGGGAGTAAGGGGTTCCTTCTTTTCTTCCGCCTTGAAAGCCGTCATATCCGTTCCTCCTCTTTTTTATCCGCGCTTTTGCTGTCGCCGAGGGAAAATCGCCGCGCTGTTTCTCGCCACGCCCCCCGGACAGAAAGCCGCTATTCACCTTCTTTCTTCATCCGGCACGACTGGACGTCGAACACCGCGCCCAGTTCCACCGACAGTTTCCCGGTCGTTACCTGTCCCGACACCCGGCCGGTCTTTTTGACCGACAGGACTTCCGAGGCGTTCACCGTACCGTTGAGACCCCCCTCGACATCGATACTGAGGCATTGCACCGTACCGTCCAGACAGCCGTCCACCCCGATGACGATGCGACCGCTGGTGGTGATCGTTCCTTCGAAACGCCCGTCGATGCGGAAATCTCCATTCGAGACAATATCGCCCTTGAAGGCCGTCCCTTTCGACATTTTGTTCAGATCCGACAGCGCGGAGCTGTTTTCCCCGTTCTTATTACTGCTCATAATACGCAAATGTATTCTACCTAAAATGTTAGGCTTCAAAGTTAAGGATTTTTTGCCAAAGAAATTCGCCGCCGTTAAGCTAAATCCATGCTAAAAAACCGTTTCTTCTCCGCCACTTTCGCCCCTCCTTTCCGCTCCTTTCCCCCGTCTTTTCACCTTCCCGGATTCCGCCCTGGCCCGCGTCCAGAACGCCCCTGCCTTCTTTATCCCCTTCGAGGTACGCGAAAACTATTCGACCCCGGGATCATCCCCTGCCGAAGCTGCCAACAAGTCCGGACGGCGGCTCCGGGTGCGTTCCAGAGCCTGTTCCATCCGCCAGGCCGCGATACGGGCATGATCGCCGCTGAGCAGTACCTGGGGGACTTCCATCCCCTTGTATTCCGCCGGGCGGGTGTACACCGGCGGGGAAAGCAACCCGTCCTGGAAACTGTCCGAAAGGGCCGACTGCTCGTCGCCCAGCACCCCGGGGATGAGCCGGACGATGCTGTCGGCCACCAGCGCGGCCGGGAGTTCGCCGCCCGAAACCACGTAATCGCCCACCGACACCTCGGCCGTAACGTGAAGCTGCCGCACCCGTTCGTCCACGCCTTTGTAATGGCCGCACAGCAGGATCAGGTTTTCTTTCAGGGAATACGCATTGGCCTGCGCCTGGTCCCACTGCACCCCGTCGGGGGTCATGTAGATCACCTCGTCGTAATGCCGCTCGGCTTTCAGGGCCGAGAGGCAGCGGTCGATCGGCTCGGCCATCATCACCATCCCCGCGCCGCCGCCGAAAGGATAGTCGTCCGTACGGCGGTAGCGGTCGTACGCATAATCGTGCAGATTGTGAATGTGCAAGTCCAGATAGCCCTTGTCCCGGGCGCGTTTCATGATGGACTCTTCGAAAGCCCCGGCCAACAGGTCGGGCACACAGGATACGATGTCTATTCTCATACCGGATACCGCACGCTGGGATTAATCGCGGGCCAAACGGTCCAATACGTAAGCGATGAGCCGCTCGACGGCCGCATGGGCGTCCTTGGAAAAGACCCCTTCGGTGCGGGCTGCCACGATGCAGTTGGTCGAGCACGCCCGGTGTCCCAGCAGAGCCGAGAGCCCGTAAATGGCCGACGTCTCCATCTCGTAGTTGGTCAGCCGCATGCCCCGATAGGCGAAGCGTTCCAGTTTGTCGTTCGCCGAAGGATCGGCCAGAGGAATGCGCAATTCCCGTCCCTGCGGGCCGTAAAAGCCCACCGCCGTAGCCGTAAACCCTTCGATGGTCTGCTCGCTGTGCAGGCGGGAGAAGAGCTCCTCGCTGCCCTCCACCACATACGGGCGGGCGGCCAGCGGATTCCAGGCCGTCTGGCGGATGAACTCCTCCTCGATGTCCAGCTGCCGCACCGCCTGGCTGCGGTAGAAGTGCAGCACCCCGTCGAAGCCGATGGCCCGCCGCGCCACCACGAAGCTGTCCACCGGTATATCCCGCTGGAGCGATCCGGAAGTGCCGATGCGCACGATCTCGAGCGAGGTCTTCTGCGGCTTGATCTCCCGGGTGTTCAGGTCGATGTTCTTGAGGGCATCGAGTTCGTTGAGCACGATGTCGATGTTGTCCGGGCCCATGCCGGTGGAGAGCACCGTAAAACGCTTTCCCCGGTACACGCCGGTACAACTGTGTATCTCGCGGTTTTCCCGCCGCAGCTCCACCGTATCGAAATGGGCCGCCACACGGGACACGCGAGCGGGATCGCCCACCAGAATGACCCGATCGGCCAGTTCCTGCGGAGCGAGATTGAGGTGGTACACCCGTCCGTCGGGATTGACCACCAGTTCGGATTCTTTTATTCTCATTGCCTTGCGTATTTTCGATTTTACATTTTCACGATCTCCCAGCCGTGCCTTGCCGCAGCCATTGTCCTTGTCCGCCTCACAGCACCCGCACCTTGTAGCCCTGTGCGCTGAGGTACCCGCCGACCTTTTGCCGCACATCGCCCTGGACGAGCACCGCCGCATCCTTGACCGACCCGCCGGTGCCGCAGTAGCGTTTGAGCGCTCCGGCCAGCGCCTCCAAAGCCGCCTCTCCGCCCTGGAAACCCTCCACCAACGTTACCACCTTGCCTTTTCTGCCGGAAGCATCCCGGCGCACCGTCAGGCGCTGCTGCGAAGGTTCGATCGTTTCCTGCTCGAGCGGCTCCTCTTCCTGCGGCGCCACTTCGCCCGTCGAGTACACCAGCGAACCGAGCGCTTCCCACGAAGAAAATGTCTTTTTTGCTGCCATCGTATCGTCCCGCCAGGGGAATATTCCTTCCCGCGGGCTGTTCAAAAGTAGGGATAAATGTCCGATGCGCCAAATCTCCCCGGGCATTTTGCCGGCCAAGCGATCCTGCTGACACAAACGCCCATCGAGGCATTCCGTGAGAAATCGGGAAAAATGCCCAGGAAAATGCCTGTGCGCTGCGCGCGAACAAACCGATAAAAGTCTTACCTTTGCCCCGTCGCGGCCGGGGAAACCCGCCCGGTGAAAACGAAGTTCTTTTCCGATCAAGACCCATGCTGACCAGACGACACATTCGCGCCAGAGTAATGCAGGCTCTCTACGCCTGCCGACAGTCCGAACCCCAGGATACGGATACGTTCCGCAAAAATTTCCTCACCGGTATCGAACGGATCAACGACTTGTACGCCCTTCAGGCTTCGCTGCTGGATGCGATCGTCCGCAAGGCGGAAAGCCGGCTGGAAGCCCGCCGTGCCAAGCATTTTGCTTCGCCGCAGGAACGCACCCCCAACCGGAAATTTGCCGAGAACCCCTTCTCGGCCTTGCTGACGGAAAACCCCGCTTACGCCCGCGCCTGCCAGAAGTACGCCTCGTTGTGGGCCGACCACAGCGAATACGTGGAAAACCTGCTGGGCGCCATCGAAGCCTCTCCGCAGTACGAGCGCTACATGAACTCGGCCGACACTTCGTTCGCCGGGCACAAAGCCTTTCTGGTATTCGTCTTCCGCGAGATCATCGCCCCCGATGCTGCTCTGTCCGACTTTTACGAAGACTGCGACATGGACTGGTCGGCCGACCTCCCGGTAGCCAACACGATGCTGCTCAAAACCCTGGAAGATGTCAAGGAAAACCATCCGGATTTCCCCATCCCGGCCTTGTTCAAGGATGCCTCGGACCGGATGTTCGCCGTCGAGCTGCTCGATAAATCCCTTTCAGAGGGGCCCTCGTACCGGGAACTGATCGTCCGCAAGGCCGAAAACTGGGACCCCGAACGCATCGCCCTGGTGGACATGATCCTGATGGAAATGGCGGTTACCGAATTCGTGTCCTTCCCCAGCATTCCCACCAAAGTTACCCTGAACGAATACATCGAACTGGCCAAGGACTACTCCTCGCCCAAAAGCCCGGTCTTCGTAAACGGCATCCTGGACAAGGTGCTGGACGAATTGAACGCCGAGGGCAAAATTCACAAATCCGGCCGCGGACTTATGTGATTTTTTCCTAATTTTGGACATCCGACATGTGCGGAAAATAGAACAAAACCCATGAAAAAGATCCTGATCCTCGCACTGGTTCTCCTGCTGGGCTGCGCCCCGGCAATGGCCGGCTGCGGCTCTTCGCAGGACACCCCTCCCTCGAAAGAGGCCAAGAAATACCCGGAGATCGCTTTCGAGAACGATACGTACAAGTACGACTTCGGCAAGATAGAGCGCGGCAAGGCGGTGAGCCATACCTTCAAGTTCCGCAACACGGGACGCGTCCCCCTGGTCATCCTCGACGTGGCCGTTTCCTGCGGCTGCACCTCTTCCCAATACACGAAAGAGCCCGTGCTGCCCGGCCGGTACGGCGAGGTAACCATCACCTTCGACGGCGAAGGCTTCGGGCGGTTTACCAAGTCCGCTACCCTGACCCTCAATACCCGCAAGGGGCGCGAGGTGCTCTACATCACGGGAGAGATCAAGAATTGAAATCCATTTTATTAACATAAACCAAGAAAACGACAAGATGAACTCGATTATTCTCGATGCCGCTGCAGGCGGAGCCGGAGGAGGCATGATGCTCATCATGCTGGTAGTCTTTATCGCAGTGATGTACTTCCTGATGATACGCCCCCAGCAGAAACGCCAAAAACAGGAAAAGAAATTCATCGAAGAGCTCCAGAAAGGCCAGTGGGTGGTTACCATCGGCGGGGTACACGGCCGCCTGGTAGAGATCAACGAAAACACGGTAGTGATCGACACCAAAGCCGGACAGATCACCTTCGAACGCTCGGCTATCTCGCGCGAACTCACTTCCGCCCGTTACGGCAGCCAGCCGGCCAAGTAATTCCGCCGGATCGACCGTCCCGTCCTCCTCAGGCAGGAGCGGGCAAGCGCGAAGCCGCCCCGATGGGGCGGCTTCGCGCTTGCCCGCTCCTGCCCGCTTGGGGAGATTTCCCCGAAGAAACCCTGCCCAACATCCCCTCCAAATGAAAAACAACATGGAAGAAAACGAAAAAATGACCGCCGCCTTCGCCCGCCTGTACGGCATCGTAGCCGAACTGCGGGAAAAATGCCCCTGGGACCGCAAACAGACCTTCGAAAGCCTGCGCACCAACACCATCGAGGAAGTGTACGAACTCTCGGATGCCATCGTGGACGCCCGCCTGGACGAAGTGCGCAAGGAAGCCGGAGACGTCATGCTTCACCTGATGTTCTACGCCGTAATGGGACGCGAACAAGGCGCCTTTACCATGGAAGACATCCTGGAAGGGGAAAGCGAAAAACTCATCCGCCGCCACCCCCACGTCTATGGCGACGTCTCGGCCCAGGACAGCGAAACGGTCAAGCAAAACTGGGAAAAGATCAAACTGAACGAAGGCAACCGGAGCGTGCTGGCCGGCGTGCCACGGAGCCTGCCCGCCATGATCAAAGCCCAACGCATCCAGGAAAAAGCGCACGGGGTCGGCTTCGACTGGGGCGACACTGAAGGCGTATGGGACAAAGTACAGGAAGAACTCACCGAACTCCGCACCGAAGTCCAGCGCGGCGACCGGGAACGCGCCGCCGCCGAACTGGGCGACGTCCTTTTCTCGCTGGTCAACTACGCCCAACACCTGGGTATCCGTGCCGACGACGCCCTGGAGCGCACGAACAAAAAATTCATCGCCCGCTTCACCGAAATGGAGCGCGCCATCGCCCAGGACGGGAAGAAACTCGGCGAGATGACCCTGGAACAAATGGACGCCTACTGGGATCGCGCCAAGAAAAAACTCGGCTAATCCCGCCCCGTCCACATTCTGTCTCTGCACTTCCGTTTAGAGACGACAACAGAAAAAAAACAGGGGAAAAATCAAAATTTTACCTCCCGCACCGCCAACACATTGCGGCCGGAGGCCAATTCCGAAGCCATAAAACGGAAGTAAGGCTCCGTACGGGCAAAGAAATGCTTGTATCCCCGGCACAGGTAGTTCAAGCGCCGCCCCTTTTCCCCCGTCTCCACGATCCGGTTTTTGGGACACTCGCCATTGCACAGCGAGCGGTATCGGCACGCGAGGCATTCCCGGGGTAGGTTCGCCGTTTTCCCCGCCCCGAACGCCTGCTGAAAGGGCAAGGCCGAGAGGGTGCGCAGAGGAGTATCGCGCAGATTGCCCAAACGGTAGCGCGGGAAGACGTAGTGGTCGCACGCATAGACATCGCCGTTGTACTCCAACGCCAGGGCATGTCCGCAACTGCGGGCGAAATAACAGTTCCCCGGATCGACTCCCACGTACCCGGCCAAGGTTGCATCGAACACATTGACGAAAAAGTCGCCCACGTCGTTTTTGACCCAGCGGAAAAAAATATCGGTCAGAAACTGCCCCCAATCCTTCGGGCGCACGCTCCACGGGGTCAGCACGTCGCCCGCCTGGTCGCCGGAGAGCAAGCCGCCCTGCGGGTCGAGGCGCTCCACCACCGGGGTAAACTGCACGAACTGCGTCCCCAGGCCTTTGAAAAATTCATAGACCTCCAGCGGACGGCAGGCGTTGTAGTCATTGACCGTACAGAGGATATTGAACTCCACCCCGGCTGTCCGCAAGGCTTCGATGCCCCGCATCACCGCCTCGAACGACGCTCCCCCGCCGGCCATGCGCCGGTAACGGTCGTGGCACTCCCGAGGCCCGTCGAGCGAAATCCCCACCAGAAATCCGTTTTCCCGGAAAAAATTGCACCACTGCGCGTCGAGCAGCGTTCCGTTGGTCTGGATCGTATTGATAATCCGATGGCCGCGGCCATACCGTTTTTGCAACTCCACCGCCTTCCTGAAAAAATCCAGCCCGCACAGCAGCGGTTCGCCTCCGTGCCAGTTGAACAGCACATCGGGGGTATTCTGCGAAGCGATAAACCCCGAGACGAACGTTTCGAGCATCGCCGGATCCATCACTCTCCTCCCGGCGGAAGGGTAATAGGCGGACTTTTCCAGGTAATAGCAATACTCGCACCGCATGTTGCAAGTGCTCGAAGCCGGTTTTACCACCAGGTACAGCGGACCGGAAAAAGGATAAAAAACTTCGTCGGCCAATGGATTTTGTTCAATTTCGTTATTTCCGGCGAAAATACGCATTTCCGACGGGTTTCTTATCAAAAAAAGGCCTAATTTAGGGGCGTTTAATCCATCACTACATCATGAACAAATTACAGAAAGTCTCGCTGTGTACCGCGGGGCTGCTCCCCTTGGCCGGAGCAAACGCCCAACAAGCGTCTGCACAGCCGTCTCCCGAGCGGCCCAACGTGATCTTCATCTTCACGGACGACCACGCTGCCAACGCCATCTCGGCGTACAACAAGGCCTTGACCCACACCCCGAACATGGATCGTCTGGCCCAAAACGGAATGGTGTTCGACAACTGCTTTGCCACCAACTCCATCTCGACCCCTTCGCGGGCAACGGTGCTCACCGGCAAGTACAGCCACCTCAACGGCACCCCGGTCTTCAACGAATTTGACGGATCGCAACAGACCTTCCCCAAACTGCTGCAGCAGGCCGGGTACACCACGGCCATGATCGGCAAATGGCACCTCACCTCCGACCCCACGGGTTTCGACCACTGGGATATCTTCCCCGGACAGGGACTTTACTACGATCCCATCATGTATACGGCAGAAGGCGGCACACGGTACAAAGGCGGCTATGCGACCAACCTGGTTACCGACAAGGCGATCGAATTTATCGAAAATGCTCCGAAAGACCGTCCTTTCCTGCTCATGTGCCATCACAAGGCACCTCACCGTCCTTTCCAGCCCCGTCCCGACCTGCGGGAAAAATACAAGGACAAGACCTTCCCCATCCCCGAAACCTTCTGGGACGACTACGCTACCCGGGAAGCTGCGCTGAAGGACAACAAAATGACCATTGCCGACTGGTTTACCAACAACGACCTCAAACTCACCCCTCCTCCGGGACTGCCTTCCGACTCGCTGTCCAAATGGCTCGCTTCGTCCCCGAAGATGCTGGTGGTCGACGGCGACACCCTGCGCGGCCGTGAACTGATCCAATACAAGTACAACCGCTACATGCAGGATTACCTGGCGTGCATCGAAGCCGTGGACGAGAGCATCGGACAGATCCTCGACTACCTCGAGAAGACCGGCCTGGACAAAAACACGGTCGTGATCTACTCCTCCGACCAAGGTTTCTTCCTGGGTGAACACGGGCTGTTCGACAAACGGTACATGTACGAAGAAAGTATCCGCATGCCCTTTATCGTCATGTGGAAAGGGGTCATCCAGCCCGGCACGCGCAACCACGACCTGGTGACCAACGTCGATTTCGCCGAAACGTTCCTCGACATGGCCGGAGTGGACATACCCGAAGACATGCAGGGTCGCAGCATTGTACCGCTCATGAAAGGCAAGACCCCGAAAGACTGGCGGAAAGACTTCTACTACCGTTACTACCACGACCCCAACGAACACGGCACCCCGGCCCACTACGGCGTACGTACCGATCGTTACAAACTCATCTATTTCTGGCGTCTGGACCACTGGGAACTCTTCGACCTGAAGAAAGACCCCAACGAGCTGGTCAACCTCTACGGCAACCCCAAATATGCCAAGATCCAGAAACAACTCACCGAACGCCTCTACGCCCTGAAGAAAGAAGTGAAGGACGAAGATCAGTTCGCCAACTACACCCTCAAGAGCGGTATCGTCCCGCGCGACAAATACGCCAAGGACATGAAAATCGTTCGCCGCAACGACATGTAACCGGCTTTTCCCCGTTCTGTCGGCTCGCAGGGGGCATCCGCCAAGGATGCCCCCTGCGACTTTTTCGCTACCTTTGCATCGAAGAAAACATGAAAAACCCTCCGATGGAATTTACCGATACCCACACCCACCTGTACGACCGGGCCTTCGAACAGGACATCGACCAAGTCGTCGCCCGGGCCCTCGAAGCCGGTGTCCGCCGGATGTTCCTGCCCAACGAAGACAGCGCCTCCCTGCCCGCCCTGAAAGCCCTCGAAGCCCGCTATCCGGAGTACTTCCGCTGCATGGTCGGCGTACACCCCACCAGCATCGCTCCCGACACGCTCGCCCGCGAGCTGGCCTTCGTCGAGCAACAGCTCGACAAAGGAGGTTACATCGGCATCGGAGAAATCGGCATGGACCTCTACTGGGACACCACTTACCGGGACGCGCAGCAGGAGGCCTTCGCCGCCCAACTGTCCCTGGCCCTGCGGTACGACCTGCCCGTTTCGATCCACTGCCGGGAAGCGATGGCCCCTACCCTCGACCTGCTGGCCGCCTTTCCCGGCGTACGGGGCGTGATGCATTGCTTCAGCGGCACGTACTCCGATGCCCGCCGGGTGCTGGACGCCGGCCTGGCCCTGGGGGTAGGCGGCACCGTTACCTACAAGAACAACCCCTTGAAAGACGTACTCCGACAGACCGGTTACCGGCATCTCGTCCTGGAGACCGATGCGCCATTCCTTTCCCCCGTTCCCCATCGGGGCCGCCGCAACGAAAGTGCCTATATCCCGGAAGTAGCCGGATTCCTGGCGCAACTCTTTGCCGTCAGTCCGGCTGAAATCGCCCGTGCCACCCAGTGCTCGGTTCGCGAAATATTCGGCGAGCAGGCCGTTAATTAAATATTTTTTAACCCTTCCTTTTCCCCCTTGTTCGTACATTCGCACCTGTACCCCGCAAAACCCCGGGAGAAAAAAAAGAAAAGAGAACAAAACAAAACACAAAACACGCATATGAAGAACAAAGGATGCCTGATCGCCGTAGCCGTCCTCGTGCTGGTGGTCGTACTCTCCGGCCTGTGGTTGGCCGGGCGCTACAACAAAATGGTGGAACTCCGCTCGGGAGAGAACGGTTATGAAAAAGTATGGGCCGATGTCCAGGCACAATACCAACGCCGCAGCGACCTGATCCCCAACCTGGTTGCCACGGTCAAGGGATACGCCGACTTCGAACAGAAGACCCTCACCGATGTCGTGGAAGCGCGCGCCAAAGCCACCCAGATCACCGTCGATCCCTCCCAACTCACTCCGGCCGCCCTCGAGCAGTTCCAGTCCGCCCAGGGCGAACTGTCCCAGGCTTTGGGACGCCTGATGGTCGTCGCCGAACGTTACCCCGACCTGAAAGCCAACCAGAATTTCCTGGAGTTGCAGAGCCAGTTGGAAGGCACCGAAAACCGCATTTCGGTAGCCCGTCAGCGCTTCAACCAAGCTGCTTCGGCCTACAACGCCTACATCCTGAAATTCCCCTCGAACCTCATCGCCGGAATGTTCGGCTTTGACCGGGCTACCCTCTTCCAGGCCGACGAAGGCGCACAGGAGGCTCCGAAAGTCGAATTCTAACCGTTCCCCGCCCCGTAAAAACAATCTTTCCGTATCATGGCCAGTGAAGCTGTCGAACATTTTTTCACCCCCCAGCAGGAGGCTTCCATCGTCGAATCCATCCGCCGGGCGGAAAAATCCACCTCGGGCGAAGTGCGCGTGCACATCGAAGAAGGCGACCTGCGCGTGGAAGTACTGCGCCGCGCCGCCGAAGTATTCGATGCGCTGGGCATGACGGCCACCGCCCTGCACAACGGGGTGTTGTTCTACCTGGACATCCGCAACCATCGGTTGGCCATCTGGGGCGGACAAGGCATCTACGAAGCCGTTCCGCACGGTTTCTGGGACGAGGAATACCGGCTCATCGCCCGCGCGGCACGCCGGGGAAAACTCGCCGAGGGACTTTGCGAGGCCATCGAACAGGTCGGTGAAAAACTCCGCACCTATTTCCCGTACCAAACGGACGACATAAACGAACTCCCCGATGAAATCTCCAAAGGACGTATCGAATAACGCCGCGCGCCTCCCCCGGGTGCTGACCCTGCTGATCCTCTGGATCGCCTCGCCCGCCCTGTGGGCGCAGACCGGGTGTATCCCCGACAAACCGTCCTTTCAGACCTCGGTGTACGACTACGCCTCCCTGCTCACCCCCGAGCAAAAGTCCTCGCTGGAGCAAAAACTGATCCGGTACTCCGACACCACTTCCACGCAGATCGTGGTGGCCATCACGCAGGATCTCTGCGGGGGCGACATTGCCATGACCGCTACCGAATGGGCACACGCCTGGGGCATCGGACAAAAGGGCAAGGACAACGGCATCTTCCTACTGGTCAGCCCCTCCGACCGCAAACTCTTTATCGCCACCGGATACGGGGTCGAAGGCACCCTGACCGACGCCCTGACGCGGCGTATCATCGAAACCCGCATCCTGCCTTCGTTCCGTCAGGGCGACTATTACGCCGGGATCGATGCCGGAGTAGAGGCCATCTTTGAAGTACTCTCCGGAGAATTCCAGGCCGAACCGCGCCAAAGCAACCAGGACGGCGGGACCCTGTTCGCCCTGTTGCCCATCCTGCTCTTTGTCGCCGTGATGCTCATTGCCCTCTTCTCGAAAAAAGGCCACTCCGGCGGCTCGGGAAATCCGCCCGGAGGCGGCTCGGGACGCGACACCTCGACCTCGGATGCCCTCCTTCTCGGACTTTTGCTGGGTAGCATGGGCCGTCGCTCCAGCGGCGGGAGCTTCGGTGGAGGCTTCGGCGGCGGAGGCTTCGGCGGCGGAGGCTTCGGTGGAGGCGGTGCAGGCGGCAGTTGGTAGCCGGGGCATGCTCTGCATCTACCGCACAAACCAGCGGCAAAACAAAAGGCTTTCCCGAAAATATCGGGAAAGCCTTTTGTTTTGCCCGGATCGGCGCACCGGCCGAACCGCTCAGTATCCCAGCGACTCGTCCACCAGGATCACTTTGATGCGGCCCGAGGGACGCGACTTTTCCGTAATGGCCCACACGTTGCAGATGCGGCTTTCGCTGTTGCAATCGTGGCAGCGGCCCGTCTTTTTGCACGGGGTCTGAATGTCGGCAAAGCGGCGGATGTTCATCGGGGCGGCGTAATTCTTCACCCGGTCCATCGCCCCGGCGAGCGAAGGGGCGATCTTGTTCTTTCCGGCGATCACCACGACGCTGCGGGGACCGAAAGCCAAGGCAGCAACCCGGTTGCCGATGCCGTCCAGATTGACCAGTTGTCCCTGCGCGGTAATGGCATTCGAACTGGTAACGAACAACGCGCAGGTAAGGGCCCGGCGGCGGTTTTCCAACTTTTCCTCGGGCGAGAGGGCGCTCCCCCCGGTGACGATCACCGGGATCTGCGACTGCTCTTCCAAGGCACGGAGGATGCCCACCTCGTCCAAGGTCATCGAGCCGCCCCAGGAAATACTCGCAGGCTGCTCGCGGGCGACGATCTCAAAGAAAAGTTCTTTCGCACGGGAGGCATCGGACACCACGTACGTTTCGAAACCATTGTGGCGGAGGGCTTCGGCGACCTGCTCAAGGGGAACATCGCACCGGTATCCTTCGGCGGAGCGGTACGGGGGAGTGGAATGGTCAGGCATACTTTTTCAGGCTTTATGGGTGATACTGCGGGCGAACTCCCCACCTTGCTCCAGTTGCTGCTCGATGGTGAAGTTCAGGAAACGATTCAGCGGCTTGAGCGCCGCGAAGGCTTCGAGCGTCCGGGGGATAAACTCCGGGGAATGCAGCAGCGGCTCGGGAATCGGGGCCAGGACGTCGAAATGGCGGTTTTTCAACAGGTCGATGTACGGCCAGTCGGAGGGGAACCCCAGCGGGGCTTTTTTCAATTTGTCGTGCTCCGACAGGCGGAAATGCGCGGTGAAGGCCGGATCGTGCAGGATGGCGAGAAACTCGTCGATGTTCTCGTAGATGTCCTCCCGGACGGCTTTCAGGATACGGGGATCGGGGCAGTACAGACCGCCGCCCCACAGCGAGCCTTCCACCGGGGAGATGTGGACGTAGTACCCGGCAAAGGGGCTTTTCTTGCCCTGGCGGTTGATGTAGGCGCCCATGTGCACTTTGTACGGGGTCTTGTCCGGCGAAAAGCGCGTGTCGCGGTAGATGCGGTACGTGCATTCGGAGAGGGTCAGCGGTCCGAGTTCCGGGTCGATGCGCTGAAGGGAGGGGATCAGTTCCTCGACCATCGCCTCAAACTCGGCTTTGGCCTCCAGGTAGCGATCCTTGTGCGCATTGAACCAGGGGCGGTTGTTGTTGCGGGCCAGATCGGAGAGAAATTCCAGGGTCTTGTCGAGCATCTTTTCGGAAATGATTTACGAAGCAAATGTAACAAATCCGGCCGTACGGCCGACAAAAATCCGCCAAGACACCACCCCGGAAAGGTTTCAGAGAGATTGTTTTTGAAAAAACTCAATTTTTTTCACAGATTCGATGATGTTTTGTCAATATTTTACAACCATCCGACCATCTTTCCATAATTATTGTCCTATCCTGTTGTCTAACGGGTATTTATTCTCCGAAAAGACCTTTGCTGCGATTTCTTTTTTATATTAGCTGCCTATTAACACACACTCGTTTCATACAACAAAAACTTATTTATCCACAATGAAATACAGAATAGAGAGCGACTCGATCGGCGAGATGAAAGTCAACGCCGCCGTGTATTACGGAGTACAGACCCAGCGGGCCATCGAAAACTTCGACATTTCGCGGATCAAAGTGAGCGACTACCCGGAACTGGTGCGCGCCCTGGGCATGGTCAAACTGGCTGCCGCCCGGGCCAACTACGACCTCGGCCTGCTGCCCAAGGACATCTTCAAAGCCATCGAAGCCGCCTGCAAACGCGTGATCGCCGGTGAATTCAACGACCAGTTCCCCGTCGACATGATCCAGGGCGGAGCCGGCACCTCGACCAACATGAACGCCAACGAGGTCATCGCCAACATCGCCCTCGAATCCTTGGGCAAGGAAAAAGGCGACTACAAGACCATCTCGCCCAACGACCACGTCAACTGCTCGCAATCGACCAACGACTCGTACCCCACGGCGCTCAAGATCGCCTTTATCAACTCGAACAAAGAACTGGTAAAACACCTCCAGGGCCTCATCGACGCCTTCCATCGCAAAGGCGCCGAATTTGCCTCGATCCTCAAGATGGGCCGCACCGAGATGCAGGACGCCGTTCCCATGACCCTGGGACAGGAATTCGAAGCCTTTGCCGCCAACCTGACTGAAGAGGTGGAGCGACTCAACCAGATGGCGCGCTTCTTCCAGGAGATCAACATGGGGGCTACGGCCATCGGAACGGGCATCAACGCCGCTCCGGGATACGCCGAACTGGTCACCAGCAAACTGTCGGCCATCGTAGGCATGGACTTCATCAAAGCCACCAACCTCATCGAAGCCACGCCCGACACCGGCTCGTACGTGATCTACTCCTCGGCACTGAAGCGTCTGGCGGTCAAACTGTCCAAGATCAGCAACGACCTGCGCCTGCTGTCCTCCGGACCGCGCTGCGGATTCAACGAAATCAATCTGCCGGCCCTCCAGCCGGGTTCGTCCATCATGCCGGGCAAGGTCAACCCCGTGGTGCCCGAAATGGTCAACGAGGTTTGCTACAAGGTGATCGGCAACGACCTGACGGTGACCATGGCTTCCGAGGCAGGCCAGCTCCAGCTCAACGCCATGGAACCGGTGATCGCCGAAGCCATCCTCGAATCCATCACCTACCTGCAGCGCGCCATGGATACCTTGGTGGACAAATGCGTGGACGGCATCACGGCCAACGAAGACGTTTGCCACAACCTGGTGATGAACTCCATCGGACTGGTCACGGCCCTCAACCCGTACATCGGCTACAAGAACTCGGCCATGATCGCCAAGGAAGCCCTCAAGACGGGAAAAGGCGTGTACGAACTGGTGCTGGAGCACAACATTCTCCCGAAAGAGAAGCTCGACGAGATCCTCGACCCGGAAAACATGATCGCGCCGCATCCTTACGTCAACAAGGCTTGATCTCCATTCCGTATGTACAAACGCAAAAGCGCCGGAGCTGGAAGCTCCGGCGCTTTTGCGTTTGCCCGCCCGGGAAACAACCAAGACGCCTACCGGCGCATCGGACGCTTGAGCCGCGCCGCCCTGTTGAGTTCATCGATGCACTCCCGACAAAGACACCCCTCGTAATTGTCCAGGATGAAATTCATCGCATCGGGCAGGATTTCCACCTGCATGCACCAGCAATTATCCACTTCATCATGGCGGCATTCGAACGTCTTTCCGCAACGAGGACACTGTTTTTCCATTTTCTATACCGTGTTTGTGATGTGATTTCGTCTCATTCCAGGTCCCATTCCTCCGCCTGGTCGCGGGGGACTTTCTTGCCCGAGGCCATCATCTTGAGCATGTTGACCTCCTGGGTCGTCAGTGCGCGCCACTGGCCGCGCGGAAGGTTCTTTTTGGTAAGCGGTCCCAGTTGCACCCGGTCGAGCTTGACCACCTGATAACCCAGATGCTCGAAGATACGGCGCACGATACGGTTGCGCCCGGTGTGGATCTCGATACCCACCTCCTTGTGCGGAGCCTCGGGAATGTACGAGATCGCATCCACCTCCACCGGCCCGTCTTCGAGCTCGATGCCCGTGCGGATGGCCCCCAGGTCGCTGGTGGAAAGGGTCTTGTCGAGGGTTACATGGTATGTCTTCTTGATGCGGCTCGACGGGTGCATGATCCCCCGCGCCAGTTCCCCATCGTTGGTAAAGAGCAACAGCCCCATCGTCGTACGGTCCAAGCGCCCCACGGGATAGATCCGCTCCCGCGCCGCATTCTTGACCAGTTCCATCACCGTGCGGCGATCCTGAGGATCGTCCGTGGTGGTAATGTAGTTCTTGGGCTTGTTCAGCAGGATGTATACGTTCTTTTCGGCCTTGAGTTCCACCCCGTCGAAGCGCACCTGATCCGTAGGCTTGACCTTGAAGCCCATCTCGGTAACCACCTCCCCGTTCACCTGCACCGAACCCGAAGCGATGTAGGTATCGGCTTCGCGGCGGGAGCACACCCCCGAATGGGCAATGAACTTGTTCAGACGCATTCCCTCCTCGGCCTCCTTTTTGGCCGAATTGGGGCGAGCCGTCCCCCGGCGGACAGGAGCGCGACGAAAGTCCTCTCCCCGCTCGGCAGAAAGTTCCAGACGCTTCTTGGACAGATTGGCCCCCGAGCGCACCCGGTCCTGATACCGATTCTGGTAACTCGCATGACGGCTCTGGACCGTCTCCTCCTCCCGGGAAGCCTCCGCCTGCATCCGGCGGCGTTTCTCCGGAGCGACGAACACGCTCTTGCGGTTACCGAACTTCACCTCATCCTCGGGCGAAGTCTTCCGGCTGCGGGAACTTCCCGCCGCCTCTTTCCGCGGTTTTGCCAAGGACGAAGAAGCCTTTCCCTGCGGGCGTTTTCCCCTCGAAGCGTTTCCCCCGCCGCGCGGGGCCCTGTTTTTTTCCATAGCACAGATTTTTCGTTGCTGTCCGGAAAAGCGCTCTTTTCCGCATGCGGCAAAGCCTCTTCCGACGGTGCAAAGATACACAAAGGCGAGCGCAGCGGGAAGGGAGAAAACGAAGTTTTCAACCTTAACGATGCCGAGCCGCATCCTGTCTTATCCAAAGGCAGAGAAAGGCGAGCGCAGCGGGAAGGGGGAAAACGAAGTTTTCAACCTTAACGATGCCGAGCCGCATCCTGTCTTATCCAAAGATAGAGAGAAAAGCAAAAGAGGAAAGAAAAAACAAAATGCACGGCACGTTTTTTATTGTCGGGGGTTATCGGTATTTTTACCGGTCGTAGCGGGGCGTCCCGAAAAAGAAAAAAAGACGAAATGGAAACCTTCCTCTCGAAAATAACACGCGAAGTCCTCTCCCGAGGGATCGATTGGCGGGACGTGTCGATGGTCGTCCCCAGCCGGCGCGCCGGGGTGTTCCTGCGCCGGGAGATCGCCCGCCAGTACCCCCGCGACACCTTCCTGCCCCGCATACTGACCATCGAAGACCTGGCGGTGCAGATCGCCCGGATCGAAAAGGCGGAAGACCTGCCCCTGCTCTTCGAGTTCTACCGCGCGTACCAGGCCTGCACCAGCGAGCAGGATCGGGAATCCTTCGACGTGGCCGCCCGATGGGGGCAAACACTCCTGTCCGACTTCAACGAAATCGACCGCTACCTGCTGCCCTGCAAGGACGTCTTCTCCACCCTCCAGGACGTGGAGCACATCGAAAACTGGGACCCCTCCGCCCCGTTGAGCCCCCTGATGGAACAGCACAAAAACTTTTGGCACCTGGCGGAAAAACTCTACCACACCCTCCGCGAACAACTCCTCTCCCAGGGCATCGGCTACCCCGGCATGGTCCTGCGCCGGGCGGCGGAAAACATCGGCCGCAGCAGCGACACCCTCCAGGAGCACACCCGCTGGATCTTCGCCGGGTTCAACGCCATGAGCAGCGCCGAACAACGCATCCTGAAATACTTCGTCGAAGAAAAGGACGCCGAAATCTACTACGACGCCGACCGCTACTACCTGGACAACCCCCGGCACAGCGCAGGGACCTTCCTCCGCCGGCTCAAGGACGACGCCGTCCTGGGACGGAACTTCCGGTGGATCGGCCAGGACCTTTCCTGCCACAAAACGCTGCACATCCTCGGAGTACCCCGCGAAGTCTCACAGGCCAAAGCCGCCGCGCAGGTGCTGCGGGAATCCTTATCCGAGGGACACTCCACCGAAGACACCGCGCTGGTGCTGGCGGACGAAAGCCTGCTCATCCCCATGCTCTCGTCCCTGCCCGAAGAAATCCCCTCGGTAAACGTAACGATGGGCTACCCGCTCTCGGGACTGCCCTCCTCCGGACTGGCCGATGCCTTGCTGGACTTGTACTCCACCCCGGAAAAACTCGATTTACGGGGCTACTACCACAAGGACGTCATCTCCCTGCTGCGCCAGAACGTCTGCACCCAATGGTTCTCGGACAACGGGACGGACTATGCCGGAATCCTGAGCCGCAAGATCGTCCAGAACGACCTGGTGGACATCGACGGGGGGCGCCTGGCCGAAGGACTCCCCGAAAAGATCGCCGAAAAGACCGCCCTGCTGCTGGGCAACCGGCCGGACACTCCCCTGGAAGTCTGCCGCCGCGTCCTCCGGATGGTGGAGGCTATCCGCACGCAGACCGCCCAACTCGACGACCTGACGCGCGAATACCTCTACAAACTCTCCGAAGTCTTCACCACCCTGACCCTCTACATGGAACGCTACCCGTACGTGGAAAACCTGTCCACCCTGCGGAGCTTCTACCGCCAGGGAGCCGCCCTGCAAAAGATCGACTTCTTCGGCGAACCCCTCGAAGGCCTGCAGCTGATGGGACTGTTGGAAACGCGCCTTTTGGACTTCCGACGCCTGATCATCACCGGAGTGAACGAAGGCGTCCTCCCGCACGGGCGCACCGACAATTCGTTCATCCCCTACGACGTAAAACGCCACTTCGCCCTGCCCACTTACAGCGAAAAGGACGCCGTATACGCCTACCACTTCTTCCGGCTCCTCTCCCGGGCCGAGCACATCACCCTGCTGTACAACACCCAACAGGGCGACCTGGGACAGGCCGAGCCGAGCCGCTTCCTGCAGCAACTCCGGCACGACTTCGCCCACCGGTGGGACATCCGCGAAAGCGTCCTTTCGTTCGGCATTCCGGCCCTGCCCCAACGTCCGCTGCAGCGGGGAAAGACGCCGTTCGCCTTGGCCCGCATCCGGGAAATCCTCGCCCAGGGTCTTTCCCCCTCCACGCTGAACATGTACCTGTGCAACCCCATGGAATTCTACTACCGGAAAGTCCTCGGGGTAGGCGAACCCGAAACGGTGGAAGAAACCGCCGCCGCCAACACCATGGGCAGCATCGTCCATGAAGTATTGCAGCGGCTCTACGAGCCGCACACAGGCATCCCGCTAACCGAAGCGCTGCTGAAAGAGCTGGACGGACAGGCCGACCAGGCCGTTGCACAAGCCTTCGAAAGGGAAATGAACGGAAGGGATTACGCACACGGGCGCAACTTTCTGGTGTACCAGGCCGTCCGACGCATGATCCACAACCTGCTCGCCGCCGAACGGGACGAACTGCGGCGCGGAGCGCGCATCGTCCTGCAGGAACTGGAAACATCCCTGGAATGCACGCTGGAAGGCGGTGTGGAAGGCACTCCGGTACGTCTGAAAGGCCAGGCCGACCGGATCGACACCTACGGGGGCACCTTGCGCATCGTGGACTACAAAACCGGCCGGGCCGAAGCCTCGGAACTGCGCATCGACCGCCTGGAAGCCTTCGTCCCCTCCTTTCTCGACGAACAGGGGAAAGCCGTACCGTTCACCAAACCCAAAGCCCTGCAAGTGCTCCTGTACGCCTACCTGTACGAGCGTTCGCGCGGCATTCCGGGCCACAGTTTCCGCTCGGGCATTCTCTCGCTGCGCCATCCCTCGGCAGGGCTCATCGGACTGAACTTCACCACCGACAAGGCGCGCACCTACCGCTACGACCTCACCCGGGAAGACCTGCTGGAGTTCGAGGCCGTCCTGCGAAACATCCTCTCGGGACTGCTCGACCCCGATCGCCCGTTCGAGGAAGCCGGCGAAATCTATTACGATATCTGAGGCGAGATCCGTCGCATTTTGGCAAACACGTCCCACAAGACCGCCCCCACGCACACGGCAATGTTGAGCGAGTGCTTCGTCCCCTCCTGGGGGATCTCCAACGCCCCCTGGCAAGCGTCCACCACCGCCTGATCCACGCCGAAGACCTCGTTGCCGAACACCAGCGCGTAAGCTTTTTCCGGTTCGGGAGCAAAGGCGTCGAGCCAGGTACTGCCCTGTACCTGCTCCACCGCCCATACCTCCACACCTTGTTCCTGCAAGGCTTTTACCGCATCGAGCGTATTTTCAAAATACTCCCACTCCACACTCTCGGTCGCCCCGAGCGCCGTACGCTGGATGTCCCGGTGGGGAGGGCGTGCCGTAATGCCGCACAAGTAGAGTTTGCGCACGGCAAACGCATCGCACGAGCGGAAGACCGAACCTACGTTGTTCAGGCTCCGCACATTGTCCAGAACCACATACAGCGGACGTTTCCGCATCGTTTTGTACTGCTGGAGCGAGACGCGGCCCAGCGCCTCCGAAGTGAGTTTTTCCATAAGCAGATCCCCCGAGGGTTAAGTTTTGCAAAAATACGCATAACAAACGAGGAAATTCCTTAATTTAGCACCTTGTTAGCCGTTCAGTACCGGCGCCTGCGGCGCCGGTACTGAACGCTTGCCCGGGAAAACAAAAATCTCTATTCCTACCTTGCCATGAAAAAGTCTTTCGTCCTTCTCGCATGGGTTCTGTTCTCGGCCTTGACGCTTTCCGCCCAGGATCGCTCGGTCAACATCCAAAACCTCCCCCGCATCGACGTCTCGGGGCACGCCGAAGCGAAAGTCCAACCCGACACGTTCGAAATCTCGGTCGTCTTCGGAGAGACCAAGGAATTCTTCGGCAAACAGAACATCGAAAAACTCGAACAGCAGATCGTCGATGTGCTCAAAGGCAGCGGCTTCGACATTCAAAAAGATGTCAAGGTTACCGCCTCATACAACGTAGCGGAAGGCAAGACGGTCTTTATCCGCAAGCGGATCGCCTTCTCGGTCCATAGCTACGCACAGTACTACGACATCGCCAAACAACTGGACTTCAAAGGCGTGGAAAACGTATCGATCGCCAAGGCCAGCTATTCGGGCGAGGAAGCACTCAAATCCGAATTGCGCGCAAAAGCCCTCTCCGACGCCCTGCACTCGGCCCAGGACATCCTCGCCGGCTCCGGTTTCCAGGTAGGGCGCATCCTCTCGGTAAATGCCGGACGGGCTTACGTACAGGCCCGCATTGCCAACGCTCCTGCTTACGATGCGGTCGTGATGAGAGCCACCGCCGCCAAATACAAAGAATACGAAAGTTTCGAACAGAGCGACGAGATCACCGTCACTTTCGACCTGCAGGCTTCGTTCGAGATCGTACAAGACAAATAAACAACCCTCCCCCCCCTTCCGCTGAAAACAAGCACATCGTCATAGCATTCCAAACCCTGTCATGTTTTTACACACGAAAAAAGCACTCTCCCTCCTGGCGATTCTGATCCCGGCAGCCGCCCTTTGGGCACAGTCCTCCTCCGGGGAACTTCCCCGCCCTGCCACGATGGAACAATGCGTACAATACGCCATCGAACACAACATCAGCATCAACCAGGCACAGATGAACACCGAGCTGGCCAAAGTGGACAAGACGGACGCCATCGGCGCATTCCTGCCCTCGGCGGGTCTCTCGTCCAACTACAATTTCAGCAAAGGTTTCTCCTTCGACGCCAATACCAACCAGCGTACCAACCGCGAACAGCAGACCATGAGCCTGAGCGTAAGCACGCAGCTCAACCTGTTCAACGGCTTGAAAGACCTCAACAGCCTCCGCCGGGCCCGGCTGGAATACGCCTCGCAGCGTTACAACAGCGAAAAGATCCTCAACGACGTATCCCTGAACGTGGTCAGCGCCTATATTTCCATCCTGGCCGCCCTCGAATACCAAAAGGTAGCCCAATCCCAGTACGAACTGTCCAAGATGCAGGTGGAACGCCTGGAGACGCTCTACAAAGCCGGGAAAAATTCCCTGGGCGACCTCTACGAAGTGCAGGCTACCCTGGCCCGCGACGAACAGGCGCTGGTAGCTGCCAACAACCAGGTGGACCTGGCCTACCTCTCGCTCAAACAACTCCTGGCCCTCGACCTGACCTACGACCTGCAGATCGACACCCTGGGATACGACCAGGTAACGCTCTCGCCCCTGATGTCCACGAGTACGGCAGAGATCTACCGTACGGCCGAAGCCAACCTCCCGGAAATGCGCAAGGCCCGCAACGACATCGAGGTGTCGCGCCGCAGCCTGGCCATCGCCCGGGGCTCGTACCTGCCTACCCTCTCGGCCAGCTATAGTTGGGGGGACAGCTTTATCTTCGACTACCTCAACACCAGCACCGGCGCCCCCATCAGCATCGGCGAACAGTGGGACAACAACTCCCGCCACAGCATCGGCGTGAGCCTGTCTATCCCCATCTTCAACCGCCTGTCCACCTACAACGCCGTCAGCCGCTCGAAGATCAACCTGGAAGTCGCCCGGCTGAACCTGCAACAGGCCCAGCTGGAGCTGCAACAAAGCGTCGAGAAAGCCTACTCGGATGCCGTATCCTCGTACAAGAGTTATCTGGCTGCCGTCAAAGCCGTCGAATCGTCCCGCGAAGCCTTGCGCTACGCCACCGAAAAATTTGAAGTAGAAGCTATCAGCTCGTTCGATTACGAAACCGCCAAAAACCTGCTGCTCAAGAGCCAGGGCGACATGTTGAGCGCCAAGTACGACTACCTGTTCAAGGTCAAGCTCCTGGAATTCTACCAGACCCAAGAGATCACTTACTGACAACGAAAACAAAAACACCTCCGATACACACAATGGCAAAAAGCAAAAAGAAAAAGTACATCCTCCCGCTGATCATCGTGGTGATCATCGCACTGGCCGTGATGAAGAGCTGCGGGGTTTTCGGTTCGAACGAGAAGCTCGACCAGGTGGATACCCAGCAAGCCACCACTGCGACCATCGTCCAGATCGTAACCGCCTCGGGAAAGATAAAACCGTCCACCGAAGTCAAAATAGCCCCCGAAGTCTCGGGTGAGATCACCCAGCTCACCGTCAAGGAAGGCGACGAAGTGAAAAAAGGCCAGCTGCTGGTACAGATCAAACAGGACATCTACATCTCGGCCGTCAATCGGGCTCAAGCCGCCGTGCAACAGGCCATCGCTTCCCTGGAACAGTCCGCCGCCCGCCTGAAGGAATCCGAGAGCGAGTACAAGCGCAGCAAACTCCTGTTCGAGAGCGGCACCATCGCCCGCGCCGACTGGGAAGCCACCGAAGCCAACTATAAAGTCGCCCGGCTCACCTACGATGCCTCCAAATCCAGCCTCGAAAGCGCCCGCGCAACCTTGAAAGAAGCCGAGGACAACCTGATGCGCACCCAGATCTTCGCCCCCATCGACGGTACCATTTCCCAGTTGAACGTCGAGGCCGGCGAACGCGTGGTCGGCACCGCACAGATGGCCGGCACCGAAGTGCTCCGCGTGGCCAACTTGGACAGCATGGAAGTAGAGGTAACCGTCGGGGAGAACGACATCGTCAAACTGGCCGTCGGCAACCCGGTCGACATCGAAGTGGATGCCTACTGGGGGAAACGCTTCAAGGGCCGTGTTACCGAGATCGCTTCCTCGGCTGCCAACGTAACCGAGACTTCCTCGGCCGACCAGGTAACCAACTTCAACGTGAAGATCATCATCCTGGACGAGTCGTACCGCGACCTGGTCGAGGAGAAAAACCTGCTGCACACCCCCTTCAAGCCCGGCATGACCGCTTCGGTCGAAATCGAGTCGGACCGCAAGGACAGCATCCTGGTAGCGCCCATCCGCGCCGTGTCCACCCGCCAGGTCAAGGACTCCACCGACGGCACCACCCGCACGCGTGAAGTCGTCTTTGTCCTCCAGGACGGCAAAGCCCTGCAAAAGGAAGTGGAAACCGGCATCCAGGACGACGAGAACATCGAGATCCTCCACGGCATCGAAGCCGGAGAGACCCTGATCACCGGTCCGTATTCGCTGGTCTCCAAGACCCTGCGCGACGGACAGTCCGTGAAGGTTTCGGAAAAAAAGAAAAAATAAAACGCTTCGTCCGATGAAAATCGTACTGTTGGGATACATGGGCAGCGGAAAGACCGCCATGGGGCGGATGTTGGCCCGGCAAGCGAACCTCGCATTCGTCGATCTGGACCATTACATCGAACAGATCGAAGAGCTCTCCATCCCCGAGATTTTCCACCGGTACGGCGAAGGCGGTTTCCGCCAGATCGAGTCGTTCCACCTGCGGCAAGTGATGGAACACCAGGATCATTTCGTCCTCTCCCTGGGCGGAGGGACGCCCTGTTTCAACGACAACATGGACTACCTCCACGGAGCCTGCACCTCGATCTACCTCTCGGCCTCGCCCATCGCCTTGGCCGAACGCCTGGCCTGCAGCACCACCAAGCGGCCGCTGCTCA
>ERZ856578.1520-NODE-1520-length-43332-cov-4.650376_pt1 | contig 43332 bp, 37 predicted proteins | sample MGYA00514384_ERZ856578 | MGnify/ENA primary metagenome ERZ856578 (study PRJEB29103, sample SAMN06111958) | human gut metagenome | biome: human gut; feature: ankylosing spondylitis patient; material: healthy_person | host: Homo sapiens | place: China:Hangzhou...
ACAACCTGACCCGGAGCCTTCGGAGCCGGTGTGAAGGATCTGAATACGTTTGTCGGGGAAGCTTCCAGACCAACCTTGTTCAGGTCTACTTCGATATCTTTTGCGTTCCAGATCTTGATGTCCTTTTCGCCGAAGATACCCTTCATGTTCATGTATCTAGGATCGTTGAGCTCCTTGATCGCGGTCAGCATGCAAGGCGTCTTGATGCCGATCAGTTCATAACCGTCTTCGAGCTGTCTCTTCACAGTGATATCATGCAGATTGTCATCAATGTGGAATTCTTCCACATAGGTAACCTGAGGAAGATCTAACTTTTCTGCGATCTGCGGACCTACCTGCGCGGTATCGCCGTCGATCGCCTGACGACCTGCGAAAATCAGATCTGCAGGACCGTTTTCCTTTTCCCATTTCTTAATCGCAGCTTCCAGTGTATTGGAAGTAGCCCATGTATCGGAACCGCCGACTGCTCTGTCGGATACCAGGATACCTTCGTCAGCACCCTTTGCGATACATTCGAACAGAAGGTCTGTAGCCTGCGGAGGTCCCATGGAGATGACAGTAACAGTGACGTCATCATATTTGTCCTTAATCTTTAATGCTTCTTCAAGCGCGTTGTTATCATCGTGGTTCAGGATCGATGGAACACCATCTCTGATCAATGTACCTGTTTTAGGGTTGATCTTGATAACGTTTGTATCAGGAACCTGCTTTGCGCATACGATAATCTTAAATGCCATTTCTTTCTCCTCCTACCTTATTTCTTGAATGTCTTTCCAGCGATTACCATTCTCTGAACTTCGGAAGTACCTTCGTAGATTTCAGTAATCTTAGCGTCTCTCATCATTCTTTCAACCGGATAATCCTTGGTGTATCCGTAACCGCCGTGGTACTGTACGCACTTCGTAGTAACAGCCATAGCTGTTTCTGCAGCGTATAACTTTGCCATTGCAGCAGCTTCACCGTAGTTGAGGTGTTTGTCCTTCATGTCAGCAGCTCTGTAAACAAGCAGTCTTGCAGCTTCGATTCTGGTCTTGAGGTCAGCCATTTCGAACTGCAGCGCCTGGAACTGGGAAAGCTTCTTGCCGAACTGCTTTCTTGCGTTCATGTATTCAACCGTTACGTCGAATGCGCCCTGCGCAATACCTAAAGCCTGAGAAGCGATACCGATACGACCGCCGTCCAGTGTGGACATTGCTACTTTGAAGCCGTCGCCTACAGCACCCAGCAGTCTGTCTTCCGGAATCACGCAGTTCTGGAAAATCAGCTCTGTTGTGGAGGATGCGCAGATACCCATCTTATCTTCAGTCTTACCGATGGAGAAGCCCTCATCGCCTTTTTCTACGATGAATGCGGAGATTCCATGGTTGCCTTTTTTCTTATCAGTCATTGCCATCACAACGAATACATCAGCATATCCACCGTTTGTGATGAATACCTTTGCACCGTTGAGGATCCACTTGCCGTCAACCAGTTCAGCTCTGGTCTGCTGTCCGGACGCGTCGGTACCCGCGTTCGGTTCGGTTAAACCGAAAGCACCAAGCTTCTTTCCGGAAAGAAGATCCGGCAGATATTTCATTTTCTGTTCTTCATTACCCCAGTTGAAAATCGGCCAGCAGCACAGGGATGTGTGAGCAGAGCAGATAACGCCTGTGGAAGCACAGACTCTGGATAACTCTTCTACGGTGATGGCATAGGAGATGTGGTCTCCGCCTGCACCGCCGTACTGTGTCGGGAATGGGATTCCCAGTAAACCATACTTAGCCATTTTTTCAACTGTTTCTACAGGGAATCTGTGTTCCTTGTCGATGTCAGCAGCTAAAGGTTCAACTTCGTTAACGGCAAATTCTCTTACCATTTTTCTTACGAATTCTTGTTCCTTCGTTGGTTGAAAGTTCATTTAAATGCCTCCTTAAATTATTAATAACGGTCAATTTTTTGGGAAAATCAAAGACCTGTTTTTAACTTGTTATCCCATGTTAAAGACATAACAACATACAGTAATATTAAAGCACTTTTTTATCAATCTTGCAAGGTGTTTTTGCGTTTTTTCCTGATAATTTGTCGAAATTCATCTCTTTTTCACAATCTTCTAATTTTTGGTGTCACTTTCCCGCGTCAGCCTCCATATTCTGCGCGAGCGCCTGCAGGGCTTTTTTCTCGATGCGGCTGACCTGTACCTGTGAAATTCTCAGGATCTGCGCGGCTTGCTGCTGTGTGAGATCCTTGTAATAGCGCAGCAGGATGACCTGCCGCTGCCGCGTCGGCAGCGCGGCGAGTCCTGCGGCAAGGTCGATATGCGTGATATGCTGCATCTCCTCGTCGCAAAAGAGCTGCTGTTCCTCATAGACCTCCGGATGGTTCATTGTATCGGCGGCTGCCAGTGCCTGTGTAATGCGCTCTGCCGAGAAGCCGGTCAGCTTCTGCAGTTCTGTGATGCGCGGTGAACCGCCGTACTGTGCCGCAAACTGATTCTCTGCCCTGCGCACCGCCGCGATGTCCGCTTTGAGGCTGCGGCTGACCTTGATGCGCCCCTGATCGCGCATCTGCGAACGGATCTCCCCGGTGATCATCGGTACCGCATAGGTCGAAAACGCAAAGCCGCGCCCGGCCTCAAATCGTCTGGCTGCTTTCATCAGCCCTATGTAACCGATCTGCATCAGATCCTCCGCCTCCGCCTGATAGATATGCGAAAGCCGCAAAGCGACCGACCGCACCAGTCCTGCATGCTCTGCGACAATGTTTTCCAGCTCTCGCTGTGTCAGCTCAGCTCCCATCATCAAATCCCATCATAGGTATCGATTTTTTTGATCATGGTAACGGTCGTTCCCACGCCAACGTCCGAATCCACCTTGATCTTATCCATGAAGCTTTCCATGACGGTAAAGCCCATGCCGCTGCGCTCCTCTCCGGTGTCCGTCGTGAACAGCGGCTCCATCGCGCGCGCGATATTCTCAATGCCAACACCCTTGTCGATCACCTTGATCATCAGCGTATCCGGCGAAAGCAGCGCAAACTCCAGATCGACCTTGCCATGCAGCTGCCCCTCGTATCCATGGATCACCGCATTGCTGAACGCTTCGGATACGGCCGTTCTCACCTCTGTTAATTCCTCTACCGTTGGATCCAGCTCGCTCGCATAAGCGGCTGCGATGCCCCGGACCAGACTGAGATTCTCCAATGCGGCGTCCACCTGTACCTTTAAGATTTTTTCCATATTACGATACTTCCTTTCCCTTGAGCAAAGCGACCGCTTCCTCCTTCGTCTCCGCATACGGCATCAGCGAAAACACGCCTGCCAGGTTCAGGATCGTGCGCACGCTTTTCGTACATGCCGCGATCGCGACACTGCCGCCTGCCTCGGATAGCTTCCGGTAACGTCCCAGCACAACGCCGATGCCGGAGCTGTCCATATACGTCACGTTTGCAAAGTCAAAGACCAGATCGCGCATCGCATACTGCTTGAGACTGCAGTCGATCGTCTCCCTGATCTCAGCAGCCGCATGGTGATCCAGTTCGCCGAACAGCCGCGCGGTCATCACAGCTTCATGCACTTCAAAAATAATTTCCATGCCCCTTGTCTCCTCTCTTTTTCGTTCCTAAGATTATGATACTGCAACTGCCCGGGAATGTCTTTAGGAGAATGTGGGGGTTCCTGACTTCTTTTGTCGAAGCCTGCAGGCAAAAACAGAGAGCACTCACGCGGTGCTCTCTGTATAAAAATGCCGGGGAGGAGTCTGCGCGGCTGCAAACTCCTCCCCGGCAAGTGTATGATTTTAAGTTCCGCTCTCTGTTACATATCGATATTCACGGCCTTGACACCCTTTTTCTTCGTATAGAAATAGGCCACGATATAGATGACCGCATAAATAGGAATGCAGATATAGAAGGTGACTGCTTCACCCGGATCCATCAAGGACATCACCAGAACAGCCAGATAGCCGATGACGCCTAGGATCGGTGTAATCGGATACGGTACTCTGTATTTCAGATCCGGCGACGATTTCCCCGCCATTGAATACGTCGAGCATGGCGCGCAGGATGATTGGCAGATGCAGATCACGGTGTACATGAATACATTACAGCCGCCGATCAAATAGATCAGCATCTTGTAAACCGTATCTTCTGCCACGAATTCACTTACGATGCCAAGCAGCGCAAAGGCCATCGAAATGCTCAGCGCTGCGATCGGCACACCATTTTTGCTTGTCTTGGTACATACCTTCGGTGCCTGATCGAATTTTGCCAAAGACCATAAGTATCTGGTGCAGGCATAAACGAAATAATTTCCGGAAGTCAGTGCAGAGGTCAATACAAAGATGTTAACGAACAGCTCTGCTCCATGCATGCCCGCATGACGGAATACATAAGCGAACGGAGAACCGTTCAGATCTGCCTGATTCCAAGGAAGTAATGCGATGAGTACCATCATAGCCACGACATAAGCGCCCAGCAGCAGGAACAATGTCCAGTTTACCGCTTTCGGAATGTCCTCTTCCTTCTTAATCTCTCCCGCAGTGGCCGCGATCATTTCGGTTCCGCCGAATGCATAAAACGCGCTTAAAAATACCGCGCCTACGCCCGCAAGTCCCTTCGGGAAGAACCCTCCGTTCGCAGTATAGTTCCCCAAGCCGATCGGTTCTCCTACGCCGAGTCCGAAGAAGATCATGCCGGCTCCGACCAGTACGAACGCGATGATCAGCACGATCTTCAGACTGGCAAAATAGAACGATACATTGCCGTATTTGCCGGCCGCGAAGAAATTCGCACCGAAAAGAAGGGCCGCAAACAGCAGGATCCATACAAAAGTAGGGACGGATGGAATGATATTTTTCATAATGATAGCTGATGCTACAATCTGTGTTGTGATCGTGATCGCTCCGCCCAGCCAGTTGACCCAGCCGATGGTAAATCCCATGGCCGGATTGATAAATTCTGTGCAGTAGGCCTGCATACTGCCCGCTACCGGCATCGCCGCGGACAGTTCTCCAAGACAGCCAGTCATCAGCCAGATGATAAATCCGCCAAGCAGGTAGGCAACAATCGCGCCTCCCGGACCCGCATTCGCGAGTACATCTCCGGAGCTGAGGAAAATACCCGTTCCCAGGGTTCCGCCAACGCCCACCATAATCGCATCTCTGGTCTTCATCGTACGCTGCAGACCGGTGCTTGCGTCCATGACTCTCTGCATGGACGGCGTTCTTTTTTGTTCAGACATTTTTTTCTCCTTTCACTTTTCGCCTTAGCTTAACAATTTATCAATCAATTGAATATATAAATATGGAAGTACGTCGAAGTTATAATGTTTATGCAGACGCTCCGTATGTTTATGAAAATCTTTTCCGTAGCCGCCCAGTACAATGCCGGGCACTTTGAATTTTTTGAGGTCTTCTTCCGGGAACTGATAGATCATATTGATACCGGCGAGATTTTCAAACACATTGTCAAAATTCATGCCTTCGGTCAGACCTGTATAGCACATATCCGAAATGCCCATGTAATAGTCCTTCATTTTAAGCGTTTCCCCGAAATTTTCCCGTGCGTAGTCAATGATCTCATCACAGCAGCGCATGAGTTTTGCTGCGGCCTCTCCCTCCTTGCTCAGGTATACGTCCGGATAGTACGGTGGGATAAACGCCAGAATAATCATCGGCTTCTTATCCTTATAGAGTTCATATACGCGTTTAACCAAGCTGACCGCGATATCCTGCATCTCCATTTTCTTATCCTGCAGCTCTTTTGCGTAAGCCTTCAGATCCGCGTCCAGATCACCTTGGTAATCAGCGCAGACTTCATCATAAAGCTGTCTGTAAGTCTTGACACACGGCGCATAGCGGTGGCGGATCGGCTCCTCGCCGGTCAGCTTTGCATATGCTGCTGCTTTCTCGTCCATGAAGCGGATCGCATCCCGCATGGATGCTTCCGCAAGTTGTAAAAGTCTGCGATTCATCTCATCCGGATTCAGCTGCACCGTGATGAACGAATAGTAGGCCACGGCATACAGAGGGATCGAGGCCGAATAGGTTCCTTTAAGATCCTGCATTTTTAAGCAGACCGGCGGTGGCGTTGTTTCGCCTAAGCTCTGCTGGCAGAAGTCCGTGTTCATCTCCAGTTTATGATACAGCTGCGTGGACATCAGGGTCGGATCGATACCAAGGAAAGGTTCTCCGCCGTGCGTAGACTCTCCGGCGAAGAAGAACATCGGCATGATCTTTCCGGATGCACCGTAATGAATGTAGCGGTTGTTATCCCCAGCCTGATCTTCCATCATGTAGCACTCGGTAAGCAGCAGGGCTCTATATTTCAGTCCCTTTTCCTCTGCGAGTTGATTGAAGAACGGTACGGCACGCAGCATGCCTTCGGAATTGGTTTCTTCCCCGCAGACAGCCACATACAAGAGGTTTCCCTTGATGCTTTTCTCCTCAGAATAATGTTTCATCAGTTCCATGCAGAGCGCGTGACCGTATTTCATATCCGCGGTTCCGCGTCCGAAGATCCACTCGCCGCTTTCAAAGTCTTTTTGGCTGTCTTCATCCAGCGGCATCTCATTGATTCGCTTGGTGATTTCCTCGACGTTGTAGGCGATGTCCTGCAGATGTCCGAATTCTTCTACATCGACAACGTCGTAATGTCCCGTCAGAATGACAGTATCCGGACAGCCGAGGTTCAATTCCATGAACCCTGTCACAATACTGCGTTCAAAAGGATCATCAACGAGCGGGATCAGCTTAACATTTTCAGGATGGTCCCGAAAATAAGGGATTTCCCTCAGCAGTTCTTCTATCTTGTAAGCCGTCATTTTTTCGGATTCTGTTCCCGATACGCCTGGAACTTCAACCATCCGCAGCATGTTGTTATACATATTTTCCTTGTTGATCATGATTCTACCTCCCATGATGATTACACTGCTAAACAAGAGCAATTTTTGTGCCAAAAACATCTTATGTTAACAAAGCGCTAATTTCCAACATTCTTTTTTGGTATACAAAAACACAGACCGGATTCGCCTGTGTTTGTAAAGGAAATTTCTTTTATAGAAAATATTTTTTCATCTTATAGCGCATCAACTGCGGAGAGATCCCCAGGATCTTTGCCGCCGCCTGATAGTCTTCTCCGCTTTCCTGCCAGGCCTCAGCCATGCGCTGCCGTTCATAGTCTTCCAGATAATCTTTCAGCTTTTTTCCCGCGGCAAGAAATGCTACCGCTTCTTGGTGCATTTCGGACGGACGGCTTGTTTCCATCTCCGTTCCCAGCCATCTTTGCCGCATGTGCTCCTCACCAATGACATTGTCTTTCATTACCGGGTACATACCCTCCATCATATTTTTGAGTTCCCGCACATTTCCCGGCCACGCATAATGTAGCATATGATGCTGCAATTCCTTTGTAAAACCGGTAATTTTCTTTTTATAGATTTGATTATACTTCTTTCTGTAATAGTCCGCAATCTGCAGGATATCCGATTTTCGTTCACGAAGCGGCGGCAAAGAAAACTGTATCACGGAAAGCCGGAACAGCAGGTCGTTACGTAAGCTGCGCGATTTCAAAAGTTCATTCATCTGTTTATTGCAGGAGGCTATAATCCGAACATCCAAATAGATTTCCTGTGTTCCTCCGATTGGTCGAATGCATTTCTCTTCAATCGCCCTTAATATCTTGCTTTGGATACCCAAGGGCATGGAATCCACTTCATCCAAAAAAAGCGTTCCTTTCTCGGCCATCTGAAAAAGCCCTGTCTTTTCTTCCGCGTCAGTAAAGCTCCCTTTTTTAATGCCGAAAAGAATACCTTCCAAAAGATTTTCCGGCAAAGCACTGCAGTTAACATAGACATACGGGTTTTTGCGCCTTGCACTTGAATTGTGGATAATATGGGCGGTCAGTTCTTTCCCGGTTCCCGTTTCTCCCATGATTAATACCGGCGAATCTGCATCTTTAATTTTTTGTATTTTCTTTTTTAATTCTGCAACTGCTTCGCACTCGCCGATCATATTTTCTGCCGTTGCATAGTCATCATTGAGTAGATTTTCAATTTGTCCATCTCTCTTAGGTGCAACCAGATCTTTCTCCTCATCATAATCCGCGAACTCAACAGCCCCTATGATCTTTTCACCGCTACGAATCAGATAGATATCCTCGGTCTGTTTTACCGCTCGTCCCTCATTGTTTTCCAACACCTGTACATAATTAACAAAACGTTCCCCGCCATGAATTGCTCTCACAAAGGTACTGTTGGCTTCGTCGAGATTTGCATATATCTGCAAAAAACTTTTTCCAATGACTTCATCCGGTTTAAAGCCAAAAAAATCCGGATTAAAAACATGGACATATTCAATCTCACAGGCATCATTCACGACACAAACATCCTTAAAATCTTTCCGCAGGCCCATATCAGATACACTCGCTTTCATACTTATTCAGCTTAAATCGCAGCAGCTGTTTTGAGATCCCTAGGATGTCAGCCGCTGCAGCCAGATCTCGTCCGTTATTTTCATAGACAGTACAGATAATCTCGCGTTCCAGCTGCGCAAGGTCCGCAGTCAGGTTCTGCGGTCGGCAAGCCTTTTTCCGGCAGTTTTGCACATTCTCCCGGATATAGGCAGGAATATCCTCCGGACTCAGCTGATTGCTTTCCGCAAATGCAAAAAATCCTTCGACCACATTTCGCAGCTCCCGTACATTGCCCGGCCACGTATAGTTTTGAAAGATCTCCCGAATCTGTGCTCCCGGATGTTGGATCCGCCGATCGGTCTTCAGATTGAAGTAATCGATAAAATAATTGGTCAGCAATTCGATATCATTTTCTCGCTCGATCAGTTTCGGTAAGCGGATATAGACAACTGCCAGTCGATAAAAAAGATCCGGTTTAATTCGTCCCTGTCGCAGCAGTTCAAACGGATCTTCATTTGTCGCTGCAACAACTCGAAAGTCCATTTTGATTTCTTTTTCGGATCCAATTCTCCTGATTTTTTTGCTCTCGATGGTTTTTAAAAGTTTCACCTGCAGATCAGGTTCTAAAGAATTGATTTCATCTAAAAAAATAGTTCCTCCATCCACCAGTTCAAACAGCCCCGGCTGCTCCGACGCTCCGGTAAAACTTCCCTTTGTTGTGCCGAAAAGCATAGCTTCCAAGAGGTTCGCCGGGATTGCACCGCAGTTCTGAGATACAAAATTTTTGCTGTACCTGCGGCTGCAATTATGAATGGATTGTGCGATCAGTTCTTTCCCTGTTCCGGTTTCTCCATAGATCAGCACGTTCGAATCCGACAGCGCGATTTGATTGATATTGTCTTTAATCTGTTCCATCCCCGAATCTGCCGTGATAATATCATCCAGGATATACTTCGTGTGATTGCGCCGATACAGGATATGCTCCGAATGCTGTTCAATCTCTCCAATGTGATCTTTGCTATAAAAGAAACTGGCGAATTCGACTGCGCCAACAATCTTGTCTCCATCATAAAGAGGATATGCACTTCCGACTTTTTTGAAACGGATATTTCTCTTTGTTGTCAATTCCCATTCAAAATTTTCGGAAGCGATCCCGTCCCGCGCGGCCAGCAGCAATGGATAATCCTCTTCCAAATTTGAAAATAATTCTCGGATATTTTTTCCTTTCGCGCTGTTCATGCCAAGACTGAAATACCGATAATTTCCGATGTCGTCATAGATAATCTCTCCATCAGTATCGATCAGGATCATATCCGTGCCTTCTCTTTTGATCAGTTTTGATTTCATAAGTATTCTTTTCAATCCTTATTCCGGCATGATATTGACGATCTCCTGCGCCTTGATGGCTGCTTCGATCAGCGCCTCGCAGTCCAGCTTGCGCTCGGATTCGAGAATCCGCTCGAGCTTCGGTTTGGTCGTCGGATGCTTCGGGAGAAAGACCGTACAGCAGTCCTCATACGGCTGTATCGATGTTTCGAAGGTGCCGATCTCCTCCGCTTTCGCCATAATGTCCACCTTGTCCATCGCAATCAGCGGGCGCATCACTGGCAGGCTCACGCTCGCATCGGTCACCACCAGCGCCTCCGCGGTCTGACTGGCGACCTGACCGAGATTTTCCCCGGTGATCAGCATCTGGCAGCCCGTATCTTTGGCGATGCGTTCTGCGATGCGCATCATAAAGCGGCGCACGAGGATCGTCGTTTCCTCCTCCGGACAGTTCGTGACGATCGCCTCCTGGATCGGCAGCAGGTTGATGACGTGCATCTTGAATCTGCCGCAGTAGGTCGACACGATGCGCGCAAGGTCCTCGACCTTTTCCTGCGCACGTTGGCTGGTATATGGATAAGAATGGAAATGCACTGCTTCGATCAGCATCCCGCGCTTCGCCATCATCCATGTTGCCACCGGACTGTCGATACCGCCGGAAAGCAGGGTCAGACCCTTGCCGTTTGTCCCCAACGGCAGACCGCCGAAGCCGGGGATCTTCCCTTCGTAAATATACGATCTGTCATGGCGCACATCCACATGCAACAGCACATCCGGCTCATGCACGTCCACCTTGAGCACCTTGCAGCCGATAAGCACCTTGGCGCCGATGATGCGTCCGATTTCCGGCGATTTGACCGGAAAATTCTTGTCCGCGCGCTTGGCCTCGACCTTGAACGTATGAATGCCGCGCTCCGCGATCAGTCCGTTCATGTACGCGACAGCCTCCGCACCGATGGCCTCCAGTTCAGACGGCGCCTCGACCGCTTTGCTGATGGAAGCAACACCGAACACCTTGGAGATCTCCTTGATGATCGCCTGAATATCCAGTGCCTTGTCCGCCCGGACAAAGATCAATCCTTCACTTCTTCTGACATCGATGCCGCGGAACGCTTTCAGATTATTGCGGATGCGGTCTACCAGCATTCTCTCAAAATATGGTTTATTCATACCCTTTAAGGCAACCTCACCGCAGCGAACGATGAGAATGTTTTGTTCATTCATGGTGATTCTCCTATTGATTCCAAATCGTAATATAGCGATATGTGACGATTCCTTTTTCTTTCTGCAAAGCCGCTTCAAGATCAGCGGAAGCTGCCCAGCCTGCGGAAGCGCTGCACCGCTGCCTTGACCTTCTCCGCGGTATATTCCATCTCCTCGATCGTGTTGAACTCGCTGAAGCTGAAGCGGATCGCGCCTTCGATCTCCTTCGGCGAAAGCCCCATCGCGTTCAGCACATGCGAGCCTTTCACGGAAGCATGATTGGACGCGCAGGCAGAACCTGTGGAAACGTAGATGCCGTCCTGCTCCAGTGTGTGCAGCAGGACCTCGCCGCGCGTACCGAGAAACGAAAGATTCAGTACCGATGGGCAAGCCGTCTCGTCCTCCGGACTGTTGATGCGAATATCCGGGATCTCCGCCTTGCAGGCTTCCAGCAAAAACTTTCTGCAGGCGCGCATCGTTTCGATCCGCGCGTCAAAATTCATCATAGCAAGCGCTGCCGCTTTGCCGAAGCCGATGATACCCGGCGTATTCTCCGTACCGGAGCGCAGATGCCGTTCCTGCCCGCCGCCGAGCAGGAACGCCGGAAGATTTAGACCCTTGCGGACATACAGGGCACCCATGCCCTTCGGTCCATGGATCTTATGCGCGCTGAGTGAGAGCAGCTCCACCCCGCGATAGTTTGCTGCAAGGTCGAGCGGGATCTTGCCGAAAGCCTGTACACAATCGCTGTGCAGCCAGATATCGGTTCCATGCGCCTTGTTGTAGTCTGCTTTGATCTTTGCGATCTCCGGGATCGGCATGATCGTTCCTGTCTCGTTGTTGACGCCCATGATCGAGATCAGGATCGTATCTTCCGTCAACTCCGCCTCTAGCTGTTTCATATCCGGATGACACAGGCGGTCAACCCCGATGCGGACAACTTCGTATCCCAGACTTTCCAGCTTGCGGGCAGGCTCCAAGATCGCCGGATGCTCTGCCGCGGAAACAATAATCTTTTTGCCGCTACGTTTTTTTGCCTGCGCGGCACCAAAGAGTACGGTATTGTCTGACTCTGTGCCGCAAGCGGTGAAGTACAGTGCTTCCTCCTTCGCCCCGATCGCCGCCGCGATCGTCTTTCTTGCCGCTCGCACTTCTTTCTCGGCAGCCAGCCCCAGCGCATGCAGCGAAGACGGGTTGCCGTAATTTTCACGCATGGCCTGCAGCATTGTCTCCGTCACAGCGTCATACTGCCGCGTGGTTGCACTGTTGTCCAAATATACGAGCTTCTTATCCGTTTTCTCCAGCATTATGCCTCCTCATCCTCCACACGTCCGGTGAAGATATTCATCCATTTCTTTGAAAAATACCGGTAATAGCAAACGACGATCTTGAGTACATCTGCCGTCGCGACCACCGCCATCGCCCAATGCAGCGGCAGATCGAAGAGCAGCACGCTGATATACGCCAGCGGTACCTGCAGTCCGAGATTACACGCGACATCCACATACATGCAGAACATCGTATCGCCGCCCGGCCGGAAGATCGCGCAGATCATCATATAGGACAGCATCTTCGGCGTCATTGCAAATGCGTAAACGAGCAGCGCCTTCATCAGCATATCTGTTGTCTCCGGTGTGAAGTTGTAAATATCCGCGATCGGCGCCCGCATCAAAATGATGGCAGCCGTCATGACCACGTTCAATACCCATGTGACCTTGAGAATATTGCGGCTGTACTCGTAGGTCAGCTTCTTTTTGCCCTGACCTAAAACCTCGCCCAGCAGCACCGCCGAAGCATTGCCGAGACCGAAATAAACAGTCTGGAAGAAATCCGTTACCGTCACCGCCACCTGTGACACCGCGAAGGCCGAGGCGCTGATCTTGCCGTAAGCCGCGAAGATGCAGGACACCGATACCGCCCACAACCCTTCGGTGATGATGACCGGGATCGCTGTCTTCATCACGCTTGCGAACAGTTCTCTGGAATAGGAAAACAATTCACTCAGCTTTGCCTTAAGCGGATATTCCTTGCGCAGGTAAATCGAAAGGTGCATCGCGATACATTCCAGCACACGCGCCAGCAGGGTCGCGATCGCAGCGCCCTCCACGCCCAGCTCTGGGAAGCCGCATTTGCCGTAGATCAGCAAATAGTTGCAGATCACATTCGTAAGAATCGCACAGCCGTTGATGATCGTCGGCACTGTCACGTCCTGAATCGCGCGGGAATTATAGGAAATCACAAAGGTAAGACCGGAGAATACGTAAGAAAAACACGCGATCCGCAGATATTTCGTACCCAGCAGCACGACCTCCGCATCCTCCGCAAACAGACGAATCAGCATTGGCGCCGCCAAATACACAAAAACGATCGCCGGAGCCGCGAGCGCCAGACAGACCGTATAGTCAATGCCGATAATCTTGCGCAAGCTGGCGATATCGCGGATGCCCCAGTACTGAACCGCATGCACAGCCGCACCGCTGAATACACCGAAAAGTACGACACCGAAGATAAAATAGATCTGGTTCGCTGCGCCGACGGCTGCCAGTGCGTTTTCCCCGACCTTGCCGACCATAATGGTATCCGCCAGATTCAGTGTGACCGCGATCACCTGCTGAATGACCATCGGGATCCCGACCACCAGCAGCTTGCGGTAAAAGCTTTGATCTGCTTCGTTTAAGCTTTTCACCCTCATTTGTTCTTTCATATTATATCCCTTTAATCCTTACAACTATTGACCCTTATAGATAACGATAGAGGCAGATTGCTCTGCCTCTTGTCTGCATTTTGAAAAGACTACTTCGCGTAGTCGATCGCTCTGGTCTCTCTGACCACATTGACCTTGATCTGACCCGGATATTCCAGTTCGGATTCGATCTTTTTGGAAATTTCCCTTGCCAGGAAAACGATCTCTTCGTCATTGACTGCGTCCGGCTTAGCGATGATGCGGATTTCACGCCCTGCCTGAATCGCAAAGGACTTTTCGACGCCCGGCGTCGTGTTAGCGATCTCTTCAAGCTTTTCAAGACGTTTGATGTACGCGTCCAGCGTTTCGCGTCTCGCGCCCGGTCTTGCCGCCGACAGTGCGTCTGCCGCTGCAATCAGCACTGCTTCCATATTCTTCGGCTCGTAGTCACCATGATGCGCAGCCATACCGTTGATGACTGCTTCGGATTCCTTGTACTTACGCAGGATCTCGATACCGATGTCGACATGCGTGCCCTCATATTCGTGGTCGAGTGCCTTGCCGATATCATGCAGCAGTCCGGCTCTCTTGGCAAGCTTGACGTCCAGTCCCAGCTCGCCCGCCATCAGCCCCGCGAGCTGCGCGACCTCTACCGAATGCTTGAGTACATTCTGCCCGTAGGACGTTCTGTATTTGAGTCTGCCCAAAATCTTGATCAGCTCCGGATGCAGATTGTGGATACCGACCTCAAACGTAGCCTGTTCGCCCTCTTCCTTGATGATGGCGTTGACCTCTTTGGTCGCTTTCTCGACCATTTCCTCGATCCTTGCCGGGTGAATACGTCCGTCCACGATCAGCTTTTCGAGTGCAATCCGCGCAATCTCTCTTCTGACCGGATCGAAGCCGGACAGAATCACTGCCTCCGGTGTGTCGTCGATGATCAGATCCACACCGGTGAGCGTTTCGATGGCTCTGATGTTCCGTCCTTCGCGACCGATGATACGACCCTTCATTTCGTCGTTTGGAAGTGCAACGACAGAAACGGTACTCTCGGCAACGTGGTCGGCAGCACAGCGCTGGATCGCGCCCGTAATGATGTACTTGGCTTTCTTATCCGCTTCCTCCTTGGCTTTGGTCTCGATTTCCTTAATCATCACGGAAGCCTCGTGTCGAACCTCCTTTTCGGTATTGGCGAGCAGGATCGTTTTTGCCTCCTCTGCCGTATAACCGGAAATCCGCTCCAGTTCTTCCATCTGCTTGGCTATAACAAGTTCTAACTCTTTCTGTCTGTTAATGATCGCCTGTTCTTTTTGTGTAATGCTTTCTTCTTTTCGTTCGATATTCTCAAGTTTACGATCCATGGATTCTTCCTTTTGGATCAGTCGTCTTTCGGAGCGCTGGATCTCTGCGCGGCGTTCTCTGGCGTCACGTTCTGCTTCGCTTCTCAGTCTGTGCGCCTCCTCCTTTGCCTCCAGGATCGCCTCCTTCTTCATACTTTCGGATCTATTCTCTGCATCCAGAATTAGATTTCTCGCCTTCTGCTCCGCACTGCCGATTGCTTTTTCGCCGACATTTTTGCGGTATATATATCCGATCAATGCGCCAATTGCAAGTGCAATCACCGCAATTACAATTTTCACCATAATTGGGCCCATTGCAGCACCTCCTTCTTATTCAGTTTTGTTTTTCTTTCTTTTCTTTTTTTCGATTATCGTTTACAATATCTATTGCATGAAAATTTATGAATCAAAATGCATTACATAATTAAATCTTGATATATCCATACAATATATATTATAATGTTTAGGACAAGGAAATGTCAAGAAGTAGAAAGGCAAGTAATGAACAAAATTTTTAATCCACTGGAAAACATTGATAAATATATCCTGATTTGTGTCGGTTTACTGGGTGCGTTGAGTCTGACCATGCTCGAAAGCACCGTATATGAGAACGGCTTCGTGCTCGCCAGACCGGTTTTGATTCAGGCCATCGCCTATGTGCTCGGCTTTGGTGTCCTGCTTTTCATCCAGAATCTCGACTATCGGTTCTTCATCGGGCTGGAAAAGGTGCTCTATGTCATTTCGATCCTGCTCCTGTTGACGGTATATGTCCCGGGGCTTGGTCAGGAAAACTACGGCTCCCGCGCCTGGATCAACCTCGGCATCACCACGCTGCAGCCATCGGAGTTCGTCAAAATTCTGTTTGTGCTCATCATGGCAGGTTATCTGTCGGAGCACCGCGACGAGCTGACGAAGTTTGCGGGTGTGTTCAAGGCCTTTCTGGTTGCGGCGCCGATCATCGCGATCGTACTCAAAGAGGACCTTGGCAGCGCGCTGGTCTACATCGTCATGTGGATCTTCATGGTGTTCTTTGCCGGCATCGACTACAGGCTGTTTTTTCAATGTGCACTGGCCTGTCTGGTCGCAGTGCCGATCATCTATAAGTTTCTCGACACTTACCAAAAAGAGAGGATCGAGGCTTTCCTGCATCCGGACAACCTGAGCCTGTCCGGCAACTATCAGGTCTGGCAGTCCAAGGTTGCGATGGGCTCCGGCGGTCTGTTCGGCAAAGGACTGTTTCAGGGCACGCAAAAGAGCTTGGACTTCATCCCGGTCCAGCAGTCGGACTTCATTTTTTCGGTCGTCGTGGAGGAACTCGGCTTCCTCGGCGGTACGGCCACCATTCTGGTCTACGCTTTCCTGCTAATCCGTTTCACAAGGATCATCCGCGACTCCGTAGACCTGTACGGCGCGCTGATCGTCATCGGATTTTTGGGCATGTTCCTGTTCCAAATCTTTGAAAACATCGCGATGACCATGGGTCTGATGCCTGTTACCGGCATCACTCTGCCGTTCCTGTCCGGCGGCGGCACCTCCGTCATTGCCAGCATGATCGCCGTCGGTGTCATCGTCAACGTCGGCGTCAACAGCAAAGCCATCAATTTCTAGGGCAGCACACAAACCAGTGCACCGTTGTAGGCGCTTGCTGTATGCACACGAAAAAAGTCTGTATCACAAGGCATGATGATACAGACTTTTTTGATTCATCATCGTTTCAACTTCACAGCTTGTGTGCAGCCATCCGTCGCTAAAGCTCCCGGATGCGCTCGGCGATGCGCACGAAGTTCTGCGCGATCGGACTCTCGGGCATGAACGCGATCGGCACGCCGAGATTGGTGGAGATATGTATGTTTTCATCATACGGGATCAGCCCCAACACCTGTCCGCGCATGCCGCGCGTCACTTCCTCCACAGACGGCGCCAGTCCCGCGCGGACCAGCTTGAGATTCAGCTTGTTGATCAGATAGTGGATCTGATAGCTGCCGCCGGTTTCTGCCAGAAAAGCGGTCATCATCTCAGCATCGCGCATCGAGGCGATCTCCGGATTGATGACTAGTACGATATGATCCGCGCCGCCGATCGCGATCAGCAGGTTGTCATCCATACCTGCCGGCGCATCAATGATCACATAATCATACATTTCTTTTAATTTATCGCAAAGTACTTTCATATGCAGCGGTGTGATCTCGGTATCGGAACGTTTCGGCGAGGCTGCCATGAAACTCAGCCCCGGGAAACTCTTGTCACGAATGATCGCCTGCTTGATCCTGCACACACCGTTCATCACGTCATTGACATCATAGACGACGTTATTCTCCAGTCCCAGATACAGATCCAGATTGCGCAGCCCCGTATCCATATCGATGACGATGACTTGGTGACCAAGCCTGGAGAGTGTCGCTCCCAGATTGGCCGAAACCATGGTTTTGCCGGTTCCGCCTTTCCCTGAGGCGATGACGATTGATTTACCTATGGCTCCTCCTTCCTACTTGTAATCTTAATTGAAACGGCGGCAGACAGCTTGCGGCTGTCTGCCGTATCTTCATCCTGTTCTTGTCTGCTTAGTTCATTTTCGTTGAAAAATCCAAAGCCTGCGTCGTAGTATCGACCCGCAGATAATCGCCGATGATCTCTCTTGCGATCGGCGCCGCATTAAAGGACACACCGCCCTGTACCAGCAGGACGACGACTGCGATCTGCGGATCATCTGCCGGTGCGAGCGTGATTGTCCATGCGAAGTGATCATAGGTATCCTTGAACTGATTGATCTTCGCGTAGGTAACCTTCTTGTTGCTTGCTCTGATGAGCGCCGCATCGACCGTATCGTTCTCAGTCGGGTACTTTTCCGGGTCCTCCTTCATCATTTTGGCCATGGTCTTTTCCACCTGACTCCAGGAGATGCCCGGCGCGATGCTGCCGAGGTGACGCTTGACATAAGCGACCTCATCCTTCGGATTGATATAGCCGTCGCGCTGCGCGGTACCGGTTTTGCCTGCAACCGCAATCGGGAAGCTGCCGAACGTGCCCGCCAGCGTGCCGCGCTTGGCAACCAGCCGCATGCCCTCCAGCACGTGCTCCAAATCGCTTTCAGAAACATTGATCTGCGTTGCTTTCTTTTTTTTGCGCTGTCCCTCACCCTCGATGCCCTTGATGATGGACACCTGATTCTTTTTGCCGCCGTTGCCCAGGGTAGCCACATAGCTTGCCATCTGCAACGGGGTATAGGCGTTGTCGCCTTGTCCGATGGCGATGTTAAACTCATCACCGTAGGTCCATTTCGCTTGGTTGAAATAAGAATATTTGCAGACGTCGGTCAAAGTTTCCACCTGGGAGGTCTTGACGGTTGTCTGTGCCTTGACGCGCCGGATGATCTCATCTCTGGACGGATTTTTCTCGATCCATCCTGTGATGGTGTCAATCTCCGCGCGCAGCTTCTCTTCATCGTTATAGGTCGACTTCGGCCAATATTTGGTGCTGCTGTAGTAAAGATGACTCCACAGAGCGCTCTTCATGCCGCTCATCTTGCGTTCCTTGGAGGCGAGCGGGGTGGTCGTCTCATAGAGTTCGATGCCGGTCTTTTCGCCCAGTCCGAACTCCGAGGCGACCTTCATGATATCGTCAATGGTGATTTTGTAGCCCAAACTCGTCTTATTCTTCGTGTTCCAGTCGATGCCGGTACCGATACAGTAAAAGTAGTAGTTGCAGGAGTTCTGGATGCCCTGCGCCAGCGTCTGATAGCCATGCGAGCCCAAGCCGTTGTTGTAATTACTGCAGCCGAACTTGTGCCCGCCCATCTCAATATATCTGCCGTCATAGATGCGGCGGTTCGGGTCCAGTCCAGCCTTGAGCGCTGCGACCGCTGTGACCGGCTTGAACGTAGAACCCGGCTGCACTGCGGTTCTGGTCGCGATGCTGTACAGCGGCGTCGGCGCCAGAGAATCCCGCGGATTCGTGCTCTGTACCGATGCCCAGTCTTTAGACGAGATGCCCTCCGCGAAAATATTCGGGTCAAAGTCCGGGTAGCTTGCCATCGCCAAAATTTCGCTGGTCTTGACATCGATGGCTACGACTGCCCCGGAGCCGCAGTTCGCGTATTTGCGCATGGACTTATTGCCGTATTTACTCTTAAAGATACTGCCGGTCCGCACCGCTTTGATGGCGCGTTCCAGCGTGTTCTCCGCGGTCTTTTGCAGATCGGCGTCGATGGTCAGGTAGATATTCTGTCCGGCGACCGGTTCGGTCTCACCCAGCGTCTCGATGTAGTCGCCGGAGCTGTTGACCAGAATCGTCCGGATACCGTCGCTGCCGCGCAGCGTGCTCTCCATCGAGGCTTCGATGCCGTCCTTGCCGATCAGGTCGTCGCTGCTGTAGCCGCGCTCCTTGACATAGGTATCGTACTGGCTGTCGGAGATACTGCCCATGTAGCCGAGAATATGGGAAGCCAGATTTTTGTTCGGATAGACGCGAACCGTCTCCGAGGCGATCTCCATCCCCTTCAGCTCACTGCCCATTTCCTCGATATAGGCGACCGTCTTGTCACAGACATCGGAGGCGATGGTGCTGGAACGATATTTGTTGAACTCGATATTTTTGATTTCTTCCCGGACGACAAAAATCTTGCGCGCCTCCTTATCAGAGAGTCGTTCCTCTTCCGGAATCGGTTGTTTGTTCTCGTTTTCGTCCAGCTTGTATTTTTTGCGCAGCGCCTGGAAAGCCTCCTGCGCGGTCAGGTCGGTACGCTTGGTCACATTCCCCTCCGCGTCCGTTTCCTTAACCTCCAGCCCATACTTGCTGATAAAGGCCTCCTTGCGCGTGTCGTAGGTAAAGGTCATACTGCGTATATTGATCGGCGGCCAGACGCCATGCGTATTCTGCAGCTCGTCCATAGCCTCGAAGCGGTCGAGACTCGGATCGATCTCATATTTTGTGCGCAATCTCTCAAACGCCTGCTCTGCCGTCGCGTTTTTGGAAAGGCCGAGAGACTTGAGCCACTTCTTCTTATTGCTGTCGTAGGTATAATAGAACTTTCCTTTTTTTGTAATTTTGATTGGGAAATTATCTACATAGGTGTCCCCGTTTTTTTTCAGTAATTGGATGGTTTTGTACGCGGAAGCGTTGATCTGCTCTGTGGACAGACCGCTGGCGTTGAATGTGACGGTGAAAATCTGCTTATTGCCTGCCAGCACTCTGCCGTAACGATCAAAAATCTGACCGCGCGGTGCCGAGAGCAGAACCTCCTTGGTATTCTGATTTTTCGCAGCCTCTGCCCACTTTTCCTCCTGTACGACGGTCAGCACAAAAAGCCTTATGCAAAGAATCAGCATAAGGATTATGACAAAAGAAATTACCTGTATATATCTGGATGCTAAAATTTTTTTATTCATCTAAAATACCTGTCTTTTCGATGTCTTGTCATTTTTCTGATCAGAATCGCGTAGAGTATGGTGATCACCGCCAAAGAATACAAGCTAATCCAAGGCAGCGTTTTGAGCACATAGACGATCCCGATCGGATTGCCTGCCAGATGCCGCAGCCCCCAGTTCAGGACATAGTAAAGCACCACCGAAAGCAATGCGGTGAACCACATGTTGACTACGTTTTCAACATTGGCGTATTCGCGCAGCGCGAAAATTACCAACGCGACCAGCGCCAGCGCGATCGGCGTCGGTCCGACGATGTCCGCAAAGCAGATGTCATAAAAAATACCGAATACCGCGCCATATAATAAGCCGTAGATTTGTTCTTCATACAAAAAGGAAAATACGACCACCAGACAGAGCAGCAGATTCGGCGTGAAGCCTGCAATGCTGATGACATTCAAAAAAGAACATTGTATGAAAAACGCGATCAGGAAGAATATGCCCGCTTTCCAACTTTTCATAAGATCACCGCTACCTTGTCCAGACTCTTAAAATTGACTGCAAGCTCTACTGTGATCTCCTTGAGCAGCGTGTTGCTGTTATAGGTCACGCTCTTGACGCTGCCGATCTCCAGACCCGGCGGATACGTGCCGAGACCGGAGGTGATAATGACATCGCCCTCCGAGACCAGCGACTCGCCGTCAATCATATAGCCGCTGACGGAGCCCTTTTCGTTGCCGGCGACCACGCCGAGCTGTTTGCGGTCGCGTGCCAGCGTGAAGCTGACCTTGCTGCCCTCATCGATCAGGGACATCACCTTTGACCAGCCTTCTCCGGTCGCCTCGATCTTGCCGATCAGACCGGTGCCGTTGACAACAGCGTCACCGACCTTGATGCCACTCTCCGTCCCGCAGTTGATGGTGAAGATATTGGTCCAGTTGGAGCCGTCCAGCGAGATCACATCTCCTGTGACGATGTTGAATTCCTGCTTCGTATAGTCATAGTTCAGCAAATCCGCGAGTTCCTGCAGCTCGTCCAGCTGCTGCTGTGTCAGTTTCTCCTCTGCCAGCTGCCGCGTAAGCTCTGCGTTCTCATCTTCGAGCGCTTCCACCTGCTGCTGCAGGCTACGATAAGAGAAGATTCCTTTGACATTGTCGCGGATCGCGCTTCCCGCAGAAGAGAAAAAGCCGGAAATCCTAGATACCCCGCTGTTAACCGGTGCGGTCACATGCGCAAAGCGCCCGCCCGCCGTCACCGACGCGGCAAAGATCAGCAGCAGCAAAAAGAGCACCAGAATCAGTGCCGATATTAACTTGTGTTCTCTCATCCATCTCATAAAACAATCCTTTTGCCGCATGCGCGGCGTTTGCAGCTGCTTCCTGTTTCACAGCGCAGCAGGCTACTGTGCCTCGTATTTTTTCCTGCCGTTCGACGCGTAGACCTTGAGCTTTTCGATGTTTTCCAGACTCATGCCGGTCCCCACCGCAACTGCCTCAAACGCGTTCTCGGCTACCGTCACCGCCATGCCGGTCCGTTTGGTGATCAGCTTGTCCAGATTATAGATCATGCCGCCTCCGCCGGACAGCACCATGCCGTGTTCTGCGATGTCCGCCGCGATCTCCGGCGGTGCCTTCTCGATCGTCGCTTTGACGCCGTCCACGATCATGTCCATGGATTCCTGCAGCGCGATCATCACGTCCTTGTTGTTGACCTCCATGGTCTTTGGCAGACCGGAAATGATGTCTCTGCCTCTGGCATTCATGGTCTTGATGATCTCATTGCCGTTCTCGTCGACATCCATACAGGCGCAACCGATATTGACCTTCAGCGCCTCTGCCGTATGTTCGCCGATCAGGAGTGCATGACGTTTTCTCATATATTGTATGATGGCCTCGTTCATTTTATCCCCGGCATGTCTGATGGAAGTGCTTGCCACAATGCCGCCGAGTGCGATGATGGCAATGTCAGACGTGCCGCCGCCGATATCCGCGATCATGCAGCCGGTCGTACCGTCTACCGGCATACCCGCGCCGATCGCCGCTGCCATCGGTTCCTCCAGAATAAAGACTTCTGTCGCGCCCATCTGTCTGACGATCTCCTCAACCGCTCTTTTTTCGACTTCGGTGACGCCGCTCGGCACACCAACGACGACGCGGAAGTTGCGGATCTTCTTCACCGCCAGCGCGGTTTCCAGAAACGCCTTCAGCATATCCGCAGTTCTGTCAAAATCAGAAATCACGCCGTCCTGCAGCGGTCTGACAACAGAGATATTGGCCGGCGCTTTGCCCAGCATCGCCTTGGCCTCTGCGCCGACTGCAAGTGTTTTGCCTTTATCGTTGACCGCGATGACGGAGGGCTCGTTGAGCACGATGCCGCTGCCTTTGACAAAAATCAATGTATTGGCTGTTCCAAGGTCGATCCCCATATCTTTTGCTCTGAATAAACTGCACATTTTAATACCTCCAACGTTTTATCTGAATGAAATTTTTCTTTTATGCTATGCGCGCTGCATGCATCCCATCCCCTGCATACTGACGTACCTGCCATCACCGATGATCAGATGATCTACCACCTTGATCCGCAGCAAATTGCCGCATTCGACCAGCATTTGGGTCGTTTTAAAATCTTCGGCACTCGGCGTTGGGTCGCCGCTCGGGTGATTATGCACGAAAAGAATGGCTGCCGCACTTTTTTTGACGGCCTGATGGAATACTTCTCTGGGGTGTACAAGGGTCGACGTCAGCTCACCGACAGAAACGGTTTCGATCGAAATGATTTCTCCTTTCGCATTTAAAAGCAGCGCTTTGAATGTTTCCCGTTTGCTGTAGCGCATGTCTTCCATAAAGAGTGCGGCTACCTGATCCGCATCGTCCGCAGACACCCGCTTTTGGCGAGGTCTGGTCGCGATACGCTTGCCGAGCTCTACAGACGCCAAAATTCTTGCCGCCTTAAACTGACCCACACCATGAATCTTTGTCAGCTCCTGCGCCGTACAGTCTGCAAGCTCCGCAAGACCGCCACTGCCCTGCGCAAGTACCTCTTCCGCAAGACCGATTGCTGACTTTTCTTTGGTTCCGGAACCGAGGATCACAGCCAGAAGCTCTGCATTGGACAGACACTGTGAGCCTGCGAGTATTGCCTTTTCGACCGGACGTTCCTCCTCCGGCAGGGATTTGATCTTCATAAAATTCTCCTTTCTTTCTATGCGCATGCACACGATCATGCAGCACAAAATCAAGCGCCAAAATGCCGCCGAAAATCCTATGATGAAGTTCCCCGTCTTTTTTTGCTTGGCTTTCATGCCAGCCTAAATTAGAATCCTTAAAATTATAACATTTTTTTTGCAATAGCACAAGAACCGGATTCGTAATATTTTGTGAAGATTTCGGTCATACTACTAAAGTAAAGGAGGGATGTAAAATGAGTCATTGTTGTAACCAAACCATCAGATGTACGGTGGACAAGTGCATGCATCACGAGCACACAAAGAATTTGTGCGCGCTGGATAGTATCACAGTCGGGACGCATGAGGCCAATCCGACGCAGGAGCAGTGCACAGACTGCCTGTCTTTTGAAGTAAGATAAGGAACGCGCAAGCTGCCCGGAAGAAAGGGAGACGGAAGCTATGAATTCCGTCTCTCTTTTTGCGTTTGTACAGGACTTGAGAAAATAGGTACTTGCAGTTTTGCAGCCTGCCAAGCACTTTGCCGCGCGCCGGGGCATATAGATAAGCAAAGTGTGCAAATGCTGCCTGCGCTTTTGCATCGCATCTTGCAGGAGGTCACCGCTATGGCAAGTTCCTTTCCACGTCCGCTGACAGAACAAGAAGAACGCATGTATGTAGAAAAATTACAACAGGGTGATGCCGACGCGCGCAGCAGATTAATCGAGCATAATCTGCGTCTGGTCGCGCACATCGCCAAAAAATATACCAGTCCCGGCGCTTCACAGGATGACCTGATCTCCATCGGCACCATCGGCCTGATCAAAGCCGTCAGTACCTATACCGCAGGGCGCGCGACGCGTCTGGCGACCTACGCCGCGAAATGCATCGAAAATGAAATTTTGATGAGCATTCGCGCCTCCAAGCGCATCAAGCAGGAGGTCTCGCTGAGTCTGCCCATCGGTACCGATAAAGATGGCAACGAGATCAGCTTTAACGATATTCTCGGTACGGATACCGATGAGATCATCGACGATATCAGTCTGAAAATTCAGGTTGCTAAGCTCTATCGCACCATCGCGAAGGTGCTGACGCCGCGGGAACGAACGGTCATCATCAAACGCTATGGGCTGGACGGCGGGGAAGCCCTGCCGCAGCGAGAGATCGCCTCTGCGCTCGGCATCAGCCGCTCTTATGTTTCGCGGATCGAAAAAAAGGCGCTCGAAAAGCTGCGCAGTGGACTGGAGGAAGGGCAGAGCTGAAGCGCGGTGTGCATCGTGCGGGGCGGGCAGACAGACAATCCGCAGCCGTCCCCCGGCTTACGGCTGCAATTCCGTCAGGTAACCTGCCAGCTCATGAAACACCGGCAGGGCTACGGACGAGCCGGAGCGTCCGTTCTCACCCAGCACCGTAATCACATAACGCGTGCCGTCCGCAGACTCGCAGAACCCTGTAAACCAGCACTGCTTGACCGGCACACCGCCGCGGCTCGCCTCTGCGGTGCCGGACTTGCCCCAGGCGGGCATCTCCCATGCAAGATGCGCGGCTGTCCCCTCGCGCACGACAGCCGCCATCATCTGCTGCAGCGCCGCCGCGGTTTCCGGCTTGAGTACGCGGCGGCTCTGGCTGCGTGGCACATCCGCTGGCTGTCCCGCTGTGTCATAAGACACCGTACAGACGGTGCTCGCCTGTGCGCTGCCAGCTGCATCTGTGCGCAGCAGCTTCATGTCACACTGCAGCCCGCCGCAGGCAATCGTTTCCGTCAATTGATGCACCTGCAGCGGCGTGACGAGCAGCGCACCCTGTCCGATGGACAGATTTGCCGTATCCCAGATGCCGCATGCCGCATCGCTCGGCACATGCCCTGCTGCCTCGCCCGGAAAGTTTTCCAGCACAGTTTCCCCAAATCCAAGCTGCCGGGCAGTTTCCAGCACCTTTTCATAACCAACCAGTTCTCCGAGCTGCGCGAAGTAACAGTTGCAGGATACTGCCATTGCCTCCTGCATATTCAATCTGCTGTGACCGGTCTCGCCGCCCGTCGAGCAGGAGAGCGTGATCCCAGCGACTTCCGCACTCCCGCAGCAGGTGAAGCACTGCGAGGGATCGCAGATATCGTTCTCCAGTGCCGCCGCGGCGACGACCAGCTTGAAAACGGAGCCCGGCGGGTAGGCTGCCTGCAGCGTCCGGTTGAGCAGGCAGCCATTATCCTCGCAGTCCGCAGCAAGGTAATCTGCAATGTGCTCCGGCTCAAAGGCCGGATAAGAAGCCGCTGCCAAGAGCTCGCCGCTGTCCGCGCAGCTGACAAGGACAGCGGCAGCGTCCGCTTTCGCCGGCTCGCCCTCTGCGCCGCAGAGGCGAGCCAGCAGCGCCTCACATTTTTGCTGCACGCGCAGATCCAATGTGGTCACGATATTGCCCTGTCCGATCGCCGCATTGCCCGCGTTTGCTGCACCATCTGCGTCGTTTGTACGCGCATTTGCCGCGCTGCTTCCCGCTGCTTTGACCTTCTGCGGCGCGATCCCGAAGAGCAGTCTGCCTGCCGCATCGGATTCCAATATCAATTTACTTCCCTTCGCCTGCAGGGTCTCCTCGCACAAAAGCTCCAGTCCGGATACGCCGCGCTGCTCATCCTCATTCAGATAGCCGATCAGATGACAGGCGCTTTGGCTGCTCTGATAGCGCGTGCGGCCGCGAAACGCATAAGCACCGAACTGCTCCTGCAGCTGCCGATGAACCGCCGCATCGAAAATTTCTGCCCGATAGACCTCATAACGCGCGGACCGCAGGGTGATCCTTTCCGCGCCGATCTCAGCAAGCAGCGTATTGAGCTGCCCGCCCGCTGCCGCAGCTTTACAGGTCTCCTTGCTGATGATGTAGTAATAGCGGTATTTGCCGCCGGTCAGCGGACGCAGATTGCGGTCAAAGATCTGCCCGCGGTCATCGATACCGACCAGCGCCGTTTCATACTGCGCACGCGCTGCCGCCGCAAGCTCCGCATGGCAGAGGATCTGGATATAAAACAGGCGCGCACACAGCAGCAGGGTCAGTGCGCCCAGAAACAGCGCGCCGCCGATGATGCGCTTTCGATTTTGTTCCATGAAAAAACACCTCCCGGTACTTAGTTTCCCGCCGGAGGTGTTTTTTTATGCGATTTGTCCGCAGATAAAGTCCACAACTTCCTCTATGCGCATCGCGGTGCTGTCAATCGCAACCGCGTCATCCGCCTTGCGCAGCGGTGTCACTGCACGATGCGTGTCATTATAGTCGCGCTGCCGGATCTGCGCCAAAACCTCTTCATAAGTCTGCGGTGCGCCCTTTGCCGCAAGCTCCCGATAGCGCCGCATCGCGCGTTCCTCGTCCGAAGCCGTCAGATAATACTTGTAAGGCGCATCCTTGAGCACCACCGTACCGATGTCGCGCCCGTCCATGATCACGCTCTTCGCACCTGCCATTTTCTGCTGCAGCTCTACCAGCTTTTTTCGCACCGCCGCAAACGCCGAGCAGTCCGAAGCCGCCTTGGAGATTTCCTGGGTACGAATCAGATCGCTGACATCCTCGCCGTCCAGATAGACCCTGCCGCCCGCAAAGTCAATATCCGTATCCGCGAGCATCGTCAAAAGCCGCGCGTCCTCAGTCATCGGCAGTCCCTGCCGCAGCATCTTCAGTCCCAAGGCGCGGTACATCGCACCGGTGTCGATATAGTCGATGCCCAGCTTCTGCGCGACCAACCTGGCAATCGTGGATTTTCCCGCGCCGCTCGGTCCGTCAATGGCGATTTGATAAATTTTCTTTGTTGTCATTTATTACTCCTGCTTTCCGATGAGTTTTTCGATTTCCTTGATAAAGGTATTCACGTCCGTAAACTGCCGATAGACCGACGCGAAACGAACATAAGCCACCTCGTCCACCTGTTTGAGCTGCTCCATGATCAGCTCCCCGATGTAAGTGCTGTCCACTTCCTTTTCCATCCGGTTGCTGAGCTGCTTTTCGATTTCGCTGACCATCGCCTCCATCTGATCCATGGAGACCGGACGCTTTTCGCACGCCTTGACGATGCCGTTCAGCACCTTGTTTCGATCAAAAACCTCGCGTCTGGCATCCTTCTTGACGACCATAAACATCGGCACTTCGATCTTTTCATAAGTCGTAAAACGCTTGCCGCAGCTGTCACAGCCGCGGCGGCGGCGAATGGCATGTCCCTCCTCGGTCGGTCTGGAATCGATGACCCGGGTATCCGGATGGTCACAATACGGACATTTCATAGGCGCACCTCCTCGTATCCTATCATTTGGGTATTACATTTCGCTGTATCTTCAGTCTGCACTTATTCTACCATATTTGCGCGCCGCGTTCAACTTTTTTCAGAGCAGCATCGGCTCTGTTTCCACCAGGATCACATCGTCCCCGACCGTCCGCACGTTCTCCCAGCGGATCATCCTGTCCTCCTCGCCCTTGTGAAACCATGCGAACAGCCCACGCTCGGCAGGAATGATGATTCCCTCGATCGCGCCCTTTTCCAGATTGACCTCAATGTCCGACACGAACCCGAGACTCCTGCCGTCGCTGATGTTGATGACCTCTTTATTCTTCAGTTTATCTGTGCTCAGCATATCTTGTCCTCCCGTTCTTCTCTGCTTTACTATATGCAGCAAACGGCGCAATATGCCCGCAGATTTTATATCGCGTTTGCAGGCGTCATAAGGCAGTATCATCCGCAGACACTCTCCGTCCAAAAGATATGCATTGCTTTTACGCAATCTCTATGGTACAATGGCAAAACAAACTTACTTCAGTGCTTCACAAATACATTAAACAAAGAAAGGCCTGATTTATGCTAGAAAAAACCTACAAATTCTTGCTTGGCGCAGCATTGCTTTGCTTCGCTTTTTACCTTGTTTCACGCATCCGCATGCTCGGCGGCATCGCGGGTCTCTTGTTGCTTCTGACAGCGTTGCTCCGCTTGTATGCTGACGCGAAATCTGATAATCTGCCTTGGAAAAAGGATAAAAATAACCATACCAGTCGATAGGACGACTGGTATGGCTATTGCGCCAGTCACTACTTCCAGATATTTTCAACACCCTGGCAGGATACGCACACTGGGAGTTCTCTTCTCGCCCAAAGCCCGTCCGCTGCATATACCAGGCGTACCTATGCGTTTTCTATCAGCTCTCCGCGATAAAATACAAATTTTGGCATCTTCTTCATGACGTAGATATCTTCGTCCGGTTTTCCATCAATGATGACCAGCTCCGCCTGCTTACCGACAGCGATTGTACCCTTGCGACAGTCAAGACCGGCGATTTCCGCGCTGTACTTTGTCGCTTGCAGCAGAATATCCAGCGGTGCAAAATCGTACCAGTCTGTGCGGGCATAGAATTCCATGCCCGGATGCGCGCAGAAATTCTTTCTGTCAATATCGGATCCAAAGCCTAGCTTTAAGCCCGCGCGATACGCGTTATTGAGTGCATCTTTTTCCATTTTCTCATACTTTCTGCTCTTTTCCAGCGCGTCAGCCGAAAGCGCGCCGTCCTCGTCATCGATACAAGCCAAGCCAATCGCCGCGGTCGGTACCAGCCATGTCTTATCTGAAGCCTTGAGCATCGCGATTGCCTCATCATCAATAAAGCTTCCGTGTTCAACGGTTCTCAACCCACAGCGAATTGCCATCTTGATTCCTTCCGCGCCGTGTGCGTGTCCCATCACATAACTGTTCTTCATTTCAGCGATTCTGACTGCTTCACGCAGTTCATCCTCTGTCGTAATCAGGTCTCCTGGATTGCCGGCTTCATTCAGATACGCGCCCGTAACCATGTACTTGATGACGTCATTGCCGGCTTCAAATTGTTTTCTGCAAGCCTTACGCACTTCGCATGGAGAATCTGCCACAATATACAGAGAGCCGAAGGTTTCGTTTCCAACTTCAGTCGGCGTGACAATCTGACCGGAAGAAATAATCTCAGGAATGTTAATCATGCCGCCTTTTGCCGCGCGCTTCAAAGCTGCTGTTACAGTAAACGGACCACCCGCATCACGCACGGTAGTATAACCTTGTTTCAGATACTCTCTGGCAAAATCGTACATCTCAAAGCAACTGTCCTCGCAGTTTCGGTTCCGCAGCTCTTTAAAATCCAAATCCGTCAAGCACAAATGCGCGTGCAGATCAAAAAATCCGGGAAGCAAAGTTCCCCCTTCCGCGTCTACCACCTGCGCGTCCGCCGCGCTTGTCGCACCGGCAGGTTCAATGCTCTCAATTACCCAGTTGTCAGATACCCATATATCCGCCAAAGAGCCAGCCTCAAAGTTAAAGCCTTCCGTTAACTCCGGAATCAGTCTGCAATTCTTAAATAAAATCATCTTTTTGTACCGCCTTTCCTAATCTTTAGCAGTTTTTCGTAAAACAGCGCATGTGCCTATCATCAGAATATCAGACTTTTCACCGACTGCAAGTACCATTTCATAAAAAATGTTCTAGTCCAAATTTTCTTCTTCTCGAACGGAAAACCACAAAAATGATTGTTAAATTTCGGACTATGCAAGTTATTTTTTTTGGTACTTACTCAAAAGGTACCAATCCAATATAATAAACTCGAAAGGCTAACCCTTAGCGCTTCTTTAGCGCGAGAGCTAAAAAAACGCAGCAACGCAAGCAATCTGTCTTTGCTGCCGTGCACACAACAGGAGGAAAACTTATGGAAAAGAAAAAAAAGAAAATTGAACTGAATGCGTTCGTCATTATTTTCTGTATCATGATTTTCTGTGCGCTTTTGACATGGATTATCCCCGCAGGACAATTTGAAACCGCGTTCGATGAAGTCACCGGAAGAAATCTGGTTGTTCCGGGAACTTATCAGCAAATTGAAAGTACCCCGGTAGGTCCTTGGAAACTCATTACATCCCTGTTTGACGGTTTCGTTGACGCTGCTGACATCATGTTCTTCATCGTTTTCGCCTCATCGTACGTTTATGTGCTCACCAAGAGCAATGCGATGAATGCTATGACCGGCGCCATGCTGCGTAAAATCGGCAGTCATGACAATCTGATTATCCCTATTTTTATGACGTTCTTCGCGATCGGCGGCACAACCTTCGGTATGTTTGAAGAGACCTATGCACTGATTCCCGCATTTATTGTAATCGCTATCACGCTCGGATATGACCGAATTGTTGGCGGCGCTATCGTGTACCTGGGCATTTCCGTCGGCTTTTCCGCCGCGATTCTAAACCCGTTCACCATCGGCGTTGCTTCTGATGTCGCTAATGTTCCGTTAGTCGGAACAAAGATTACGATTTTCCGTACAATCGCGTTCATTTTATTCTTGGCTTTGGCAATCGCCTATGTGATGCATTATGCAAGTAAGATTAAAAAGGATCCGACTAAAAGTATTCTCTACGGCCACCATGAAGACATCACCGGTCTGATGACCCGTGAAGAATGTATGAACGTAGAATTCACAACAGTACATAAAATTTCGATGCTCGGCTTTCTGCTGCTGATTATCATCCTCGTTTGGGGTATCATCAGTCAAGGTTGGTGGCTTGGCGAAATCGCTTCACTCTTCTTTGTCTTCATGTTGATCACTGCCTTCATCAACAAGATGAGGCCGAATGAAATCGCGGAAACCTTCGTAGAATCCACCCGCGCTGCTATGTATGGCGTTCTTCTCGTCGGCTTTTCCAGAGGCATCTCCATGGTTATGGCCGCAGGCTCCATCATCGACACTGTTGTTTACGCCCTTGGTAATTTGGTTGGCTCGCTCCCGACCACGCTTACCGGTATCGGTATGTTGATTGTCCAAAACCTGATTAACTTCTTTATTCCGTCCGGCTCCGGACAGGCTGTTGTTATGATGCCTATCATGGCTCCGCTCGCTGATGTTGTCAACATGAGCCGTGAAATGTCCGTCGTAGCCTTCCAGTTCGGCGATGGATTTTCCAACATGATTTGGCCGACTGCGGTCGCGACAGAATGCGGTATCATGGGGATTTCCCTCGGACATTGGTACAAATTCGTTTTGAAACTCTTCGGTATGATGTTCGCTCTGCAGTGTATTCTGATGGTTGCAGGGGTTCTCATTGGTATTTAAAAAGAACTTTTGATAGCCTTTTTATCAAAACTGAATTATACTGAATTATAATAAAGAAAAGCAAAACATGGGCTGCCGCAGCGAAGACCCCCCGCTTCGTTGCAGCCCTGTTCGTTTATCAGAAGTGCAGGAGAGTGAATAAAATGAACATTAAGCTCAACCGGAACAGTGAAACCCCGATTTATCTGCAGATCAAATCAGCGATAATCAAACTGATCACTTCACAAGAGTTAGTCTCCGGCTATAAACTCCCCTCTGAGCGTAAGCTCGCGGATGAGCTTGGCGTGCACCGCAATACCGTTGTAAAAGCCTATAGTGAACTGACATGTGAAGGCTATCTTGATGCTTCGAGAAAAGCCCCAAAAGGCTATTTCGTTACAGCATCGCAGGATTACCACAGCTTCAGTGGAAGGTTCTTCCAGTTGGAGAGACTTATTCAATACGATTTCCATGAGCGTGAAAAGATTTTCTTAGAGATTTTCGCTCACTCCGAGGATGAAACACAAATATCCATGGGCGGTCTGCTCATGGGCCGCGACGCTTATCCTATTCAGCAGATTGATGAACTTGCCTCAGGAATGTTTCACAGCTGTGAGAATGAAATCGAGCGTCTCAAAGGAAACATTTGCAAGCTGCTTTCCGACGAAAACATCTATATCAGCAAAAAGAACATTCAAATTGTATCCGAAACCAATCAGGCCATCGGCTTTCTTGTAGACCTGTTTCTGCACGAGGGTGACTGCATTTTGGCAGAGGAACCGATTGTTCCCGACAATGTTACTCTCTTTCGGATGAAACGCTTGCATCTAGTGACGGTTCCAATGGAAAACGATGGCATGGATTTAATTGCTTTGGAGGCTATGATTGCCAAGCACAAGCCAAAATTTATCTATACCATGCCGAACAACCACAATCCGTCCGGTATCACCATGTCTTTGGAAAAACGGCTGAAACTCTTGGAAATTACACAGAGATGCGGAATTCCGATTATCGAGGAAGACTCCCTGCGGGAATTTCGCTATATGGAGCAACGAATTCCGAGCCTGTTCGCGTTGGACAAACAGAATTCCGTAATCTACCTGCACTCCTTTACCCTCACCCTTCCGTACGGAGTCGGTACCGGCTATGTGCTCGGTCCGCAGGACCTCGCGGAGCAAATTGGCAGATGCATCATGATAAACGGTTATGATTTAAAAAACGCGGATCATTATTTAATTAATGAATACATCGAGCGCGGTCTTTTCACACAGCACACAGAATGGTTGGCAGAGCATTATCACAAGCGCCGCGATTTACTGATCCAAGAGCTTGAAAAGATTCGAAACAAGGGTATCGACTGGGATGTGCCTCCCGGAGGTTTGATTCTTTGGTGTCGTCTTGCTGATAACATCAAGGAGCGCCGTCTGTATCAGATCGCGCGAAGTAAAGGGCTTCTTCTCATGCCCGGCTTTCTGTTTTATCCGCACGGATATCAGGGATGCGGGCATATTCGCTTGGCTTTTTCCAAATGTGACGACGATGAAATTCGTGAAGCTGTCCGGATTCTCGGCGAAGCTTTGGATATATGTACACAAGAAAATAAAACACACGAAACCGAGAAAGGAGATTTTATATGAATCAGTTTATCGAATACCGTCGCGAATTCCACAAATATCCGGAAAACGGCTGGCGCGAAATCCGCACAAGTGCCAGAGTCGCGGAAATCTTGACCGCGATGGGATATACCTGCCTCATGGGACCGGACGTCGCCAATGTTGACAGTATCATTCCGCTGGTCCGCCCTTCCGAAGCGGAGATCCGAGCGTGCAAGGAACGCGCCGTTGCGCAGGGCGCGAATCCGGAGTTCGTCGAAAAGACACAGGGAGTTTCCGGTGTTATCGCTGAATTTGACAGCGGACGGCCCGGTCCGATTACCGCGTTCCGATTTGACATCGACTGTCTGCCGTATGATGAGCCGCACAAAGCAGGCTACCGTCCGTTTGATGAGGACTATGTCTCCTGCAATGAAGCATCCGTTCATGCCTGCGGACATGACGCGCATACGGCGATGGGCCTTGCCATCGCGTCCGCGCTGACACAAAAAAAAGACGAATTTGTCGGTAAAATCCGTCTCATTTTCCAACCGGCTGAAGAAACCTACAGCGGCGCGATCTCCATCATCGATCATGGGTATCTCGACGACGTGGATAATTTCATCGCCCTGCACGTGGCTCTGAGCGCCGAAAATAAGTCGCTTGGCTCTCACACTGTCTGCTGCGGCTGTAAAGACTTTTTGAGCGATCGTCAACTCGACGTCACCTTCACAGGCGTTGCCGCCCACCCTTGCGGCGCTTCGCAGGAAGGCAAAAACGCTCTCCTTGGGGCCTGCTCCGCGGCTTTGAATCTGCACGCGATCGCGCCGCATGAAGAAGGTCTGACCCGAGTCAATGTCGGTAAAATGAGCGCCGGCATCGCTCCGAACACCATCGCGCCGAATGCTTTTCTCTGTCTGGAATACCGCGGGGAAACACCTGCGATCTGCGAATATCTCAACAGACGTGTCTTTGATATTCTCGACGGAAGCGCCAGAGCTTACGATCTGACCTATACCTACGACGATTACGGTGAAATTCCTTCCGGCAAGAGCGATGACGCCATGATGGAAATCATCGAACGCGCGGCGCGCAAGGTTCCGTGGTTCGAGAAAATCTACTTCGAAGGCAATGTCGGCGGCACAGACGACGCGGCTGCCATGATGACCCGCGTCCAGCAGCATGGAGGCAAGGGCACCTATATCGGCATCGGCACGGACACGACCGCACCTGTCCATAACGCGGAATTCGATTTGGACGAGGACTGCATCCTGGCTGCCAGAGATCTGTGCATGTACGCGCTGGCCGAAATCCACAGCGCGTAACGCGGCAGCCAAGCTTCCTTTTGGCATCTGTACACAAAAGCTTTCACAAGGATAAAAGCGCGCATGTCGAACTCAGAGTTCTTTATGCGTACATGGCACTCGTGCATGAGCGCCGCTTCGCAAGCTGCTTTTGTCGTGATTCCCCAAAAATCGATGTGCGAGATTTTCTACATCAAAAACCCTCGAGCCAACTGCCTGCGGCAACGGCCCGAGGGTTCTTTCGTCTCTCTCATCCGGTCTAATCCTCTATATCTTCGTCATCATGAATGGTCGAGGTCAAATTGATCGTTTCAAAACCCTGTCCGATGATCTCCGATGCCGGGGACAGGATGATGAACGCGGAGCGGTCATATTTATGCACGATCGCCTTGAGCCGCGGCACCTCTGTGGGCTTTACCGCGACGAACAGAACCCGCTTCTCCGCGTGAGAATACAGGCCTTCCCCATCCAGCAGGGTTGCGCCGCGTCCCATATCCGCGAGAATCGCGTTTGATATCTTATCCAGATTCTTGTTCGCGAAAATATAAAAAATACAAGCCTTGTTAAAGCCGCTGTTCATCTTGTCGGTTACAACCGCCGTCACCGCGATGGCCAGAATCGCGTAAATACCGGCTTCAATATTCTTGTAGGCAAAAATCGCGAGCAGCACGATGGAGCCGTCGATGATCAACTGCAATTGCCCGATGGTGAGAGCCTTGAACTTGGTGATCAAAAGCTTTTCCAAAAGGTCGGTGCCTCCGGTGGAAATCCCCGCTCTTACAGAAAAATACGCGGAAACTCCGTAGAGGAGGCCGCCGCAGACAACCGCCACAATTTTATCCTCTGTCAGACAAGGCAGGAAGGACAACAGGTCTACAATCGCGGAATATACGCCTATGGCAATCATCGAAATGATGACATAGCGTTTTCCCTTTATCGTCAGACCCCACAGAACGATCGGAAGATTCAGGATAAACACCGTCAAGCCGATCGGAACGGAAAAAAAATAGTTCAGTACCGTACCGATGCCGGCTAATCCTCCCGCCGCGATATTATTGCCGACATAAAACAAATTCAGCGCAAGCGCGAATCCGACATTTGCCGCCAGCAAATATCCGACTTGCTTCCACGATATTCCTATTTTTTGAAATAGTTTATCTTCCTTCATCAGCGTAAAGTCCTCCTCTGAGAATGTTATCGCGTATACTATACAGCAAAAGAAAGATTTTTGAAAGTACCAAAAAAAATTATTACAGCCTGCCATCGACCTCCGCCGCGTCCGGAGCGGCTTTGGAGTCCAAAAAAATCCCGGCGATGATAATGACAAAGCCGATGATGACCATGGTACTTGGGTATTCCTTGAGAAAAAGCGCTGTCCAGACCGGCCCTAAAATCATTTCCCACATTGCAATGACGGAAGCCTTCTGCGGCGAAATCAGGTTGACTCCCAGATTGTACATTGCGTAGCCCAGCGCGACCTGCACGATACCGAGAATCAGCATCAGCATCCATTCCGATCCGTTCAGCGTCAGAGTATCCGCGAACCGCGGCGGAAAAAAAGCGAAAATGCAGATTCCTGTAAACAGATTCGCCAAGGAAACCAGACCAAGCGCGTTTCCGGCCTCTCCGGAGGAAACCTTTTTGGCCGCAACGGTCATCACCGCGAAGAAGATGCTTTCGGTCAGGGCGATGAGATTGCCCTTCATGTTGCTGCCCGCGATACCGGACAGCATAAAAATGATAACGCCCGTTGTCGTAAGCACGACCGGCAAGATACGGGACTTATTTACGCTTTTATTCAGAATCGACGCGGCGAGAAACAGCCAGACCACACTGCCGTACTGCATGCCGATCGCGATGACCGCCGAGGTCTGTCGCAGCGCGAGTACGATTGACAGGCACAAGGACGCGTAGGCGATCAGGTAGACGAGCATACCTTTGGAAAATCGAAGTTTCGAGCGAAAGAGGAACGGCAGAAGCGCGACACCCGCGATCAAGGAACGAAGTCCGCAGACCAACATGGCATCCAGAGAAATAAATTTTATGAGCGGTGCGTTCAAGCTCCAAAAGAGCGCGCCCAAAAATATGAATAATTCGCCCTTTCGTTGGATATTTGTTTTCATCATTTTCGGTTGCTCCCAAAAAATAATCTAATCGCGATTGAAAAATAATCACGATTAGATTATAATAAAGGCAAGGGACGATGTCAACCCTTTTTCTGAAGGAGGAACGATACGATGGAAGTTATGAATATTAAGAGAAAACGTGTGATGATTCTGTTCATCGAGGTCGCCGAAAAAATGCTGCGTGAAAGTGGTCTCGCGAGCGTTTCTATTCGAAAGGTAGCCTCTGAAGTCGGCTATAACAGCGCCACGCTTTACAACTATTTTGAGGATTTGGAGCATCTCATCCTGTTCGCCTCTGTGCGTTATCTGCGAGAATACGTTGCTTCACTCCAAAAAGCCTTGACGGATGATATGTCAGCCTACGACAAATATCGCGCGATTTACCGCTGTTTTAACGCCTATGCCTTCAAAGAGCCTGAGATTTTTCATAACATGTTCTTCGGCAAGCATAGTGACCTGCTCGGTGAAGTGCTGAGGACTTACTATCAGGAGCTTTTCCCGCAGGAACTGCAAGGACTCAGTCCCAAGATGAAGCAGATGCTGCAGCTTGGGACGATGTACGAACGAGATGCCATTATGATGCGGGAACTGATTGCGGAAGGCTATTTGCCGGACGCGAATGCCGCAAACGCGATTGAAACCATCATCGCGCTGCATCAATACTATCTGCATGAAGCTATGATCGCGGAATCACGCAGCGACTCCAAACAAACCTACCTCACGCAGCTAGCTCCCCACTTTACGGAAAAGTTTCGAGAAAAGTTTCTCTACATCATGGAGGGCAGCCGCGACCGCTAACTACTGCTCCACAGCGACAATTTTGTAATATGCCCTGGAGGTGATCAGGTATACCACAATGTAGAAAGCGGCGAACAGCAGGAAGGACGCCAGTGTGGTGTAGATCAGCAGCGATGTGTTGCTGATGCCAAATACCTTGATCATCAATTTGATGATGTGGAACGCAAAAGCAATATGCAGCCCGGCGCCAAGCAGCGGGATGAAAAAGACCTTGCGTACTTGATCTCGGATCGACCTGCGGATCTCGCGGTCGCTCATGCCCACGTCACGCAGGATGTGGAATCGTTCCTTATCGTCATAGCCCTCGGTGATCTGCTTGTAATACATGATCATGACCGTCGCACCCAGAAACGCAAGGCTCAAAAGAATCCCCAGGAAAAACAATCCGCCGTACAGATTTGTGAAAGTTTCCATCGCGCTGCCCCGGGTACGGCAGCTGAAATCCATGCTGGTATAGACCGGCTGATTGCCGCCGTACGTACCGATCGCACGACTTGAGCCTCCTGAGACAGGATCACGGAATTCATCCATTACGCGTTCTACTGCCTCCGTTATTTGCGCATCCGTCAGCGCATTTCCCGCGGCATCCGTCAGATCAAACGCCCGGCTGCAGATCATGCGAAACCCATGACCCGCGTCGCTTTGCTGCAGATAGGTCATAATCCGCGCAAACTCGTTTTGATCGGAGACCACCAGATAAACAACATCCGACAGGTCTGCGGCATCCGCACCGCGCAGCACCAGCTCCTTGGCTTTCCCGACAACAGCATAGCGCTTGTCTGCAAGCGTCAGCATGTCCTCACGCAGACTGCCCTCGTTCATCTTATACAAGAGCTGACTGCGCTCCAGCTGCACCTGCGTACCGAAGTTCTCGTTGTACTCCGCCGCCGTCATCACCGCATAGGAACGGCTGCCAGCCTCGTAGCCCGCAAGCGGCGTCAGTACGCCGTCCGTCATCTTTGCGTAAAACGCGTATAACGTATAGTGCAGCACGTCCTTCGCCTTCAGTCCCTGTGCCGTCAGCGATGCCTCCAACAGCTCGTCCAGATCGGACGACGCAGCTGCAAAGGTCTCCTCGTTGGACTCATACAAACTCACGATCGCCTCCAGATCGCGCGGATAAGCCGTGTTGACCGCGTCATGCGCGCCGAAGTACAGACAGGCTGTCGAGGAAATCATCACCAGTACCATCGTCGACAGAATACAGATGCTCGCCAGTCCCGCCCCGTGCTTTTTCATCCGGAAAATCATCGAAGAGGTCGCAATGAAATGACTGGTCTGATAGTAATAGTTCTTATTTTTGCGCAGCAGCTTAAGCAGCGCCACGCTGCCCGCGATGAAAGTACAGTAGGTGCCGATGATGACCGCAATGACCGCAATAAAGAAGGTCATGATCGCATCTGCCGGGTGCTTGACCGTCATCGCCAGCACATACCCCGCGCCCAGAAACAAGAGTCCCAAAAGCGCCAGCACGAAATTTGCCCGCGGCTCTCTTTCCCCCTGCGCCTTGCTGTAAAGCAGGTCGATGGTACTTTGCCTGCTGATCTCAATCACGCTCTTGCCGTAGATGAGCGCGAAAATTGCCGCAAACAAAATTACGCTGTATGCAAGCGCCGGTGGCTGCAGTGTGAACATATAATCGATACCCCTTCCCATCATCCGCAGCAGCAGCACCTGTGCCGCCTTGCTGAACACCATGCCGCCGATCGCGCCGACACCGATGCTGATGATCGCCGTCAAGAGATTTTCACAAAGCAGGACCCTCGCGATGTGGGTTTTGCCCATGCCCAGCACGTGGTAAAGCCCCAGCTCGGTCTTGCGGCGCTTCATCAGGAAGCTGTTCGTATAGAACAGGAAGATCACTGAGAAAAGACCGATCACAATTGCGCCCAGTCTCAGGATAAGCTGCATCCAGTTTCCTTCCTCAAAGGTCGCCACCTGCGGGTCCATGGACAGATTGATCGTGAGGAAAAACATCATCACCATACCGATGGCGCTGACCATATACGGCAGATAGGTCTTGCGGTTCTTGCGGATATTCGTCCAGGCGAGCCTGCTGTAGATCGTCCCCCTCATCTGCGCTCACCACCTGTCGTCAGTACCGTCAGTGTATCGGATATCTTCTGGAACATTTCGTCGCTCGTGTGCGCGCCGCGATATAACTGATGAAAGACCTCGCCGTCCTTGATGAACAGCACGCGGCTCGCGCGGCTCGCCGCCTTGACCGAGTGCGTTACCATCAGGATGGTCTGCCCGCTTTCGTGGATACGCTCAAAAAGATCGAGCAGTTCGTCAGCTGCCCTGGAGTCGAGTGCGCCGGTCGGCTCGTCTGCCAGAACCAGCTCCGGCTCGGTGATCAGGGCTCTGGCAACGGCTGCCCGCTGCTTTTGTCCTCCCGAGACCTCATACGGATATTTGTGCAGCAGATCTTCGATCCCGAGCCCCTTGGCGAGCGGCAGCAGCTTCTGCCGCATTTCCGGATATTTTTTGCCTGCCAACACCAGCGGCAGGAAAATATTATCCTGCAGATTAAAATTGTCCAGCAGATTAAAATCCTGAAAGACAAAACCCAGATTTTCGCGTCGAAACTGCGCCAGCTCCTGATCCTTGACCGCCGCGAGGCTCTGTCCCCTTAATTTCACCTCGCCGCTGGTCGGCTTATCCAGCGCCGCCAGAATGTTCAAAAGCGTCGTCTTGCCGGAACCGGATTCTCCCATGATTGCCACGAACTCACCGTCCTCGACCGCAAACGATACGTTGGCAAGCGCCTGCACCTTCGCGCCGCCGAAACGGGTCGTGTAGATTTTTTTCAAATTGTTTACTTCCAAAATAGCCATGGCTCTCCCCTTTCCTTCGATTGCCTGTGTATGCTGATATCTACTTCCCTTTTGCATTTTAATCTTAGCAAAAAAGGAAATGCTTCGCCATTTTTTTGACTTACATTTCCTATTCGTATCTTACATTTTTGCAAGCTTCACTCCCGAAACGCAGACTGACGGTCGTACCGATGCCGACTGCGGACGCTGCTGAGATTTCGCAGCCCAGGTTTTCGGCGATACGTCTGCACAGATACAATCCGATGCCGCTGGATTTCTTATCGCTGCGCCCATTGTAGCCGGTGAAGCCCTTCTCGAAGATCCGCGGCAGATCCTCCGGCGCGATCCCAATGCCGCTGTCCGCAATCGTCAGCACACCCGGCTCCTGCATGGCAATGCGGATCTCACCGCCGCGCGTATATTTGATTGCGTTGGACAAGAGCTGCTCAATGACGAAGCTGAGCCATTTTTCGTCAGTCAGCACCTGCGCATGCGTCTCTTCGAAGATCAATCTGTTCTTGCTGCGAATGAACTGCCCCGCATATTTGCGCACCGCCGGGCGCAGAATCTCGTCCAGATCACAGCGCCGCAGCACATAATCTGTACCTTGCTCCTCCAGCTTCAGATAGCAGAGCACCATCTCCACATACTGCTCGATCTTAAACAGCTCCTCTGTCAGCTCCCGGCGCAGCGCTTCCGTCTCTGCCGCCGCACGTGCCCGGGTCTCCGCCGCATCGTCCGGCACATCCGGCATCACCCCCGCGCCTGCGCTGCTGCCTGCAAACTCCGTCTGCAGGATCAGGCGCATCGCCGCGATCGGTGTCTTGATCTGGTGCACCCATGTCGTGTAATAGTCCTCCATATCCTCGAAGCGATGCTGCATTTGATACGCGAGCTGCTGCTTATTCGCAAAGAGCGCGGAAATGATGCGCTGATAATCCTCTTCCATCAGATCCTGCGCCTGCGGCAGATGATCGAGGGTATCCGTCGCCTCCGCTTCCAAAAGCTGCAGCCGCTCGTGCTTGTCCCGATAGCGAAAAAAATCACCCACAGACAACGCAAGGCCTACCGCAATACAGACCACATAGCCGTACGCGATAAGCCTTTCCTCTACGTCAAATAAAATATACAGGGCAGTCAGAATGACGGCACAGACCGAAAAAAGCACGACGCTCCTGCGATGCGTGCGCAAATACTGCAATATCATTTTCATTTGATCATGTACCCCAAGCCCTTTCTGGTCTCAATAAAATCCGAAAGTCCGATCGCACCCAGCCGCTTGCGCAGTCTGGCGACATTGACCGTCAGCGTATTCTCATCGACAAAGCTGTCTGTCGCCCAGAGTTTTTCCATCAGCGTCTCGCGGCTGACCACACTGCCGGTGCGTTCGAGCAGCGTCCGCATGATGCGGTATTCGTTCTTGGACAGCTCCAGTGTTTCCCCCTCATACAGCAGGCTCGCGTCCTCCAGATTTAGGATCACGCCGTTGTGCTCCAGGAGCCGCGTCTGCCCCGCGAAGTCGTAGCTGCGCCTAAGCAATGCCTGTATTTTCGCGGTCAGTACGGTAAGATCAAAGGGCTTGGCGACGAAATCGTCGCCGCCCATCTGCATCGCCATAATGATATTCATGTTATCCGATGCTGAGGACAGAAACAAAATCGGTACTTTAGATACCTTGCGAATCTCACTGCACCAGTGATAACCGTTATAGAACGGCAACGTGACATCCAGAATCACCAGCTGCGGCGCGAGCCGCGCGAAATCCTCCATCACGTTTTGAAAGTTTTGTGTCGCGTATGCCTGATAGCCCCAGGTTTCGACGTGCTTTTTGACAGCATTCGCGATTGTTTTATCATCCTCAACGATCAGAATTTTATACATCATCTCTTTGTGTTTATGGTCTGCGGCGCGTGCATCCCTGCACATGCCGCGCCCAGTGCCTACGCTTTGTCAAGTTTTTCGTATATCGCATCCATGGTCTTTTGCAGTGTCAGCGACATCGCCAGACCGTAGCTGTTGTACAGCGATTCCGCGTACGCCTGCGGGCTCATGCCGTACTGCGATTCAAAGTCCTCCACAGTCTCGGTACCGAAGTAGGTCATCATATTGGTCAGAATTTCATTGTATTCATCGATTGGGAACTCGACTTTCTCAGCCTTGGCAAGGGCATAGGTGACCAGCTTGTGCTTGGTCATCATTTCGCCGTAAACTCTGAGTTCTTCCTCGTATTCCTCCTGCGTCAGCTTCAGACTGTTCTCCAGGACGTCTTCCCATTCCATGCCATTCTGAGACGCGAGATTTTTGTACTGTTCATCCAGCTTGTCCATCTCGGCCTGTACCTGCTCCTCCGGATATTTGATAACTTCCGATTCCTCTACGATCTGATTGAAAATTTCGTTCTCGTAATCCGCGCGCTGGCTGTCCTCCGCCTCGGTCTTGAGCTCTTCCGCTACCAGCGTTCTGAACTCGTCAACATTCTTGGCCTCGCTGTTCGCCTTGACAAACGCATCGTCCAGCGTAGCCGGCACAGTGACCTCCTTGCTCAGCACTGTGATCTCAAAGGTGACCTTCTTGCCGGAAAGCTCTTTGTTCACCTCATACGGGTCCGGGAATTTCAGATTTGCGGTAATCGGTTCGCCGATCGTCGCGCCGTACATCGCCTCCTGGAAGCCGTCGATCATGTTTGCCTCACCGAGCGTCAAGGTGTAGGAATCGCTGTTCATGCCGTCCTCGGTCGTACCGTCCTCCAACGTACCATGATAGGAAATCTCTACCTTATCGCCCTTTTCCACACTGCCCTCGGTTATTTTTTCGGTCGTTGCGGCCGCTTCCAGTCTGGACTCGATCTCCGCTTCGATCTGTTCATCCGTCACCGTAACATCCAGTGCTTTCGTCTGATAGGTGCTGTAATCCGGAAGCGTCACGTATTCGGACAATTCTAAGCTATCATACGGATTTTCCGGTGGTGTAAACTGATTTTTGCTGCTCCCGCATCCGGTCAGAACCGTCAAAGCCATACACAGACTCAGTGCCAAAAGGCGCGTTGTTGTTTTTTTCATGCTTCTTCCCCTTTATATTTTATTTTTCATTTTTGATGCTTGAGAAAACCTCGTTTTCCCTGCTGTTTTCATTATTTATGCCGTTCATGATATCCGCAGCGTATCAGCCCA
>ERZ856578.1523-NODE-1523-length-43241-cov-26.381614_pt1 | contig 43241 bp, 41 predicted proteins | sample MGYA00514384_ERZ856578 | MGnify/ENA primary metagenome ERZ856578 (study PRJEB29103, sample SAMN06111958) | human gut metagenome | biome: human gut; feature: ankylosing spondylitis patient; material: healthy_person | host: Homo sapiens | place: China:Hangzhou...
GCGAAAAAATGTCTTGCGCAACGCAAAAATCCCTCGCTGCCGGTCACATCATGAGTTTTCAGATACACCCTAGAGAAAACAAAGTCCGCTCTCTGATTTTGAACAAATTTATTCAAAACAGAGAGCGAATCACTGTATCAAGACGAAAGGTCGCCTTGAAAGACGACCTTCATATAAAATATGACGAGTTTTTTCAACCCATGTAAAATATCACCAACAGTGAATAATCACTATCGGCATTAATATAGTACCATCAAACGAGGCTAATGTCAATAATAGTTTTTGACCTTCTGAAGCAGTTCTTGATATTTTTCCTTCTTTAAAGATCCAACTTTTGAGGTAGTATCGAGGCGATACACGCTCACAGGGGTAATACGAGTGATATTCGTAAATCTCGCCCTCAGGGAAGGCATATTGTACATATCTGATCCAGAAAAAGTAATGACGGTATTCGATGCAACGTGACTGTTATTGACGTTCGTTGATACTGGAGCAACGATTAAAACATCATTATTTAGATTCTTTAGGATGATGGCGGGATGTTTACCTCCAAATTCATTACCAATATTGAAACCGAAATCCACCCAAACGATATTTCGAGGGCTTAGGTAAGAATTACAATAGACAGATGTAGCATCTGTATCAGACATCGGAGTACCGTTTCTAACATATTCTATGCCATTGAACGCATAATGATTACTTAAAATCGGAGCAATTCTGCGTGACAAATAATTGTAATTATCAACACTGAGTGTTTGAGGAATCTGACTTTGAGCTACTACGAATGGCTTCTGCTCTTTCTCAAGATAACAACATTGAGATTGAACCCACTTATAGAATATCTCAAGTTTATCATCCGGAATAGCGGCTGAATTTGTCTGAACAAGTTGCTGTAATTTCGCTACTGTTGTGGTACACTCGGAAAGAGCACTCATTTTATATCACCCAGAATAATATGATGTTAGGGTCAAAAGGTAGCGAAAACGCATATAAGGCACAATATATTGGCAAAGGGGTTTGCTTTGGCCACGATATACTGGATTACCTCATGCTGCATTTTTTTACCTTAGCATCATAATATATCAAATCATACAAAAAATCAATTATTTTGTAGATTAGTGTTATATTCCTGGAAGGAAAAAGTTGGAGCTTATTTAGCCCCAACCTCGATTTCCGTTCCGTCCTTAAAGCGGAATGTTAAGGCATTGAGTTTCGCCGTTGCGGAGGGATATATCAACAGTAATCCCGCAGATGGCGTGAATCTTCCGAGAGGAAGCAAGCCGCAGATCGTAATATTGACAAGAGACGAACAAGCCCGCCTGATGCAGTGCAGCTATCAGCACCGCTACGGCGTGTTTGTCCGTCTCGTTCTTTTTACCGGCCTGCGGCTTGGGGAATTGCTTGGCCTGCGCTGGGAGGATATTGATTTCCGTGCCGGTATTCTGCATGTCCGCCGGACGCTGAACCGGCTGAACAAGATGAAGCGGCCCCTGCAGCCCGGAGAGCCCACAACGGAAATCGTGATCCAGACCCCGAAAAGTCAGAATTCCATTCGTGCGATTCCGCTTCTGCCTGTCGTCCTTCAGGAGCTGCAGGGCTGGCAGTATGTTCAGCAGAAGGATGCGGAGCTTGCCGGAGAACAGTACAATGCAAGCGGCTATATTGTGACAAATCCGCTTGGTGGAATGATCGAACCGCGTACATTCAAGGATTATTACAATCAGATCCTGCAGGCGAGCGGGCTTCGCCACTTCACCTTCCATGCGCTTCGTCACACGTTTGCCTCCAGAGCAATGGAACAGGGCATGGACCCGAAAACATTGTCTGAAATCATGGGCCACTACTCCGTATCCTTCACGCTGGACACCTATGCACATGTACTGGATGGGCACAAGCAGGAAGCCGTAGCCCTTCTCGGAGATCTTTTTACCGCGCAGCCGCAGAGCGCAGTGTATCCGTTGGTCGTTACAACGGAGGACGACGGCTTGCTCCTGTTTGACCTGATCGATTTCCCGGATATAAACGCAGAAGCGTCCAACATAGCCGAGGGAATCGCCAGCATCAAAGAGCAGGCGCAGGAAGCCATTCTGACGCTCCCGGTCCCGCCGGTCCCTACACCTGTCGAGCATATTCAGTTAACTGCAAATCAGTTTATCGTGCAAATTGACGTATAACAAACGACCCCTGCTGCAGAAATCCTGCAGCAGGGGCGCGTGATTGTATAAAGAAAACCACCGGCAATGCCGGTGGTTCCAAAAAGCTTTAGCTATGCCCAGAAAAAATATCCGAGCGAAGCGAGGAACAAGTCTGGAAAGCGGGCGATAAGGTGTGATTCAAAAAGACGGATAACCAGGGAGAAACGAAAAGCAAAATGCGCCAAGCCGCTATTTCAATAGCAGTAGGGCGCATCATGCAGTAGAAAGAAGATTCGATGAACCTATAGGTTCGGCTGGTAATAGGCCCCAAGGGGGCCTGTGCAAACCACCGGCACGGCCGGTGGTTATGATTGTAGTACAGTATTTTTTATGTTTTTTGCCGGAAAGAGAGTGCTCTTGTATTTTTCAGGAAGAACAGTTATGATGGTCTTGTGAATTTCAACGCCCAGCATACAACATGTCAGAATACGAAGGGAGATAAAGATGGATTTTTTGGATTATAGAGAAAAGCTTGGCATAGGGTTTTGCGATAACGAGAAGTATAAATTTTTTCTCGTGAAAATATTCAATATTCTTGGCGAAATTACATTAGATACTCGCTTTTGCGGTATTAATGCGAATGAATACCGCGAATTTTGCAGGATTACGGGTACGGAAGTGGATTACAAACTTCTATCTGAGTTTCTTGGGCCTGCTGGGTATAGACATTGGCTAAGTATACTAAGGAGAGTGTGCGAAGATCCTAGAGAGTTTTTTGCGTATTACATTTCACTTGTGAATATTGTGCCAGAAGACCGAGAGCCAGATGAAAGCGGACGCTTTTTTGAACGAAAAGGTCTGATTAAGTTGCTTACGGCAATGCTTGCAGAATCACACATTGGCTATAATCTAATCAATGCGGACGGAGAATATTTTGTATTCCCTAAGGGAGCCGTTGAACTAGATTCCGCTCTTGTGTCACAGCCATTAGCATGGTTAAACCAGTATCCAAAGGCACATACAGCTTTTGTAAAGGCTTTAAGAGAATATGCAGATGCAACAACAGAAAATGCCAGTGATATTGCAGATGAGTTTCGCAAGGCACTCGAAACATTCTTTCAGGAATTCTTCAAAAATGATAAAGCCCTTGAAAACAATAAAAGTATCTACGGAAGTTACTTATCCAAGGCTGGGATTCCGAAAGAAATTGCTTCAAATTTTGAAACGCTACTGCAGACATACTGTAATTTCATAAACGGCTATGCAAAGCACCATGATAAGACGGAATTGAATGTACTGGAATACCTGATGTACCAAACGGGAAATATCATCCGTCTGCTGATTACACTGAAACAAACTGAACCCGCCCCAGAAAACGAAATTGCTCCATAGACAGCAGCTCCAATTGGGGTCAAAATGGGGTCAAAGCAAATTTTGTGGGATTGCAAAATGATGTGAAAAGTTAGAAAAACCACCGTATTTCTATTGAAATACGGTGGTTTTATGGTTGCGGGAGAGGGATTTGAACCCCCGACCTCCGGGTTATGAGCCCGACGAGCTACCGAACTGCTCTATCCCGCGATGTTGACTTTTTGCTCCTGAAAGCTGGACGCTAACTCTAAGGGTTATGAGCCCGACGAGCTACCGAACTGCTCTATCCCGCGATATAGTGCTTTCTAAAGATCTTTATTATAATAGCACAGGCAGTCGGCGCTGTCAAGGGGGTATCCGCGGATTTTTTGCGTACAAAATCCGCGGATACCCGACAATTTACCAGATGCACAGCAGGGAAAGCGTGACGGCGCCGAAGATCATCCAGACGCGCATGGACTTTTTGCCCGTCAGGTGGGTATAAAGCGCGCAGGCGCTGCCGAACAGGAGAACGCACACGAGCCAGGTGCTTTGCAGGCGCTTGGGCGTGAAGCCGAAGCAGTCGATATAGAGCACGAGCTTGGACAGGGCGACGACGGCGAAGAGCATACTCTCGATCAGAAGCGCCGCCGTCATCCAGCGCACGGGACGGCTTTCCCGCCGGGCGGTGCGCGAGACGAGCCAGAAGAGGGTAAAATTGATCGCCATGACGCGGCAGAGCTCGAAGAAGCCCTGACGGGCGTACTCCGCGACCGTGAAGCTCTCCGGGAGCGTCCGCGTGAACGCGCCGAACAGATAACGGCCCTGCACGAAGAAAAACGCGAGATAGAGCGCGCTGAACACGCCCAGCGCCGCGAGCCAGACGGCCTCCGGCACGACGCGCAGCTTTGGCAGAGCGGTTTCTGCGGACGCGCCGTGTTTCCGCATCGTCTCGGGCGTTTCGCGGCCAAGGCCCGCGAGCAGGCCGAAGACATAGGCCCCGACGGGAAGGCTGAGGAGAAAGCGATAGAACCACACTTGATCGAGATCGAGTGTCAGCGCGTCGCGCAGGCCCTCCAAAAGGCTGCTGAACGTGTCGTCTGCCGCGGACAGCTGCGTCATGGCCATGACGAGCAGCACCAGCACGACGAATGCGGCCAGCACGGCGGCTGCGACGGCTCCGGCGTCGACCTTCCGCTCCTTTTTGGGCTTCAGCGCGAACAGCACGCAGCGGATGCGCAGGAAGAAATTTTTGAATGGGATGATCGCAAACGCATACAGCGCGTCGAGCGGCAGCAGATGGCCGCTTTCGCCGCCGGTCAGCCGCCCGGAACGGCTCATGAGCCAATAGACGGCGAAGATATGCAGGATGAACAGCAGCAGTTTTTCCGAAAGGATATATTCATGGTTGACAAGCTCGGGATAGCGCGAATCGTACTGGTACGGGTGCAGCCCGCGCCAGGCGATGCAGCCGGTCACAAGCAGCACGCAGCCCAGCCAGACCCAGCTTTCCCAGGAACGCTTCTGCTCCCGGAACAGATACTCCGCCGCCGCGATAAATCCGGCGGTGAACAGCGGCAGCGCCCACCATTGATAGCCCAGATAGAGATATGCCAGCACATACAGTCCGAACGCCAGCAGCTGCTCTCTCCGGTTTGCGGAAAACGGCGGCTTTTTCGGCACGAGCGCGTCCTGCGCCCAATCGGATGCTTCCGGCGGGCGGGGGAATTCGTTGATTTTATGGTCTTCCATCGGGAACCTCCTGTTGATCGTCCACAAATTCCAGCAGGTCGCCCGGCTGGCAGCGGAGTTCATGGCACAGGGCCATGAGCGTGGAAAAGCGGATGGCCTTGGCTTTGTTGTTTTTGAGAATGGACAGATTCGCGGGCGTGATGCCGACGCGCTCGGCCAGCTCTCCGGCGGAAATTTTGCGCTTCGCCATCATCACGTCCAGATTTACGAGAATTTCCATGCCGCGCCCTCCTAGATCGTGAGGTCAAGCTCGGCCTTCATGTCGATGGCCTGCTGGAAAATATTCTTGACGATGCGCACGAGCAGCGCCATGAAGCCCGCCGCGATAGCGACCGCGATGAACGGCAGATAATACAGGCAGCTGACGAGGCACACAGCTCCCGCCCCGACGCAGCACCAGCTGACCTGCCGCAGGAGCTTTACATTCCGCAGGTCGAAGACGAGCTGCAGGCGGATATTGTCCAGCAGCTGCCAGAGCTTTACGAGCAGCACCCAGCCGAAGCCGCTGCAAAGATAGATCGTAACCATCATCAGAACACCGGACTGCCAAGGCATGAAGCGCAGCCCGATAAACCACCGGACTGCCCAATAGCACCCGATATCGAGCGCCGCCAGCAGAATCATGAACAGCACCACGCACCCGCGCGAGAGCGCGATGGAGCGATCCTTTGACCAGTTCATATAAAGCACACTCCCTTCCCGTGCCTATAGGCTACCACAGGAGAAATCGTTTGTCAATGAAAATTTATCGAAAAACAATAAATATTTCTTAAGAAACAGGAAGCAGGCGCAGAAAGCCGCCGCGCTCCGGATGGGGCGCGGCGGCTTATGGGTTTGCTTGCTTATTTTGCGAAGACCTTTTTCAGTCTTGCGAAGCGGGGCAGGCCGTTTTCCTTTTCGAGCTTCGTCTCGCCCTGGATCAGCGGCATGGCGTACTTGATGAAGTCTTCCGTCACGTTGTTGCCCTCCGGGGTGATCCACTCGGCCGGGAACTTCTTCTCGAAGTTGGCGACGTCGGACAGGTCGAACAGCTTGGCCTTGCAGGTGTAGCCGTTCGTGCGGTCGCACTCGAAGCCGACCATCTTGTCGGTCTGACCGGCGACCATCTGCTCAACCGCAGTCTTGCCGGACATGAACGCTTCTTCAATGTCGGTGCCGGAGGCGCAGTGCGCCGCGCAGCGCTGCAGCAGGCTGAGTTCGATGCCGCGGACCTTCGCACCAGTGCGCTCTTTCATGATGCCGGCCAGCGTTGCAGCCAGACCGCCCAGCTGGGCATGGCCGAAGCCGTCGGTCGCGGCGGTTTTTGCCTCGGAGACGAAGCGGCCGTCGGCGTAGTGCACGCCCTCGGAGACGGCGACGATGCAGTTCTTCTTTTCCTCGTAGCGCTTGGAAACGTCGGCGACGAACTTGTCCATGTCGAAGTCGACCTCGGGCAGGTAGATGAAGTCGCAGCAGGGCTCTGCCTCGTTGGCAAGCGCGGCAGCGGCGGTCAGCCAGCCCGCGTGACGGCCCATGCACTCGATGATGGTGATCATGCCGGTGTCATAGACGTGCGCGTCGCGGGAGACTTCCATGATGGACGTGGCGATATACTTGGCGGCGGAAGCGTAGCCGGGGCAGTGGTCGGTGCCGAACAGGTCATTGTCGATGGTCTTGGGGATGCCCATGACGCGGCACTCGTAGCCGACCTTCTTCATATACTTGGAGATCTTGTTGCAGGTGTCCATGGAGTCGTTTCCGCCGTTGTAGCAGAAATAGCGGACATCGTACTTCTTGAAGATCTCAAGAATGCGCTTGTAATCGGTGTCGTCCTCGTCCGGGTCCTTGATCTTATAGCGGCAGGAGCCGAGCGCGGAGGACGGGGTGTAGGGAAGACGGTCAAGCTCGGCACGGTCTTCCTCGTCCATGCACAGCAGTTCGTCGTTCAGAACGCCCTTGATGCCGTGGTACGCGCCGTAGACCTTCGTGATGCAGTCTGCGTCGAGCGCGGTGCGGATGCAGCCGTAGGCGCTGGAGTTGATGACAGAGGACGGTCCGCCGGACTGGCCGATGATCAGAGCGCCCTTCAAAGCTTCAGACATAATAAATTACCTCCATATGCGTATTAGAGTATGTTGAACAAAACAAAATATATCACATCACGCGGAAATTGTAAATTCGTCTATTGCAAAAATAACTGAAATTTGCTAGAATTCTTCGTGGAATATGAATAAACTAAGGAGATGTCATTATGCCTCTGGTTACTTCTACCGAAATGTTCAAGAAAGCTTATGACGGCGGCTACGCCATCGGTGCTTTCAACGTCAACAACATGGAAATCGTTCAGGGCATCACTGAGGCCTGCCAGGAAGAGCACGCTCCCGTTATCCTCCAGGTTTCCAAGGGTGCCCGCGCCTACGCGAACCACAACTATCTGGTCAAGCTGGTCGAGGCTGCCGTAATTTGCTGCCCCGATATCCCCATCGTTCTGCATCTGGACCACGGCCCCGACTTCGAAACCTGCAAGGCCTGCATCGACGGCGGCTTCACCTCCGTTATGATCGACGCCTCCTCCAAGCCGTTCGCTGAGAACATCGAGATCACCAAGAAGGTCGTTGAGTACGCACATGACCACGGCGTCGTCGTCGAGGCCGAGCTCGGCACGCTGGCCGGCATCGAGGACGAAGTGAAGGTCGCCGCACACGAGGCTTCCTACACCCGTCCGGAAGAGGTCGAAGAGTTCGTCTCCAAGACCGGCTGCGACTCTCTGGCCATCGCCATCGGCACCAGCCACGGCGCATACAAGTTCAAGCCCGAGCAGTGCACCCGCAACGAGCAGGGCATTCTCGTCCCGCCTCCCCTCCGCTTCGACGTTCTGAAGGAAGTTTCCAAGCGTCTGCCCGGCTTCCCGATTGTGCTGCACGGCTCGTCCTCCGTCCCGCAGGACTATGTCAAGATGATCAACGACAACGGCGGCAAGATGCCCAACGCCATCGGCGTTCCCGAGGATCAGCTGCGTGAGGCTGCAAAGCTCTCCGTCTGCAAGATCAACATCGACTCCGACCTGCGTCTGGCCATGACCGGCACCATCCGTCAGTTCTTCAACGAGCATCCCGACAAGTTCGACCCGCGCGAGTATCTCAAGCCCGCACGCGCCAACATCAAGGAGCTCGTCCGCCACAAGCTCGTCGACGTCCTCGGCTGCGCCGGCAAGGCGTAATTTCTCCGATCAAAAACTCCTCTGCTGCAAAGCAGGGGAGTTTTTTCTATGATTTTTTCCGGAAGTCCTCTGCCCGCAGCACCTCAAACATCCGCACAGCCGCGCTTTCCTCGCCGCCCGCAGCCAGCCACCCGGCCTGAAACGCCGCCCGCACCAGCGAAAACAGCGCATCCTCCGCCTCGTCATATTCTGTTTGCTCCAAAAACCGCCCGAAGGCTGCTTCGTAGTCGTTGCTGTGCATATGGCACACCTCTCATGTATATAATACAATTTGATATCTTATTGTAATATATATCGAATCTACTTGTCAATCTATAATTTAATACAGATTGAGAGGTACTGTGCAATGAAGAACGATCCTTTAATTATCAAGAAGCGCGGAGACGATGGAAACCGTATCATTACAGTTCGAATCCGCGAGGATACGCTGGCAGAGCTTGACCGGCTTGCCGCGGAAAGCAACCGCTCTAGAAACGAGCTGATCAACCTCATTCTGGCGCATGGCGTGAAGAATATTGAGATTGAATAACGCGCTTGCTGCGGCATACAGAACCATCCAAAATTTACGCTGAAAACGAACAAAAATCGACCGTACCCAAGCCTCCCTCTGCCATGCACCGCGTGGTAAGCGTTGGCGTTACCGCCGTCTGCGCCGGTACAGAACTGTCAGGCGGGAGAGCGTCAGGTCGTACAGGAAAAACAGCGCCAGGCCCAGCGCGCAGGTCGCCCAGAGGAGGGCGGGAGCCGTCCCGGCAAGCTCCTGCGTGACGGCGTCGAGGCGCAGGACGAACAGCAAGAACAGATAGTCCGCACCCACGACGAAAACAGCCAGCAGCAGCTTTATGCTCAGGCGCAGGGCGCGGCTGCGGACAGCGTCAAGCTTCGGCTTGACGAGCGGATAGTAGCCAAGAAAGACGAACAGCATGGACGCCTCCTTGTCCGGGCCGAGCAGCGTGCCCAGAAGGGCGATGGCCGCGTAGCAGCTCCACGCGATCCGCTTCCGGCAGCGCTCCCGCACCGGCAGCAGCACAGCCGAGGCCAGGATCGGACAGGCGTACAGTGCCAGCGGGACAACGCCGCCCAGACACAGCAGCACGACGCCCAGCGCCGTGAACATTCCGCCCAGCGCAAGCTCCTTTGCAGTGGTGTTCATAGACAATCCTCTTTTGCAGATCGAGATAGCGTCAGTATATCAGAAAAGCCTGCTGAAGAAAAGCGGCAGCATCGCCTGTCTGCATGAAAGGATATGCAGAAAATACTTGACGAAACAAGTTAAATATGTTAAACTGACGTTTGGTTAGAGAAGACTAACCAAATCAGGCAATCGGGAGGGCTGCGGTATGGCGGATGCACAGAAACCCCTGACGCCGTCTGCGATCAAATATCTGCTGACGCTGCTGGAGCTCTGCCAGAAGGACGCAGGCGCGCGGTGCATGGACATCGCGGAGCAGCTGCGCGTGACGAAGCCGAGCGTGCACTCGATGATCGAAAATCTGTGCGCGGCGGGACTTGCGGAAAAGAAGAAATACGGCACGGTGTTCTTGACGCCGGAGGGCCGGATGCAGGCGGAGCGCTATGCGGTCTGCTGTTCGCTCCTGCGCGGAAGGATGCAGCAGACGCTGGGACTGAACGAAGAGGACGCGCGCAGCGCGGCCTGCGCGGTGCTTGCGCAGCTGCCGGACGCTGTGCCGCAGATGATGGAGCGGCTGAGCCGCGGTTACTGAAAAGGAGGCGTCCGAATGGAGCTTCTCACATCCGTACTGGTCGCCGGAGGGGTCTGCGCCTGCATCGGCGCAGTCAAGGCCGTTTGCCGGAGGCTGACAAAAAGATGACCGGAGCCATCCGGCTCCACAAGAAAAAATCCGCCGCGAGGCGGATTTTTTTAACATATCTCCAATTTTCACAGCCGGTTCGGCGGCCTCAGCCCTGCAGATAAATGCTGTCCAGCAGGTGAGTGCCCGAGGCGGTGCGGAACACGCGCCGGCGGAATTTCTCGATGGCGGAGCGTGAATGGCCCTGCTCGTCCGCGTTGACGAGATAGTCTGCCTCCAGCAGGATCTGGTGGTCGATGCCGCCGATGTCCGTATAGGTATGGTGGTGCGCGGCCAGCCACGAAATGCGGTCCACGTCAGGACGCGCAGCGGGCAGCTCTGTGAAAAACGCCTCTACCAGCGCCGGGCTTTCCAGCTCCTGATGCTTGCCGTCGGTGTCGCCGTATTTCTCCCGGCACAGCGGGCAGGCGATGTCGTGGATCACCGCGGCAAGCTCCAGCACCTCCTGCGTGTGTCTGTCCAGCCCCTCCAGCTCTCCGATGGTCTTTGCCATGGCCCAGACCTTGAGAAAATGGTTGACGTCATGGCGGTTGCCCTTGTAGAATTCGATCATTTTTTGAATTGCGGTTGAAACGATCATGTGATTCCCTCCGTTCTTAAAGTGCGGTTCCCGTTTTCGGTACAAACAGGCCGCGCATATCGGCGTGCTCCAATTCCAGCAGCTTGACCTTCCGCGCGATGCCGCCGCCATAGCCGGTGAGACTGCCGCTTGTGCCCACGACGCGGTGGCACGGGATCATGAGCGAGATCGGGTTGTGCCCGACCGCGCCGCCGACCGCCTGCGCGGACATCTTCTCTGCGCCCAGCCGCTTCGCGGCCTCGGCGGCGATCTGGCCGTAGGTCATGGTTTTTCCATACGGGATCGTCAGCATGATCTCGCAGATCAGCCTGCGGAACGGCGTGGAGTCATAGTGCAGCGGAGGAAGGAAGTCCGGCTCACGTCCGGAGAAGTACACATCCAGCCAGCGCTTCGCGTCCGCGAACAGCAGGTGTTCTTTTTTTTCGGTCTGCTCCGGCAGAATATTGCCGAAATACCGCTGTCCATTGAACCACAGACCGATGATCGCCTCCCCGTCGCAGGCCAGCGTGATGGGGCCGAGCGGGGACGCGTATTCTGTCGTATAAACCATATTGTACACTTCTATTTGCTTTTTTGCTTGTAATCCTTCATTTCCGGGATAGCCCCGCCTGACACGGCCCAGAGATACAGACTGGCCACGCTGCAGTACGGGCAGAACCGCCGGCGGTATTTTTCAAACAAGTCGCGGTCGATCTCCCGGTGGTGGTACACCATGCGCAGCCCGCGCCGGATGGCAAGGTCGTCATAGCTGAAAATATCAGGGCGCTGCAGGCAGAACAGCAAAATCATTTCCGCCGTCCAGACGCCGATGCCCTTCAGACTGCTCAATGCCCGGATAGCAGCTTCATCACTCATATGCGCCACGGCGTCCAGATCGAATGCACCCGTATGGACCCGTTCGGCAAAGTCCGTGATATACGCCGCCTTGCGGAACGTCATGCCAAGCGCCTGCAGGCTCGGAACGCCTGCGGCCAGAATGGCTTCGGCATTGACCGTGCCCAGCGCGTCCTGCATTCGCTGCCAGATCGTCGCCTGCGCCTTCGTTGAGATCTGCTGGCCGATGATGTGGTGCACGACGGACGAAAACAGGTCCGGGTCCACCGTGCGGTCGATATGCCCGATGCGGTCGATCACCTCACAGAGCCGCTTGTCCTTTTTGCGCAGATAGAAAAGCGCCTGTTCTCCGTATGCGAAATACATCCTGTTACCTCCCTGCGTTTTGCAATTTTATTATACAACAGCGAAGTGTGCAATGCCATCAGAAAATATGGCGAGGCAGCATTTGATGCGCGGAAGAAACTGGTTTGCATTTTCTGCTTATTTCTGTTATGCTTTATGTACCGCGCTGTGTACGCGGTATTTTTTACGTGAAGGGAAGGATGCGCTGTGGGCGGAAATACGCTGGATATGACAAAGGGAAGCGCGTGGAAGCTGATCGTACAGTTTGCCGTGCCGGTATTCCTCAGTCAGGTGTTCCAGCAGCTTTACAATACGGCGGACGCGCTGATCGTCGGCCGGTTTCTGGGAGATGAGGCGCTGGCGGCCGTCAGTGCGTCCGGCCCGCTGATCTTCCTGCTCATCAGCTTCTTTACCGGCCTGTCCATGGGCGCAGGCGTGACCATCTCCCGCTATTTTGGCGCAGGCGACTATGACCGTGTGTCCAGAGCCATCCATACGGACGTGATGCTGGGCCTGATCAGCGGCGTGATCCTGACGGTCGTGGGCGTGTGGCTGACGCCGACGTTCCTGCGTTGGATGGGCACCGCACCGGAGGTCCTGCCGGACGCGATCGCATACTTCCGGTATTACTTCATTGGCGTCCTGGCCGTCGTCATGTACAATATGTGCAAGAGCATCATGAACGCGCTCGGCGACAGCAAGCGGCCGCTCTATTATCTGATCATTTCGTCCCTTACCAATATTGTGCTCGATCTGCTGTTTATCGGCGCGTTCCATTGGGGCGTGTGGGCGGCTGCCGTCGCCACGACGATCTCGCAGGCCGTCAGCATGATCCTGTGCATGATCCACCTGATGAAGAAGGGTACGATCTATCAGGTCGAGCTGAAAAAGCTGCATATCGACCGCGAAATGCTCGGCCAGATCATCCGCTACGGTCTGCCGTCCGGCGTGCAGAACTCCGTGATCGGTTTTGCAAACGTCATTGTCCAGTCCAACATCAACTCCTTCGGCAAGGTCGCCATGGCGGCCTACGGCGCGTACTCCAAGCTGGAGGGCTTCGCGTTCCTGCCCGTTACCAGCTTCACCATGGCGCTGACGACCTTCGTCGGCCAGAATCTCGGCGCCGGGCTTCACGACCGGGCGAAAAAGGGCTCACGCTTCGGTATCATCGCGTCTGTTGTGATCGCGGAGATCATCGGCGTGACGATGTATCTGCTTGCGCCGCAGCTTGTCGCGCTGTTCAGCCCCACGCCGGAGGTCGTCGAACTCGGCACGCGCCAGATGCGCACGACGGCGCTGTTCTTCTGCCTGCTGGCATACTCCCACGCGATTGCGTCGATCTGCCGCGGCGCAGGCAAGGCCTTCGTGCCGATGGTTATCATGCTGCTGTTCTGGTGCGTGGTGCGGATCGCATATATCACCATCGTCATGGGCATCGTCCACGAAATTCAGTATATCTACATGGCCTATCCCATCACGTGGTCGCTCAGCTCCATCGTCTATTTCCTCTATTACCACTTCTCCGACTGGGTCCACGGCTTTGAGAAAAAGCCTGCGAAATCATAAAAGAACGCCATGCCCGGCAAATACCGGGCATGGCGTTTTTATAGCAGACCGATTTGCTCATAGCAATGCGCCGTCAGGTCGATCCGGTATCCGCCGCCGGGGCGCGGCTGCCAGTCGTAGCCGGACTTTTCCTCCTCCGGGAACAGCGCCTGCATGATCGTGAGCACCGTTCCGCCGTGTACGACGGCGAGGAGATCCTCGTCCTGCGCGCGCATACGGGAAAGCGCGGATAAAATACGAGCCTCCGCCTGCGCAAAGGATTCGCCGCCCGGCGGGACGTTCCGGAACCAGTCGCCCGCCAGCCATGCCTCGTACTCCGCCAAGCCCTTCAGCTCGTCGTAGGACTTTCCCTCGAATATGCCGAAGCTGATCTCACGCAGCTCCGGCCAGATCTCGTGCGGCGCCTCGCCGTAGATCAGGCGCAGCGTCTGCTCTGTGCGGAGCATTCCGCTCGTCAGGATGCGTTCGCCGCTGTACGGGGGATACAGGCCGCCTGCGGCGGCCTCCTGAACAGCTGCTTGTCCGGCCTCGCACAGAGGAAGATCGAGCGCCCCATAATACCACCGGCGGACATTTCCCTCCGTCAGTCCGTGGCGGATGAGCGTGAGCCGCCTCATCCCTTCAGCTCCAGCGGAAGCCCGCAGAAAATGCGTGTGACCGTGTCCGCCTGCGCGGCCAGCGCCGCGTTCATGCGCCCAACGGCCTCGCGCCATTCGCGCGTTTCCGCGTCCATCGGCACAACGCCGCAGGAAATGTCCTCGCAGATCAATATTTTCCCGCTGAGCGCAAGCCCGGCCAGCACGTCCGCAGGCTCCTTTCCCGCCCGGACGCAGGCAAGCGCGAAGCGCTCCAGATGCCGGAGGCAGCGGGCGGTCAGATCGAGCGCTTCGCCCTCGCAGGTGAAAATTTCCGCGTCCCGCAGGGCGTATTTTGTTTGCGCGTATGCTGTTTTTCCCTGATACGCGCCGCCGATGATCAGAACCATACCGTTCCTCCTTAAAAGACTGCCAGAATGAGAAGGGCGGACGCCTCGCCCAGCGTGATGGAAAAGCCTGCGACGTCGCCGGACATCCCGCCCAGATGCTTCTGGGCCAGACGGCAGGCAAGGATGGTCACAAGCCCCGCCCACGCGACGGCCAGCGCGCAGCTGGGCCGCGAAAACAGGAACACGAACACCGCCAGCATGACGGCAAGGTACATCCCGAGCAGAATGTTCCGCTGCCGCTTTGTCTTCCCGGCTGCAAATGTGCCGGAATACTGGCTGGTCTTCATGGGCGCGAACGATTCCACCGCAACGCCCGCCATGCAGCGCGTCGCGACCGGAACGAGCAGCAGCGCCCGCCAGATATACGAGAAGTCACAGTCCGCCAGCGCTGCAAACGAGAACAGGAACAGCAAAATCGCGCACACGACTGCAAACGCGCCTACGCGCGAATCCTTGAGAATCTTCTGCCGTGTGACCAGATCACGCCGCGATAAGATCGCGTCACAGCAGTCGAGGAACCCGTCCAGGTGGAAAAAGCCCGTCACGAGAAACGGAAGCGCCGTCAAGATCGCGGCGGCCAGAAATCCGGTAAACCGGAAATGGGCGAACAGGGCGGCGCACAGCGCCCAGAGTCCGCCCACGATCAGCCCTACCGGCGGCAGGCACACGATCTGCCACGGGCGCAGCGCATCGTCCCAGACCTTATACGGGCACGGGATCGCCAGATACGTCCCCCACGCCATCATGAGTGCCGTCAGGGGCTTTTTGAGCTTGGCTTTCATCCGGAAAAGCCTCCTTTGTACCAATATGCCTGCGCACAGCAAAGCTCTGCGGCGTTTTCGCACGCCGCCGCCAGCGCCCGGTCAAGCCGCGCCAGTCCCCGGCGGTAGCATTCCGTCCATTCGTCATACTGTCCGCCGTCAGCGTAAATATAATCGCTCACGAACACGCAGCAGCGCATCCGGCGGGAGAATTCCAGCAGCTCCGCCTCCAGACGCGCCGGGGCAGAGGTGTCCATCGTGCCGTCCGCGCGGAACATCTCATTTGACAGCAGCGCCGTCACGCTGTCGAGCAGCACTGCGCCGTCCGGCTCCATCCGCGAAAGCGAGGAGAGAATGTCCGTTCCGCATTCGACGGTCTGAAAGCCCATCCCCGCGCGGTTGTCCAGATGGCGCTGAATGCGCAGCCGGTCCTCATCGTCGTGCGGGATCATGGTCGCAAGATAATAGCGCGGACCGCTCTGCGCGCAGACGATTTCCTGCGCAAGCGAGGATTTCCCGTTTTTTGCGCCGCCGGAAAGAAAATAGTTCATACCGTAAAGCTGTCCCTTTCGCGTATTTCGGTCAGGTATCCGTCGTCGATGGCGGCCTCCGGGAATGTTGCCATCGTGTTCATCACCGCGCAGGCCGCCTCGACCACGCGGAAGGCCAGCGGGCACCCGCTGCCCTCGCCGAGGCGCATCCCGAGCTGCAGACAGGGCCTCAGGCCGAGCAGCCGGGCTGCGATCTCGTACCCGCGCTCATAGGACACGTGCGAGCCGATGAAAAAGCCCTTTGCGGCTTCGCACAGCCGTGCGGCGCAGAGCGCGGCGACGACGGAAATGAACCCGTCAACCACGACGGGCAGGCGCTCATGCGCCGCACCCAGAAACACGCCCGACATTGCGCACAGATCGAACCCGCCGACCTTGTGCAAAACGTCAACAGGATCGTTCCCGTCTGGCGTGTTTATGGCCAGCGCCTGTTCGATCACCTGTTTTTTCTTCAAAAATGCCGCGTCGGTCAATCCGCCGCCGCGTCCCGTAACGGCTTCGACGGGTTTGCCGCTCAGGGCGCACAAGACAGCGGAGGACGTGGTCGTGTTGCCGATGCCCATTTCGCCCACGCCGAGAATTTGAATGCTGTCCCGTTTTGCCTGTGCGGCAAGCCCCATGCCGGTCAGAATGCCGCGCACGGCAGTCTGCCGCGCCATGGCCGGGCCTGCGGCGATGTTCGCCGTGCCCTTGCCGAGACTGCGGTTCAGAATTTCCGGGCAGGCATAGGGGAGCGCGATGCCCATATCGGCGACGACCAGCTCGTCGCCGAAGTGCTTCGCCAGACACGACGCGCCGGTCAGACCGCGCGTCAGGTTGATGGCCTGCGCCCGCGTGACCGACTGCGGCGCGGACGAAACGCCCTCGCAGACTACGCCGTTGTCTGCCGCAAGCACGTAAATGCGGGTGCGGCTGACTTCGTTTTTGACCTGCCCGGTGATGCCCGCCAGCTGGACAGAAAGGTCCTCCAGCAGACCGAGGCTGCCGGGCGGCTTGGCCAGTGCGTCCTGCCGGGCCTTCGCCTCGCGCATGGGCACGTCATAAAGCGGGGTAATTTCGGAAAGCAGCGAAACAAGCTGCCGTTCAGTCTGTTCCATAGGGTTCACTCCAAAAGGTGCTTTTCCACGAGCCAGTCAAGGCTCGGCCTGTCCTGCGTCAGCTCCAGCGTACACGTCGCCTGCGGGGAAAGCGCTTCCAGCAGGGAAAGAAGCCCCGCAATATCCATCACGCCGTCAAAGAGCGCCGCGTGCAGGTCACGGTCGCCCTGATTGTTGTGCAGGTGCACGTGGGAAAGGTACGGCGCACAGGCGCGCAGCCAGTTCTCCGGGGGAAGCGCTGACGCGCACGTATTCGCGTGGCCGAGATCGAGGCAGATACGCAGGCGCGGGTCATGGACGGCCTCCATGATCGCCGTTAAAAGCTGCGGTTCCGGCTCCAGCACGTTTTCCAGACACACGGTCATATCGTCCGGAACATCGCAGAGCAGCTCCCGCCATACGGCGGCACTGCGCTCCACGAACCACTCCAGATAATAGACCAGCGGCAGAAAGCCTGCGTGCAGAACGATCTTCTGAATGCCCATTGTATGCGCCTTTTTGATCGCCTGCCGGTATCGCTTCTTCGTCACATCCAGCACAAGTGGGTCGATGGCCGCAGGCGTCAGCTCGTTGAACGGCCCGTGCAGCACGAACCGGCTTGATGCAGACAGGCAGCGTTCCACCGGAAGCTCCCACGGCTCCGGCGGAGCGCCGTCGAGCCGGGCGGCGGTGCAGAATTGCGCAAGCTCGATCCCAAGGCCAAACGCCCGCGCGGCCTCGCAGCAGTCTGCGCCGATGGACGAAAGATAAACCAGCTCCCGCCTCACGAGAGCTTCCCCTCCTGCAGCATGCACCACACGCGAAGCGCGGCGGCCTGCGTCTTGGCGTCGGGAATTTCGCCGTTCAGGACCTTTTCGACCAGCTCGCGCAGCGGCATGCGGAACACGTTCAGAAATTCATCCTCGTCCAGCTCCCGTTCGCCGAAGCTCAGCCCGCGTGCCAGGAACATCTGGATGACCTCGGTCGAATACGCGCAGGTGGGGTAAAACGGGCCGAGCGGGATGAGCTCGCTTGCGACCGCGCCCGTTTCCTCGCGCAGCTCCCGCAGCGCGGCCTCCCGCGGGTCCTCGCTGATGTAGTCGAGCTTCCCGGCGGGGATCTCCGTCAGGACTTCGCCCATGGCATAGCGGAACTGCCGCTCGAGCAGCACGTCGCCGTTTTCCAGCAGCGGCAGGATGCACACCGCGCCGTGGTGGACGGTGTATTCCCGTGTGGAGGTTTTGCCGTTCGGCAGGCGGACGGTATCCTTGTAGATATGCAGCACGTCGCCGTCAAAGATCGGCTGGGACGTGAGCTTTGTTTCCTGTAAATTTTTAAATTCTTCCATTGCCTTTGTGCTTCCTGTTCGTTTTTTTCTTATCTTACCGTTTTGCGCCTGTAAAGTCAAATCAGACCTTGTGTATTTTTCTTCGCCCTGCGCATACTATGGCCAGAGAGATCGTTGGCAAACGCTTTTGAGATGCTTTGTCCGCCGGATGATCCATACGCAGGTGCGCGTTTCGGTCAGACGCCGCGCTTCGCCGGAGCGGCAGAAGGCAGGCAGAACGGGGGTTCCGCGTCCCGCTGATCCGGGCGGAGCCCGAAAAGCAGCTGCCTGGTTTCTTCGCAGTCTCCTGTTCCGGCCGCACCGATTGACCGGAAGGGCTGTTTTTCCGGCAAGAGCCGGGGAAGCGTCGACGCTTCCCCGGCTCTGTTTGTCTTCAGCGCTTCTGCGCCAGCGGTCTGGATTTCTGCTGCGCTTCGAGAAGCTCCACCAGAATGGTGTTCGAGAGCATGAAGCCCTTCGGCGTCAGGTGCCAGCGGCCGGAGGTAAACGCGGCGTATTCCCGCGCCTGCAGCCGGACAAGAATGTCCTCAATCGGCTCAAACGGCAGCAGGAACGAGCGGGTGTATTCGCTCTTTTCAATGCCGTCGACCGTCCGCAATCGGAGCATGAGGTATTCGCCCGCGCGTTCGCGCAGCGGGACAAGCTCAGATTCGGACAAAATCTGGCCCTTGTCCGTCACGCCCTTGATATAGCCCTCCAGATCGGGCTTGATGGTGAACCGCCGTCCGGCAAAGTCCGACGCCGCGCACGGGCCGAAGCCCAGATACTCGTCGCCGACCCAGTATTTCATGTTGTGGCGGCAGATGAAGCCGTCGTGCGCGAAATTGGAGATCTCGTACTGGTGATAGCCGAACTGCTCCAGCGTTTCGACGGCGTAAAAATACATATCCGCCTGCGCGTCGTCGTCCGGGAGGTTGGCACAGTCCTTGTACGTCCAGAGCTTTGTGCCCGGCTCGACCTTCAGCCCGTAGCAGCTGATGTGGTCGGCCTTGAGGTCGATGACGTTGCGAAGCGTCTGCATCCACTGCTCACGCGACTGGCTCGGCAGGCCGAACATGAGGTCGACCGAAACGTTGTCAAAGCCCGCGCGCCGCGAGAGCGACACGGCCTGCTGCGCCTGCCGGTAGGTATGCGGGCGGCCCAGCGCCTTGAGCTGCGCGTCGTCGTCCGACTGCACGCCGATGGAGATGCGGTTGAAGCCCGCGCGGCGCAGCCGCGTGAGCATGGGCAGCGTCACGGAGTCGGGGTTGGCCTCAAGCGAAACCTCCGCGTCGCGGCTGACGTCGAAGCGGCGGTCGATCTCGGCGAAAATCTTCGCAAGCCCGCCGGCGCCGAAGAACGACGGCGTGCCGCCGCCAAAATAGACGGTGTCGACCTCATAGCCCGCTGCACCCTGCGCCGCCTCGCGGATGTGCAGGATCACGGCGTCGAGATACCGGTCCATCAGATCCCGGCTGCGTGCGCCGGGAACGGAATAAAAGTCGCAGTATTCGCATTTGCTCCGGCAGAACGGGATGTGGACGTAGATGCCGAGGCTTTTTTTCTTGTTTTCAACGATCTGAATGAGCGCCACGAAAAAACCTCCTACGATTCGTCGTCAAGCTTGAGGACGGCCATGAACGCCTCGGACGGCACGGCGACCGTGCCGAACGTGCGCATACGCTTCTTGCCCTCCTTCTGCTTTTCGAGCAGTTTCTTTTTGCGCGTGATATCGCCGCCGTAGCACTTGGCAAGCACGTCCTTGCGCAGGGCCTTGATCGTCTCGCGGGCGATGATCTTGCCGCCGACGGCAGCCTGCACGGGGATCTCAAACATCTGGCGCGGGATATTGTCCTTGAGCTTTTCGCAGATCTTTCTGGCTCTTGCGTAGGCGTTGTCGGCGAAGAGGATGAAGCTCAGCGCGTCGACGATCTCGCCGTTCAGGAGAATGTCGAGCTTGACGAGCTTCGACGGGCGGTAGCCCTCCAGCTCGTAGTCCAGCGAGCCGTAGCCGCGCGTGCGGCTCTTGAGCGCGTCGAAGAAGTCATAGATGATCTCGTTGAGCGGCATGGAATAGTGCAGCTCAACACGCGTGGGGTCGAGGTACTGCATATCCTTGAATTCGCCGCGCCGGTTCTGGCACAGATCCATGATCGCGCCGACGTATTCGGGCGGGGCGATGAGGTTCGCCTTCGCATACGGCTCCTGCGCCTCGGCAATTTCGGCGGGGTCGGGGTAGTTGAGCGGGGTATAGACGTCGAGCTGCGTGCCGTCGGTCTTGGTGATCTTATAGACGACGTTCGGGGCCGTCGTGATGAGGTCGAGGTTATATTCGCGCTCGAGACGTTCGAGAATGATCTCCATGTGCAGAAGGCCCAAAAAGCCGCAGCGGAAGCCGAAGCCCAGCGCGATGGAGTTTTCCTGCGTGAAGCTCATGGACGCGTCGTTCAGCTTCAGCTTTTCCAACGCGTCGCGCAGATCGCCGTATTTCGAGCCGTCCGCCGGGTACACGCCTGAGAAGACCATCGGCTGCGCCTGATGGTAGCCCGGAAGCGCCTCGGCTGCCGGATTTTCCACGCCCGTGATGGTGTCGCCCACGCGGGTGTCGGAGACGGTCTTGATGGAGGCTGTGAGATATCCGACCTCGCCCGCGCCGAGACTTTCGGCCGGGATCATGCCCTTCGGGTGCAGATATCCGACCTCCACGACCTTGTAGACTGCGCCGGAGGCCATCATGCGGATATCCATGCCGGGATACACCGTGCCGTTCACGACGCGCAGATAGACGATCGCGCCGCGGTAGGAATCATACTGGCTGTCGAAAATCAGGCACTGTAAAGGCGCTTCGCGGTCGCCCGTGGGCGCGGGGACATTCTTCACGATCATTTCCAGCACGGAATGAATGTTGATGCCGTTCTTGGCGGAAATTTCAGGCGCGTCCATGGCGGGGATGCCGATGACGTCCTCAATTTCCTTCTTGACCTCGGCGGGCCGCGCCGCCGGCAGGTCGATCTTGTTGACGACGGGCAGAACCTCCAAGCCGTTGTCAACGGCCAGATACGTGTTTGCCAGCGTCTGGGCCTCGATGCCCTGCGACGCGTCGACGACCAGCACCGCGCCCTCGCAGGCGGACAGGCTGCGGGAGACTTCATAGTTGAAGTCGACGTGACCCGGCGTGTCGATGAGGTTCAGGACATATTTCTCGCCGTCGTCGGCGCGGTAGTCCAGACGCACGGCGCGGGCCTTGATGGTGATGCCGCGTTCGCGTTCAAGCTCCATGGAGTCGAGAATCTGGTCCTCCATCTCGCGCTTTTCAACGGAATGGCACTCCTCCAGCAGACGGTCGGCCAGCGTGGATTTGCCGTGGTCAATGTGGGCGATGATCGAAAAATTGCGGATATGCGAAAGGTCGGTCATGTGCGGTTCCTCTCTTAGTAAGCGATATTTTCAGTCGCGACAGTCTCATATTTGGCGGAGCTGGAGAAATAGGCGTCGAGAATGGGAATGCAGACATTCGCCAGATTGCCGCCCTGTGAGCCGCGCTCGACATAGACGGAGATGGCGATCTCGGGATTGTCCGCCGGAGCGTAGAGCACGAACGAGGCGTGGTCAGAGCCGGAGAACGAGCCGGTGGAGGTCGTGCCCTGCCACTGCGCCGTGCCGGTCTTGCAGGCGATGGCAATGGGGTAATCCCTGAGGTACTGCTCCGCCGTGCCGATGGAGGCGGTCATGCGCATACCCTGATCGAGCGCGGCCAGCGCCTTTTCCGAGATCTCCAGCGTGCTTGCCACGACGGGCTTGGACTCCTCGATCAGATCCTGATAGTCCCACGAGACGACGCGGGACAGAAGCGTCGCTTCATAGCGCGTGCCCTTGTTTGCCAGCGCCGAGGCGTAGCAGGCCAGCTGCAGGGGTGTAAATTTGTTCAGGCTCTGGCCGATGACGGCCTGCAGAACGTCCGCGCCGAACCAGCCTGCGTCCTCGCCTGCGTACTGCTTGTTCTTTTCCTCTGCGTTCGCGCGTGCGCCGGTGTCCTCCGGCAGCTCGATGCCCGTCGGCTCGCCGAGGCCAAGGGCCTTGGCGACGATATCAAACGGGTTGTTTCCCGTTTCCTTTTTATAGCTGTCGTAGGTCAGACGGCCGACTTCATAGAAATAATAGTTGCAGGAGTAGGCGATGGCCTCCATCAGATTGATCTTGCCGTGCGTGCGCGGGTTGGCAAGCGACCAGATGTGGCACTTGGGCTGGAAGGATTCATAGAAGGTGTAAAGACCCTTGTCCTCGATGATATAGCCGGGGTCGAAGCCGCCCATATCGACGGCGGCGATGGCCGTGACCATCTTATAGACCGAGCCGGGCGGGTAGGCTGCGAGCGCGCGGTTGAACATCGGCGCAGTCTCGTCTTCGTTCAGCGCGACGGCGTTTTCCGCGCGTGTGGCAAGATCATAGGTCGGGTAGCTTGCCATGGCGAGAATTTCACCGGTCTTGCACATCTGCACGACGACCGCGCCGCCTCTGGCGTCCTTGCCCTCCTTGTTCCGGCCGACGCCGTTTTCCCGCAGATCGAGAATGACCTTTTCCAGCGCCTGCTCGGCCACAGCCTGCAGCGAAATGTCGATGGTCAGCTCGACGTTGTTGCCCGGCACAGGCTCCGTCACATAGTATCGGTTCAGAATTTCGCCGGTCGAGGAGACGGTCGTCCGCTTGATGCCGCTTGAACCGTGCAGATATTCCTCAAACGCCTGCTCCACGCCGGATTTTCCGACAAGCGCGTTCATGGAGTAGCCCTTTTCGCGGTATTCAGCGGCCTCCTCGCTCCAGATCGGGCCGATGTAGCCGAGAATGTGCGCGGCATAGGTGGTGTTGTACTCGCGCACCGTGCCGTTTTCGACCACAACGCCCGGCACGGCCAGCTCCATCACGGCAGCCAGCGATTCCGCGTCGACGTCCTCTGCCAGCATATAGTTTTCCATGCCGATCTCGTCTACCGAGCGCAGCTCCAGCTCATAGCGGACGGAAATGACGCGGTACACGTCCTGCTGGGTCCAGTCGTCGGGGATCTTATATTCGTCGCGCAGGCGCTTCATGAGCGTGGGCGCGGAGATATCGAGGTCATAGCTCCGGCTGGCAAGGAAGCTGCGGAAATAGCCCTGCCAGGCGGTGTCGTCGGTATCGGTATAGGTATAGGGACGCTCGGCGGAGACGGGGAAATGCGATTCATACGCGATCCCAAGCTCGTCGCAGAGGTTCAGGACCTTCAGCAGGTTCCCGTTCGGGTCGGGCGCGTTGAAAAAGACGAAGTTGATGATGACGAGGTTATAGCTTGCGCGGTTCGACACCAGCACGTTGCCGTTGCGGTCGAGAATATTGCCGCGCGCAGCCTCGACCGTCGACTGGTACTCCATGGAGTCGGCGTCCGCCGCGACGAGGGAGTCCTCCGTGACGGCGGCCTGCGTCTTGTAAAGCCGCAGGGAGAACACGCCGATCATGGCCAGAATGACGACGATGAATACGATCATGCGGAAGCGGGAAATTCGCTGCATTTATTTGGCACCAACCTTTCGGATCGCCCAGGCTCCGAGATACAGGAGCGGGCACGCGAGCAGGCTCAGGCCGATCTGGACCGGCAGAGCAGTGATCATGCCGATGTGGATCGTGCCGAGATAGCATTGAAACAGAAACAGGAGCGTCTGGCAGAATACGAGCGCCAACAGACTCATCAGAATGGCGGACAGCAGCTGCCGCACGAGATACCGGTCGCAGATATAGCCGATCACCGCGCCGCAGACGGTCAGCAGGACGATGTGCATCGCGCCGCCGGCCGCGCCCGTGAAGCACCAGACCGTGCCGCAGCAAAGTCCGTAGAGCGCCCCGGCCTCCGCGCCTGCCAGCATGGAAACACAGGCGATGCAGACGGGGATCAGCGTCAGCTTGACGCCGAAGAATCGCGCCCGGCCAAACACGACCGTCTGCAAAACGGCGATCAAAAGAAACAGCACGCCGTAAAGCGTCCACATCAGCGCATTTTTATAGGTCGCGTGCATCGCGCGGGCCTCCTTTCGGTCATATACACGTCAAGCTGCATTTTTGCAGGTTGTCTATAGGGGCCGACGACTCTGCCGGCCCTGGAAATGTTGCGAATTCGCTGGAGATTTTCAAAAAAACGCTGCATTCTGCGGGCGGACAGAGACGTCCGCCCCTACAATAGTTTCTTGCGTCACTGCACATTATACTCCGTAATGATCGCGATCTGCTCCAGCTTGGACAGGTCGCAGGACGGTTCGAGCGTGGCGTATTTCGCGACGCCCGTCTCGTCGAGGCTGGCGTTCGTGATGTACCCCAGCAGCAGCCCGCGCGGATAGAGCGTCGAGCCGGTCGTGACGACCTGATCGTTATTCTTGACGATCGCGTCCGTCAGCAGATAGTTCATGCGCAGGATCTCCGTTCCGTCCTCGAGGAATGTGCCCTGTACCACGCCCGTATAGCCGGACGAGGCCACGGAGGCGGAAATTTCAAGCGACGAGTCCATGATCGTCGTGACGGTGGCCCAGTTGGCGCCGACCTTGGTCACAAGGCCCACGACCTGCCCGTTTTCCGTCACGGCGCACATACCCTCCTCCAGCCCCGCGTTCGTACCCTTGCCGATGGTAAAGGCGCTTTTATAGTCGGAGGAATCCCACGAAATGATGTACGATGTGAGGAATTTATAATCCTCATGCTCTTCGGACAGCTTCAGAAGCGCCTTGAGCCATTCGTTCTCGCGCTGCAGCTGCTCGGCGTCGCGGATATCCTCCTGCATGGCAAGGATCTGCTTTTCCATCTCCGCGTTCTCCGCCTCAAGCGTCTCATAGCGGAACATATAGTTGTAATACCGCTCGGCCAGCCGGTCGATGGACGCAACGCCCGCACGGATGGGGGACAGGATCGTCCCGACCACGTTTTCAATGGCGCTTGTCCCGTTTGTGATGGCAAGCGTTACGGCGGCGCAGATAGCGATGATGAGCGCGACAATGAGAATGGTCTTGAGGCGGCCCGTCCAGAATTTTTTCTTCATGCCTGCGCCTCCTGCACGTCAAGGATCGGAACGCCGAACGCGCGCAGCATCCGGCACAGCGGGCACAGGGGCAGGCCCATGACGGAGAAATAATCGCCCTCGATGCGGCTGACGAACATGGCCCCGTAGCCCTGAATGCCGTAGCTTCCGGCCTTGTCCATAGGCTCGCCGGTCCTGACATAGGCGCGAAGCTCCTCCTCGCAGAGTGTGCGGAACGTCACCTTCGTCACGACGGCTTCGGACTCAAGCTGTGAGCCTTTGCAGACGGACAGAACGGTCACGACCTCGTGCGTTCTGCCGGAGAGCAGGCGGAGCATACCGAGCGCTTCTTCCTCCGAGCGCGGCTTTCCCAGCTCGCGCCCGTCAATGACCACGATGGTGTCGGCGGCGATGACAATATCGTCCGGCGACGCGCCGGCGGCGATGACCTGTGCCTTCCTGCGGCTGACGCGCGTGACCTCCTGCTGGACGGGCAGCGCCGGATCCATCGTTTCGTCGATATCCGCGACACGAACGGTAAACGGCAGGCCGGTGAGCTTCATCAGCTCGTGCCTGCGGGGAGATTGCGATGCAAGGATGATCATAAGAAGTTCCTTCTTTTTTGCTTATTCCACGCCGCGCGAATACAGTCCGCGCGTATAGCTTCCGGCGTCGAAGACGGCCCGGCCCTGATAGTCCATCAGCACCTTGTCGATCTCGCCGGGGTTTTCCGTTGTAAACTGCAGGCGCAGCGCCCACAGGCCCATGCCGCGCAGCGCGTCCTTTTTGTCGAGCAGATACAGCTTCTTGCCGTTCAGCAGCACGTTGCGGCACGTGCCGGGGTCCTTGACGATGGGGAATTCCTCGCCCACACGGTCGACCAGACGGACCGTGCCGGTCTGGCAGGCGCAGATGCCGGTGCGGTTCTTCATGACGCAGTTTTCCATCAGCATCAGCGGCAGCCGCCCGTAGATCAGCAGCTCCGCCGGGACGGCCTTGGAGATATCGCGGATCTGCGGCAGCGTCAGCTCAAACGACAAAAGCTGCGAATCAAGCCCCTGCTCGCGCAGGTACCGCATGGCGCGGGAATTGACGATATTGAGGCCGAAATCGCCGCGGACGGCGAAGCCCGCCGCGCGGGCAATGTGCAGCTGTCCGAGATTTCCGGCCAGAACCTGCCGCACGCCCATCTCATAGACCGTGCGCAGCTGCCGCGCGATGGGAGCAAGCTCCCCGCTCCAGATCACGCGCGGCAGAATGGCCGCCAGCTGCGTTTCAACGCTTACGCGCTGCGGCAGATCCGGGTGCTCCGCCAGCTCGGACAGGGGGACATAGAGCACCGTTGGCTTCATGGAGAGCATACGGGAGGTGATCTGCCCGGCTGTGCGGACGGCGATGGTCAGCTGCGGCTCCCCGGCAATGCCGTCGTAGCGCGGCGGCTCGTCATACGCGTTCAGACGCGCGGGCGCGGCACGGCCGCGCTTTGCGGTCAGCTCCGCGATCACATCGCGCCGCATGGCGTTGATGGCGGACGCCGGGAGCATCAGATCGGGGTCCAGAGACGAGCGGACGGCGGTGCACAGATACGGCGTTCCGCCGGTTTTTTTCAGCTGCTGCTCCAGATCCTGCGGCGTGAGCGACCGGTAGACCGCCTGCTCCGGCACGGGGCCGCGGGTCCGGCAGAGGTTGCCGTCCGGGTCCTCGACGGCGAGCTGCGCAGGCTCTCCGCGGCGGATCATGGCGTAGAAGCGCACGCCGATGCGCTGCGGCTCACCCTGTTCATAGGTGGCGCGGGCAGAGGCGAACAGGTCGGCCGTGTCCTCGCCCTCCTGACGGCGGCCAAACATATCGCTGCCGGTCTGGCCCCTGAAATAGCCGTCGGTAAAGCCCTGCCGGGAGAAGGCCGTCTCCAGCTCCTGCAGATCGGACGGCATCAGCCTGCCGCCGTTTAAAACCGTGCGGTAAGCGCGCGTGACGATGGCGACGTACTCAGGCCGCTTCATGCGGCCTTCAATTTTGATGGACGCGACGCCCATGCGCCGCAGCTCGTCCAACTCGCCCGCCAGACAGTTATCCTTGAGGCTGAGCGGGTAGCGCGTCGATTCGAATCGGCCGTAGCCGTAGGGCAGGCGGCAGGGCTGCGCGCATTGGCCCCGGTTGCCGGAGCGGCGGCCGATGACGGAGGACAGGTAGCACTGTCCGGAATAGCACATACACAAAGCGCCGTGCACAAAAACCTCGATCTCGACCGGGCTTTTCTTGCAGATATGCGCAATTTCCTCCGCGGGAAGCTCCCGCGCGAGCACGACGCGGCTGCACCCGAGCGCGGCGGCCTCCATCACGCCCTCAAGCGAATGGATGCTCATCTGCGTGGAGGCATGGATGGGCACATCCGGCGCAAGCTGCCGGCATAACGATACCACGCCCAGATCCTGCACGATGAACGCGTCGACGCCGCAGGACGCAGCCAGCCGGATCAGCTCCGCCGCACGCGGCATCTCGCGGTCGAGCACGAGCGTGTTGAGCGTCAGATGTACCTTGACGCCGCGCACATGACAGTAGACAACGGCCTCCTGCAGATCGGCGGCGGAAAAATTGCGGGCGTTCATACGCGCGTTGAAGGTATCGGCACCTAAATAAACAGCGTCAGCGCCGTTGCAGACGGCGGCGCGCAGCGCCTCCATCGAACCGGCGGGAGCGAGTAATTCCATGATGATCTTCCTTTATCTATCCAAATCTGCGCAACAGCATAAAAATCCGCATACATTGTACCACATACGGACACAACAGGAAAGTGCAATCATGCAAAAATTTGTTTCCGGCCTGTAAACTTTTTGCGCCGCAGCAGGAAAACAGCCCCGGACGGCTTTGGAAAAGGGATAAAACAAGACATACAATGCCAGCACCCGGCCCGGCCAAACCATCTGCCAAGCCACCCATAACCGTCCAGTCGTGTTCTTTCCGGCGGCGGAGCAAGCGTCATGGAAACCGCGTCGTTTGTTGCGCGCGGGGCTCTGCAATTACGCAGAAAACCCAGCTTCTTCTATAAGAGGCTGGGTTTTCTGTTTGGAAATTTTGTTTACCGTTCTTTCCGAAAAAGGACATCCAGATAGTCCGTTTTCCCGTGGATCACGGCGCCGACGGACACGAATTCGCCCTCGATGCGGTAGAAGATCTATCTGTTATTCGATCTCCAGCCGTCTGGACGAGGCGGGGACTTCCTTCTGCTTCGGCAGCGTCACGCGCAGGACGCCGTCGGCGTATGCGGCCTTGATGCCTGCGGCGTCGATGCCGGAGATATCAAAGCTTCTGGCGTAGGAGCCATAGGAACGCTCGCAGCGGAGGTAATTGCCCTTCTTGTCCTTGTCTTCATAGTTGGAATGACGCTCGGCGGAGACGGTCAGCCGGTCGTCGGCGACGTCCACGTGGATATCCTCCTTCTTGAAGCCGGGCAGGTCAGCCTCCAGAACGAAGTTGTCGCCGTCCTCCTGAATGTCGGTCTTGAACTCGCCGAGGGCGTTGTCGGAGAAGAACGCGCGCTCCAGCTCGTCAAAATCGTGGAACGGATTGAAATTGGAAACATTGTGATTTTTACGTGCATACGGTACTAACATGGAAAAGACCTCCTTGAGTCTTGTAATATATGATGTTTGAAAACTCGATCTGAGCGTCTTGCTCATCTCTTGTTTACAAGTCACATGATAGACCCGGCCTGTGAACAATTCTGCATCTTTGTGTGAACGGACTGTGAATTTTAGCAGTCTCACGCTACGACTGCCAAATTGTTTGCCTGTACAAACTGAAAAAAATCTGCTATGATATAGACACATGGGAACTTTTGCCCAAACAAAACGTCTGAAGGGATACCCATCTTGAAAGGAGTGGATTTGATGCTGAAAATTGAGCATCTTACAAAGATTTATGGAGACAAAAAAGCGGTCGATGATCTGAGCCTGCATATTCGGCCCGGCGAAATTTACGGCTTCATCGGCCACAACGGCGCAGGCAAGACCACGACGATCAAAAGCTGCGCGGGCATTCTGCAGTTTGAACAGGGTGAGATCGCCATAGACGGAAAGTCCGTCAAGGCCGACCCGCTCGGCTGCAAGCAGCGTTTAGCGTACATCCCGGACAACCCGGATCTGTATGAATTCCTGTCCGGCATCAAATATCTGAACTTCGTGGCCGATATTTTCGGCGTGTCGAAGGCCGACCGCGAGGCGCGGATCGAAAAATACGCGGATCTGTTCGACCTGACCGGCGATCTGGCGCAGCCCATCTCGGCCTATTCGCACGGCATGAAGCAGAAGCTGGCGATCATCTCCGCCCTGCTCCACGACCCGAAGCTCATCATCATGGACGAGCCGTTTGTCGGCCTCGACCCGACGGCAGCCTATCAGGTCAAGGGCATCATGCGCGAGCACTGCGACCGCGGCGGCGCGATCTTCTTCTCCACGCACGTGCTGGAGGTCGCGGAAAAGCTCTGCGACAAGGTCGCCATCATCAAGCAGGGGCGGCTCATCGCCTCCGGCACGATGGACGAGGTCAAGGGCGACCAGTCGCTGGAGGCTGTGTTCCTGGAGCTGGAGGGTGAGAAGAATGCTTAAAACGCTGCTTCGCGTCCGGATGGCGGCGCTGCTCGCCGCGTTTACCGGACAGAGCCGGAAGCGGAAGAGCCAGACGAAGGGCAAGGCCGTCGGCTATGCATTTTTGATGCTTTACTGCTTCTGCGCGTTCGTCTTCCTGTTCTATGCCTCGTTTTCCCAGCTTGCCGCCGCGTTTTTCCCGGCGGGGCTCGGCTGGCTGTATTTTGCCATGTTCGCGATCATGGCCTTTGCGCTCATGTTCATCGGCAGCGTGTTTACGGCCAAATCGCAGCTGTTTGAGGCGAAGGACAACGAGCTGCTTCTGTCCATGCCCGTGCCGCCTGGCATGATCCTGCTCAGCCGCATGGCGGCGCTGCTGGCCATGAACTTCGTGCTTGAGCTTGTCGTGGCCCTCCCGGTCTTTGTTTCGTGGCTGCAATACGGTGAGACAAGCGGAACGGGCATTGCGGCGTTCGTCGTGATCGTGCTGGCGCTGCCGCTGTTTTCGCTGGCGGTGAGCTGCCTGTTTGCGTGGCTTGTCTCGCTTGTGACCAGCCATATGCGCAATACGACCGCCGTGACCATGGTGATCTCGGTCGTGTTCATGCTGGCATATTTCCTGTTCTGCTTCCGCATGAACAGCTATGTCACGCAGCTGGCCGCGAACGGCGCAGCGATCGCGGGGGCGCTCGGCTCGGCTGCCCCGCTCGTCTGGCTGGGCCGGGCCGCTGCGGACGGGAGCCTTGCAGACCTCGGCCTGACGCTTTTGTGGACAGTCCTGCCGTTCGTGCTGGCCTATGTGCTGCTGAACCGCAGCTTTATCCGCATCGTCACCACGCGGCGCGGACAGGTCAAGGTGCGGTACGAGAAAAAAGCCATGCGCGCCTCCTCGCAGGACGCGGCGCTCTACCGCCGGGAGCTTGCCCGGCTGACCAGCAGCTCCGGCTATATGCTCAACGCCGGGCTTGGCCTCGTGTTTGAGCTGGTGCTGGCTGTGCTGGCGGTGGTCAAGCGGCGGGAGCTTCTGGGCGCGCTGACCGCGATCCCGGAGCTGTACGCAGCAGCCGCCCCCATCTTGCTGCTGGCCTGCATGATGGTTTCCGGGATGGTATTCTTTACGGCGTCGTCCGTGTCGCTGGAGGGCAAGAGCTACTGGATCGTGCGCTCCATGCCGGTCGAAACCAAAAAGGTTCTGCAGGCAAAGCTAAGCCTGTCCAACTCTCTGGCAATTGCGCCCGCACTCCTTATGACGCTGGCCGCTGCGCTTGCCCTGCGGCTGCCTGCTGCCGAGACGGCGCTGCTGCTGGCCTGTCAGCTGCTGTTCGTGCTGCTGACGGCGAACGTCGGGCTGATGGAGGATCTGCGCCACTGCAACCTCGACTGGATCAACGAGACGCAGGCGGCAAAGCAGGGCGCAGGCGTGCTGCTGAGTATGCTGCTGGGCTTTGGCTTTGTGGTGGCGGTCGGCGCGCTCTATTTCTTCCTGCTGGCGGAGCTGATGCCGACAACAGCCTTCCTCGGCCTGATCCTGGCCCTGATGGCGATTTTGTACGCGCTTACCGCCCGCTGGCTCATGACCCGCGGCGTAAAGCGCTTCGAAACGCTGCGCTGACACGGCAAAAAGCCTCCCCCTGCCATGCAGCGCATGGCAGGGGGAGGCATGGGCGCGGGCGCTTATACCGTGCAGTACGGGAGCGTTTTCCGGTCCGCGAAGCGGTAGGTGCGCAGAAACGGCTCCGGGCGCAGGCCCTTTTGCAGATAGTCGAGCAGCAAAAGCGCGCAGGCGCGGCTGTCGCTGCCGGCGTTGTGGTGGTCGAGGTCGAGCCGCAGATGGTCGCAGAGCGTGTTCAGCTTGTGGTTCGGCAGGTACGGATATGCCTTTCGGCCCATCTGGCAGGTGCACAGATACGCGGCCTCCGGCTTCCAGTCGATGCGATAATCGTGCAGACAGCTGGCCAGCACCCGCAGATCAAACGGCGCGTTGTGCGCGACCAGAATGCAGTCGGCCAGCATCGGCTCCAGCAGCTGCCAGAGCGCGGGAAAGTCCGGCTGGCCGCGCACCTGCTCCGGCGTGATGCCGGTCAGCGCGATATTGAACGGATCAAAGTGCGTCTGCGGGTCGACAAGCGTGTAAAGCTCCTGCACGATCTCGCCGCGCTCGATCACGCTGACGCCGATGGCGCTCATGCGCCGGTTCTGCGCGTTCGGCGTTTCCACGTCGAACGCCACATAACGTTCTTCCATAGTTCCACCCCATTTGACAGGATGGAACCAGTATAGCAGATTTTTTGCCCCTTGTCAGCCCTCTTCGATCGCGCTCGTCGGGCAGGCGTCCATGGCCTCGGCGGCAGTCTCCTGCGCGCTTTCCGGCACGGGGCCGGGCGCTGCCTCGGCAAAGCCGTCGTCCCTGAGAGAAAAGACCTCCGGGCACGTTTCGGCGCACAGGCCGCAGCCGATGCAGACGTCTTCATTCACATGGTAGTGCATATGCATTCTCCTTTATATAGAAAAGTCTGAGCCAGCCGGTTTTCCCGGCTGGCTCTAGTATCTGCGGATTTTTATCTTTTTTTCCTGTGCGGGAAAATTCCCTTGTCCAGCCGCGCCTTTGCCTTGCGCAGTCCCCGGCGGCAGACAAACATGACCGAGAACGCAAGCAGGCCCAGCACGACGAGGATCAGCAGCGACGGCTTATCCAGCGCACTCAGCGTAAACAGCTCCGGCAGGAAGAAGTAGCACACCACGAATGCGATGCACAGTCCGACGAGCATGGCCTTGCGGAGCTTATTCATCGGCAGCGAGGTCTGATGGACCATCAGCAGGCCGACGATGCCCATAATGCCGGTGCAGAGCGTGGAGAGCATATCCTCTTTGATATGGAATGCCAGATAGAACAGCATCACGCCGACCACGAGAATGAGGTCAGACAGCGCGGCGGGCAGCGCCCGGTAAATGACGTTCGGCATAAACCGGCCGCTGATGCGGTTCTCGTTCGGCTCCATGGCAAGGATGAACGACGGGATGCCGATGGTCAGCGCGTTGACCAGACTCAGCTGCGCGGGCGTATACGGATAGGGGAGCGTAAAGAACAGCGTGATGAGGGAAAGCACGAACGTGAAAATATTCTTGACGAGATACAGCGACGCGCTGCGCTCAATATTGTTGATGACGCGCCTGCCCTCGGCCACGACGGACGGCAGCGCGGAAAACTGCGAATCAAGCAGCACGATATGCGATGCCTGACACGCGACGCCCGAGCCGGAGGCCATGGCGATGGAGCAGTCTGCCTCGCGCAGCGCCAGCACGTCGTTCACGCCGTCGCCGGTCATGGCGACCGTGTGCCCCGCCCGCTTCATGGCTGCGACGAGCTTCTTTTTCTGATCCGGCGTGACGCGCCCGAAGACGGTCATGTCCTCCGCCGCCTTCGCAAGCTCCGCGTCCGTTTTGAGCGTCCGCGCGTCGACAAATTTCTCCGCGTCCGGGATCCCGGCACGCCGCGCGACCTCCGAAACAGTCAGGGGATTGTCGCCGGAAATGACCTTCGTGCGCACGCCCTGCTGCGCAAAATAGGAGAACGTCTGCGGCGCTTCGGGCCGGATCTTGTTGCTCAGCAGGATCAGCGCCAGCGGCATCATTTCCGCGTCCAGCGCTTCGTCCGACAGCTTCCCGTCGTAAAGCGCCAGCAGCAGCACGCGGCAGCCCTTCGCCGACCATTCCTCCGCCAGCGGCAAATACTGCTCCTTTTCCGGGCAGTTCGCCAGCAGAATTTCCGGCGCGCCCAGCAGATACGTCTCATCCTCATGGAAGGATACGCCGCCGTATTTTTTCGCCGACCGGAACGGCACGGCTTCGATCGCCGTCTGCAAGGAAACGCCGGTAAAATACCGCCGCAGCGCGGCCATGGTGTCGTTGTCGTCCTGCATGGCGCAGACGTAATCGGCCATGATCATGCGGATATCGTCGGCGATATAGCGCTCCGGCTGTAAGGGAACAATGTCGTCGACGGTCATTTTCGGCTCTGTGATTGTGCCGGTCTTGTCGACGCAGAGCGTATCGACACGCGCAAGCGTCTCAATGCAGCCCATGTCGTGCACAAGCGTGCGCCGGTTTGCCAGCCGGATGACGCTGGCCACCAGCGCAAGACTTGTCAGCAGATACAGCCCCTCCGGGATCATGCCGACGATGGAGCCGACCGTGCTCGTCACCGCGTCCGTGATGGGGCTTTTCAGCCACAGATATTCCTTGATGAACATCACCGCGCCCAGCGGAATGACAAGGAAGCCGATCCATTTGATGAGACTCGTCAGCGAATGCATCATCTCTGACTGCGGCTGCGATCCGGTCTGCTTGGCCTCCAGCGTGAGCCGGGAGACGAAGCTGTCCGCGCCCACGGCGGTCAGCCGTGCGCGGCAGCTGCCGGACACGACAAAGCTGCCGGAGAGCAGCCGCTCGCCCGGCTTTTTGACGATCTCATCGGCCTCGCCGGTGACGAGCGCCTCGTTGACGCGGCATTCACCCGCCGCAACGACGGCGTCCGCCGGGATCTGGCCGCCGGGGGAAAAGACGGCGATATCGTCCCGCACGAGCTGGGCCGCGTCCAGCTCGACGGTCTGCCCGTCCCGCACGGCGCGGCATTTCGGCGCGGCCATGATCTTCAGCCCGTCGACCTTTTTCTTCACCCGCAGATCCTGCACGATGCCGATGAACATATTGCAGAACACGGGGCCGAGGAACGTCAAATTCAGCCACTGCCGCACGGCGATCACACAGCCTGCCAGCAGGAAGAACAGGAAGTTAAAGTACGTAAAAACGTTTTTTGCGATGATCTCCCGGACCGACGCGCCGGGAGACTCCACCGGCGTGTTGCCCCAGCCGCCGTCCAGCCGCTCCTGCGCCTGCGCGGCGCTTAAGCCCGTCTCGGCGTCCGCCTCCAAAACGGGGATCTCCCGCCGCTGCGGCCCGTCCGGCTCCTTCGGTTTTCGTTTCAGGAATGACGCTGCCACAAATGCCGTCCTCCTCCAAGTAGTTGCTGATATCATATCACATCTGCGGCAAAATTTATCAACAAACTGTATATTTTCAGAAAATCGTAAGAAATCATGCACCGGACGGGGAAATTCCGATACCGCCCATACTGCTTGCGGAAAAAGATCAGCAATTGATCGTGATTGCTCTTGTAATCAGCAAGTACGCTCGCTTGCCTTACATATGGAGACGTCCGTTTGGATGCGGGAAAGCGCGTGATATGGAAAGGGTGGTTCTGGCGGAAGGACGTCTGGCGAGGATGGAGAAACAGAACGCTTCTTTCAGATTCCTGTTTCTTCACCTCCTGCTTCGTCGTGCGTCGCTGGAGCGGAAAATCCGCAGTGTTATCCGAATAACGTGTTTTACTTGAAATTATTTGCGGATTGGGTATAATGGAATGGATAAAACCGGTAGCCGGGGAGGCAGCTATGGAATACTATGCGAAATCCGAAAATCTGCAGGGACATCAGGAAACTGTGAAGGAGCATTTACAAAAGGTCGCTGCGCTTGCGCGGGAGTACGGGGAGGCGCTTGGCCTTGCAGATGCCGCAGGACTGGAAGGGCTGGTACATGATTTTGGAAAGTATACCGAGGCGTTTCAGGATGTGTGGAAAGGCAAACGAACAGGCGTTGACCATGCGATAAGCGGGGCCTGCTTTCTGGAATGCTGCTATAGGGGAAGACCCGGCAGCCGTCCTGTGATAGAGGCGGTCAATGGACACCATGCCGGTCTTGTGGCCTACGATATGATAAAGGCGGAGCTGCACGCGATTGCAGATGATCGTAAGCAAGCCCACGGAAACGCCGGAAAAACGCCCTCGATTGAAAACGCAGCGCAGCTGAAGGAGGCAAACGCCGCGTTTCAAAAGGATTTTCCTGATTTCAGACTGCCAAAGCTTCCGATACCGCCTGCCGATGAACTGGAATCCATGCTGTATACCAGATTGCTGTTTTCCTGTCTGGTGGATGCAGACTACACGGCCTCTGCAATGAATGACGACAGTACATACCTTGATCGTGCGGAGGACTGCTATTTTGACCCGCAGGCGCTTCTGGAAACACTGTACGCCTACTGTATGCTTCCGTCGCCCCTCCCACAGGGGCGTGAGTAGAAATAGCTTCTGGATCGCGTCCAGATCGCCCGCAGACATGTCGCCCCTCCCGCAGGGGCGTGAGTAGAAATAGCGGGTCGCAACTATAGGTGGCGACGCCATCCACGTCGCCCCTCCCGCAGGGGCGTGAGTAGAAATGGTGTACTCGCGGAGAAATTTCACATCCTGACCAGCACTGGAGCGCTGAATCTCCAGTTATTTGACTGCAAATACGAGGATGTCCGAAAGGCAGCTGTTTTGCAGACGCTTGAGGCAATCTTCTCGAAGCATTGACACGGAAAACGAAGAAAGGAAAAGAGGAAAAAAGATGACCAGACAATATCAGATTCAAAAAATCACCGGGAAACCGGACTGGAATAAGATCGAAAAAGCGCCGATCGACCAGAAACTGTGGCTACCCTGTGAGCAGATCAGCGCCTACGCGCAGCTTGCGTACGATGACAGCAGACTGTATGTGCATCTTCACGCGGAGGAACCAACGATCCGCGCAGAAAATACCGGCGTTCTCGATCAGCCGTGTCAGGACAGCTGCCTGGAGTTTTTCTTCAGCGCCGCAGAGCAGGATGCGCGATATATCAACATTGAACTGAACCCCAGCCTGTGCATCTATTTCGGATTTGGGACCGGAAGAGAGGATCTGATGCGGATCCTGCTTCCGGACGGCGCAAAGACCTTGCATGCAGCCAGCGAAAGAACGCCCAGTGGCTGGGATGTGACGTACGAGCTTCCTTTTCAGCTGCTGCGGCTGTTCTTCCCGGATTTTGCTCCGTCCGGAACAATCCGGGGCAATTTCTACAAATGCGGCGATCTGACCGTGCAGGAGCATTATCTTGCATGGAACCGCGTGGACGCGGAACGGCCCGATTTCCATCTTCCGAAGTACTTTGGAGCGTTGATTTTTTCTGAATAAGCAAGCAGCCCGGCTCTGAATTCCGAGTCGGGCTGTTAAAGATGGCGGCATCTCATTGTATCAATGGGATGCCGCCATTTTGCTATCATACAATACACCTCCATTCTCAGCGCCCTTTTTGAGCGCAAAAAAGGCGCTGGTCATTGGTTCGTGAAAACCAACAATCCAGCGCCCATAACTTTGTGAAAGATTTTTCTTTGATTTTTCTGAAATTCAGCCGCCGCAGCCCTCTGAAAAAGGGCGCTGCCACTGAAAATCCGCTTGAATATGGAAAAACAGAGGTTCAAATCCCGTTTGAACCTCTGCAAAGCGGCCATTGATCCATGGAGTTTTTAGAAAATTTCCGGCCGTAAAAAAGCCTGAACACCTTGAAACAACTGGGCTTTTCGCCAATTGATCCAAAGTGTTCAGATGATATGTGCGTTCGCAACACTATAGATGAACCCTCGTTTTTTCAAATTGGTCATGCAAAATTGCAGCGTCTTTGATTTTTCTGGTTCACTTGATTCGCTTCTGAATGTCCTCCACGGACGGCAACTGCTTCTCCAGTTCCTCTGGCAGCTTGCTGGTGACCTGATAGGCGCTGACGCCGATGGGTTTGCTCATATCCTTCAGCGAGTATTCTGCGACCAGATCATTTTTGCTCTTGCAGAGCAGCAGCCCGACCGATGGATTATCCTGTTCTTTTTTCAGAATTCCATCGACTGCCGAAAGATAGAAATTCAGTTGTCCTGCATACTCCGGTTTAAACTCACCAGTCTTGAGTTCGATCACCACATAGCAGCGGAGGTTCAAATTATAAAACAGCAGATCGATATAGAAGTCATCGCCGCCGACGTTCAGATGGTACTGATTGCCGAGAAATGCAAACCCGGTTCCAAGCTCCAGCAGGAGTTTGGTCACATCTTTCACCAACGCTTCTTCGATATCACGTTCCAGCATATCTGTTTTGAACGGAATGAAATCGAAAATATATGGATCTTTCATGGTCTGGATCGCAAGCTCGCTTTGTGGAGACGGCAGGCGCAATTCAAAATTGGATATCTTTTCAGCCAACGCCTGCCGCTGGTATAATCCACTCTCGATCTGATGAACGAGGACATTTCGCGACCAGCCGTTTTTTGCGGCCTGTTCCGCATACCAGATATGTGCCGCTGGCTCTTTGACCTTGTCCATCAGTGCAATGTGATGATACCAAGTGATTTGTGCAAGCGGCGCTTGCACAATTTCATCAGCGGAGAAACGCGCTGCGAACTTCGCCATATATTTGAGATTCCGGACGGAATATCCCTTCATCTCCGGGAAGGAGAGCTTGATATCTGCGGCGAGGTTTTCAACAAACTTGCTGCCCCAGACCTTGTGCGTATTGATAACGCTCCCAATGGAGTGATACAGCCGCAGCAATTCGCAGTTCACCTGAACCGCTGCACGATATTGTGCGGTACGAATTTCCTGCTTCACCTGCTCGATGGTTTGCAGATACTCTCCTGAGTTCATCAACATCGCAAATCCCTCCTGACAGGTTCATTGTAGCAGAAAAAATCAGGAAATGCAAATGCGGGATCATCTACCACGCTTAGGAAACATCGGAATATCGCAAAACGCCTGCCTCTTTGCGGCGGGCAAAAATGCACAGCAGTATTTTCTCTATTTCCTTGTTGCACCCTAACTGTACAATACGTTTTTTTGCGATGCGTCTGATTTGATGCGTTCGCAGCTGTCGCTTCCACAAAAGCTGCTTTGTATTCTTCTGCGATTATCGCCAGTTGAAGTTCTGCTTTTGTCCAGTTCCGTATTTTTGCCTGTTCCAGATACCATATACGTGCCTCTCTTGTCAGCTCCGCTTCCATAATGACCACGTTCAGCGTCCAGCCAATTTTCATTGCCAGCCAGAGAGACGTTTGGTCATTTTCATAAGTCCGATAAAAGTCGCGCATCCGGCGCACATTGCGCGGAGAAAAGCCTGTGCGGTCAGGGAAATTCGCCTGCAAAAACTCTGCCGCTGCAACTGCCGCGCCTTTCTCCATGCGGCGGCTGACGGCCTTTCCGATGGCGCAGATCTCGGCCATCTGCGGAAGATTTAGGGCAAGAATTTCCGTAAGTTCGCGGTACATAGAGCTGTAATCGGCAGGTTTTCTGACGTTCATGGCTTCTCCTTTCTGCGCGGGTGCGCATCGTATATTTCGTCATTTTGCGAATAGCCGGGCACAAGATTTTGTGGTATGATCACTCTCGTTGTGTGAAAACTTTGCGGGAGGGCAAGCATGATGCAGTATACGGATACCGAAGCCGCCTTGATCGGCGGCCTGATCTCGAACTATTTCTTTCAGCCTGCGGTGGATGCTTCCTTGAAGGAGGCTTACGGGCGGGTGCTGGAACATCTGCATCAGAATGCGCTCACGAGCTCGGATCTTCAGCAGATCCGCAAAGCGGTGAACTTTCTCATGCCCATGTGCCAGACCAATCGCCAGACACAGCGGGATCTGATGGGCGTCAATATGAAAACGACCGCGCTGCTGAACACGACGCGCTGATCGTTGCGTATATTTTAGACAACAAAAAGCACGACCGAGAGTCGTGCTTTTTCGCTCATAATTTCTTGCTGCTCCCGGCTTTCCCGGTGGATTTCTTTTTGGCGGCAGTCTGTGTGCGAAGGCGGCTGCTCGCCCATGTGAAGAAATAGGGAACGGAGTCAAACAGATACGAAGACTTCATCAGTTCCTCCAGAAGCTCTTCCATGGTAAACGGCTGATATCCAAACGGATTCAACTCGTCAAAATAATCCTCCAGCCGATCCTGCGCCGCAGCGCGCAGGAACTTTTTCGCGTCCTTGTTTACAGCGGACAGCCGCTTGATATAATCTTCCGCCTTGTCAAATTGGTTCAGCTTATAATACAGGACTGCCAGTGGAAGCAGCATCTGTGTTTCCTCATAGGAGTCAAACTGCTTATGCAGCGCCAGCGCGTGCATCTCATCTTCCATGTAGGCATACAGATGCATCAGCTGATAACGAACGCCGAGGTTGTCGTTCTCGCATAGCTCCAGAAGGCGCTGCCCCTCGTCGATCGCCCGGTGCATCATACCGCAGGAGATCAGGGCGTCAAAATAGGTATAGCAGACGCGCATATACGGCCGGGTTTCGAGTATCTCCCAGAACGCGCCAACGTCCTCTTTGAAATACCCCTCCGGCTCCAGCTGCTTTGCGGCAGTTTCCATGAGCTTTTGCAATGCCGGAAGCTGCTCATCCACCTTGTGTTCCATCGTATGAACGATCAGCTGGAGCTGCGCGTCAACATTGCCCGGCTCCAATTCCAGCGCCTTGTGAAGATACTCGATGCACTTCTTTCTGGATGTGGCCTGCTCCGCAAGATCCAGATAATCGTCGGCTGTTTCCGGCGCAGCGTTTTCATCGAACGGGCGGATGCCCTGCTCCGATAGAAATTGCTCTGCCAGACGATCCATGCTGTCTTCATCTGCCGCCTCATCCCCATGCTGCATCAGGAAACTCTGAAGCTCTTTCAGAAGCTTTTCTGTATCTCTGCTCATTTTTACCTCCCGTATCTGTTACGCGGCTTGCTTATCGTTTGGTTTTCTTGTATGAAATTATACCAGATTCGTCAGCCTTCGTCGAGAGATAAACGCCATTTAATTATCCGGTTTTATCCTGAAATCTCAAAACACGCTTATCATATCGAGATTTCCGGTGGAACGGTCAACGCTTGGAGTAACTATGCCGGCGCGGGCATCGGCGGCGGAAGAAACGGTTCGGGCCGTGACATTTCCATCACCGGCGGCAATGTGAATGCGCAGGGCTGGTGGGGCGCGGGCATCGGCGGGGGCATGAACGGCGACAGCGGGAACATTCTGATCAAGGACACAACGCTTACTGCGCAGTCCCTCCCGCTTTATCCGAACCCCCAGTATGAAGACGCAGCCATTAGCGGTGGTCCTGCAGTCGCGGTCGGAAGAGGCTCAAACCGTTTAGGCTGGACGTCGGTGCTGTTCAACCCGGAGTTTGGACTGCTTCATGAAGAGAATGTCAAAATCGGAGCCTCGGACGGGAAGACCGTGCAGCTGAGCGCGACAGGATGGCAGTGGCGCCGCAGCCAGGGAGAGTATGAATGGGGCTGGGGCACCACGGTGGAGAGTCTCATCCCCAACGAAAACGGGCGCGTGGACCTGCAGCGGCTGAGCCTGCCGTATGCCTGCAATTACGGCCGTGTGATCGGCAAGCTGGAGCTGCGCTGCTATGAAAGCACATGCAGCCATGAATTTGGCTGGGTGAACAGGGACGACTGCCACATTTGGGCCTGCGTGAACTGCGGCGCACGAGACCCCGCTGCGGAAATGTCCAAACAAAACGCCAAACACATTCCCGGCGACTGGGGCAATCAGAAGCAGCTCTGCACTGTGTGCGGCCATGTGATGGGAACGGACACGAAGGCGCCGGTGCTGGAGGGTTTGAAGGACGGTGAGAGCTACACCGTCGAGGATACCATCGATGGAAAGCCCGGCGCGTACACATTCACCGTGAGCGACCCGGCTGCATCGGGAGAGACGTCCTCCGGCATCAAGTCGGTGACCATCAACGGCGAGCCGCAAGACGGCCCCACCTATCGTCTCCCCGCGCCGGATGGCGGCAACAATGACGCGGGAGCGGAACATACCGTGGTCGCGACTGACAACGCGGGCAATACCACCATGGCAACCGTGAAGATCTACCGGCGACACCACGTGAAGGTCATCAGCCCGGACGGCAACGGAACGGCTTCCGCATCTCCTGACAAGGCCGTGGCTGGTACGGAAATCACCCTGACCGCAACGCCCAAAGAGGGCTACCGCTTCAAGGAGTGGCAGGTCGTATCTCCGGCAGAGCTTGTAATCACCAACAACAAGTTCACCATGCCGGACAGCAATGTGGAGGTCAAGGCAATCTTCAAGGATATGAGCAAGGAGCAGTTCGACCTCGCTCCCGGCGGCAGATATTATTTTGACCTTTCGGCGATGGACATTCCCGGAACGGTAAACGGCGATCTGCCGGACAGCACCCTGCACTATGTTCCCTTTACCTACGCCGGGATGGTGAATGCCTACAAGCTCACATCAGCAATGGAAACCACCGAGGAGTATGCAGAGCAGAACAAATATGACCACAGCCTGTTTGTGGCGGAATACAATGTAACCCGTGCGGTAAGCTGGATCGACCTGAACACCGCAGGCCTGATTTTCGGCAAAGACTACACTTCCGACGGCGTGGACTATACGCTGCGTGCGCCGTCTGTGGGAAGCGCTAGTACAGGCTCGTATGATTTAGAACGCGGCACGCCTCAAAGCAACGAATGGGATAAGATACTGGATAAAGGCAACGGATACATCAAAAACTGGGAAGGAATGGAGTCCTGGGGGCAAGATATTATGGAGGATTTGGATGTCAGTGCACACCGTGGGCACATGTCGGCCCGCTATTGGAATTGCAGCACTGACACGTTCTCCCAGCTATACCACGGATTCCGCCCCGTCCTTGAGGTTCTGGGCCTTGACACGCTGGGCGCTGACGGGCTGAAAGCCGTTACCCTGGACCTTGGCGACGGTAAGCTGGGCGTTGAGAGCAGCATACAAATCATTGTAATAGACGACAGCACATTTACCGCACCTGCCTCCGACGGCCTGACCCGCCCCGACGGAAATACAGGCAGCTACTTTATGTGGCTTGGCAGCGATGGCAAGCTCTACGATCCGGGCGATAACGTTCCGGCGGATGTAACCAAGCTGACGGCACAGTTTGCTTCCAGCAGCCATAGTGTGACCATCACCACGGCCACCCTGCCGGACGGCAAGGTGGGCGAGGCGTACAGCCATACCCTGACCACCACCGGCACAGCACCCATCACATGGAGCGTTGACGGCGGTCTGCCTGCCGGTCTGAGCCTGAATGTGAATACAGGCGAAATCAGCGGCACGCCTACCGCGGACGGCACCGCCAAATTTACCGTCAAGGCTACCAACAGCGCGGGCAGCGATACGAAGGAGCTGTCTATTACGATAACTAAAGCCGCGCCACCCTCCCATGAGCACAGCTACGGCGACTGGCGCAAGGACGGCACGAGCCACTGGCACGAATGCACGGATGCTGACTGCCCGAATAGAGAAGAAAGCATCAAGGATAAGGCCGCGCACGTCTACACCGATGACACGGATACGACCTGCAATGTTTGCGGCTACGAGCGCACCGTCACGCCTCCCTCCCATGAGCACAGCTACGGCGACTGGCACAAGGACGGCACG
>ERZ856578.1536-NODE-1536-length-42951-cov-7.789803_pt1 | contig 42951 bp, 42 predicted proteins | sample MGYA00514384_ERZ856578 | MGnify/ENA primary metagenome ERZ856578 (study PRJEB29103, sample SAMN06111958) | human gut metagenome | biome: human gut; feature: ankylosing spondylitis patient; material: healthy_person | host: Homo sapiens | place: China:Hangzhou...
CGGTTACCAAAATAACGCGAAAATATCTTTTTTTCTGAGTGCGGAATTTGAAATAAAAAAAGGCGGCAACCCTTTGGCATTCTAAGCGTTGCGCTTAAAATATCCAAATTGTTGCCACCTTATGGCGCGGAAGGAGGGATTTGAACCCTCGCGCCGGTTTTATCCAGCCTACTCCCTTAGCAGGGGAGCCCCTTCGGCCTCTTGGGTACTTCCGCAGGTCGATGGTGTTTATGAAAAAATGGCGGAGAGAGTGGGATTCGAACCCACGGAGACTTGCGCCTCGCCGGTTTTCAAGACCGGTTCCTTCAACCGCTCGGACATCTCTCCGTTTCAGGAAAGGACACCCGCCTCTCAAACGCTCATTTAGTTTAGCATAGTTTTGGCGGCTTGTCAACAAAAAAGTCAGCTTCTTTTCCAAATGGGCGAATCGTTCATAAAATGGAGATGACTTTTGCGATGGGAGCGGTTATAATATCCTATATTGCGGCTTTACTCGGCGGCCGCGGGAAACAAAAGACGGGAGGCATCGCCTTGAAAAAAATCAACCAGTGGATCGACAGGTTCGCCTACAGCCATCCACGCTTCGGGATTCCGAACCTGATGCTCTATATCGTGATTGCCAACGCGGCAACGTACATCCTATCCATGTTCGCGGGCTCGGCGGCGCTGAGCTTTCTGGCGTTTGATTTGTACCATGTGCTCCACGGAGAGCTGTGGCGGCTGGTGACGTTTGTGCTGCTGCCGTTTACCTATCACCCCATCTCTCTGCTGATCATGCTATCATTTTACTATTTTGTGGGCGGCACGCTGGAGCGGGAGTGGGGGACCGCGAAGTTCACACTGTATTATCTCTGCGGCATGGTGCTCAGCATTCTGTCCACGATCATTCTATCCCTTGCCACGGGCTACTACGGCTGGAGCCTTTCCGACGCCTACTACATCAACCTGACACTGTTTCTGGCCTTTGCGGCGCTGTACCCGGACGCGCAGATCATGTTTTACATGATTATTCCGCTGAAGGCGAAGTGGCTGGCGTGGGCGGATGTTGCCCTGTTTGCGTGGGGCGTGGTTCGGTCGCTGCGCTACGGTATGTTTGCCAGTGCGCTGGCCGCTGTGGTGGCGCTTTTGAATTTCGTCATTTTCTTTTGGGAGGACATCAGCCGTGCACTGGGCGTCCAGAGCCGGCAGCGCTCCCGGCAGACCATCCAATTCAAGTCCGCTGTCCGGCAGCAGAAGCGGACGGAGGCGGAGCGGGGCTACCGCCACAAATGCGAGGTCTGCGGCCGCACGGACGCCGACCACCCGGAGCTGGAATTCCGCTACTGCTCCAAGTGTCAGGGCTATCACTGCTTCTGCTCAGACCACATTTTTAACCATGAGCATTTCCGGGAATAAGGCAACCATGTACCTCTGCGGCAGAGGCCGCACATGGCCGGCCTCTTTTATAAAAACTGTAGCGTGAAACAGAGGAGCCGCAGGCGATTGCCTGCGGCTCCTTTGTTATTTGGAAAATGTTTACCGCTCCAGCGCAGCGGCGTACAGCTCGTTTTTGGAGAGTCCCGTGTGCTCGGCGACCTCCTTGGCGGCGTCCTTCAGGCGCATTCCCTGCTCCTTCAGGGTCAAGACCTGCGCCACACCGTCCTCTAACGTCACAGCGGCGCCGGTTTTCGGCGCGGCGCCCTCCACCACTAAAACATACTCCCCCTTGGGGGTATTTTCCTCGTAGTAGGCAATGGCCTCTGCCAGTGTGCAGCGGCGCACCTCCTCGTGGAGCTTCGTTATTTCACGGCACAGGGCGATGCGGCGCTCCGGGCCGAAGGCGGCGCAGAGGTCCTCCAGCGTGGTGCGGAGCTTGTGTGGGGCCTCGTGGAAGATCATGGTCCGGGTCTCGTCTTTCAAGGAATCGAGATGCTCCCGGCGGCTTTTTTTGTTGACGGTGAGGAAGCCCTCAAACGTGAAGCGGCCTGTAGGCAGACCGCTGACTGCCAGCGCGTTGACAGCGGCGCAGCAGCCGGGTACGGCCCGGACCTCCACGCCGTTTTCCGCGCACAGCCGCACCAAATCCTCGCCGGGGTCGGAGATGGCGGGAGTGCCGGCGTCCGTTACCAGCGCACAGCTTTCGCCTGCCAGCAGCCGGTTCAAAACGGCCTTTCCGGCGGTGATGTGGTTATGCTCGTGATAGCTTACCAGCGGCTTTTTGATGCCGAAATGGTTCAGCAGCTTCACGGATACCCGGGTATCCTCGGCGGCGATAAAGTCTGCGTTTTCCAGCGTTTCCACCGCCCGGGGGGTGAAGTCCCCCAGATTGCCGATGGGTGTTGCCACCAAATATAAAATACCAGCCATATTCAGACCTCCTGTATGCGAAAATAAATGGCGTCCAACTCCGCCGTGGGGGCGCCGCTGTCCGTTTTCAAAATCAGGGGCGGCTCAAGGGATAGCCCCGGTTTTCCGCCCCGGCAGCCCTCTATTAAAAAAAGAGAGGGAGCATCTCCCGCCCGGTTCTGGACGAACCGCAGCCGCTTTGGCTCCATGGCGGCGGCCCGGAGCGCACAAATCACGTCCGCCAGCCGCTCCGGCTTGTGCACAAGGCAAAGGCTGCCGCCCCAGCGCAGAAGATACGCTGCCACGCCGCAGATGTCCGTCAGGGTGGCCGCAGTCTCCGACCGGGCTGTTCGGCGGGCGGAATCGGCGGCGATTTTTCCGCTGAAGGGCGGATAGTAGGGCGGATTGCAGACAACAAGGTCAAAGCTGCCGGTTACAAAATGCTGCCGTGTCTGCCGCAGATCGGCGCACAAAAAGGAGAGGTGGTCCGTCAGGCCGTTTTCCTCGGCGGCCTGCTCCGCCAAAGCGATGGCCGCCGGTTGAATATCCATACCGGTGACCTGAAGCGCACGCTGCCGCTGAAGCAGCAGCAGCGCCAGAAGCCCGGTGCCGCAGCCAAGGTCACAGACCCGGAGGCCGGGGCGCAGCCGCGGCAGGGAGGAGAGCAGAAAGGAGTCCGTACTGGGGCGGAACAGACTGTCCTCCCAGACGAAGCGGAACCCGCCGGGACAAAGTTGTTCCCAATGCACCATAAAGCGGCCTCCTCCCCTGAAAATCGATTCCTATTATATATGGAAGCCGCCCCGGGCGCAAGCCCCGAAAAAGGACAACAAAAAACCGTCTCAGGATGGGGCCTGAGACGGTTTTTATGTATCCCTGAATTATTCCTCGGGGACGATGGCGCTGTTGGGGCAGGTGTCGCTGCAGGAACCGCAGTCCAAGCAAGCGGCAGCGTCGATCACGTACTGATCATCGCCCTGGCTGATAGCACCGGCGGGGCAAACGTCCGCGCAGGAACCGCAGCTGACGCAAGCAGAAGTAATCTTATAAGCCATGAGAATACACCTCCATTTGAATGTGCCTTCATTGTATCATACAATTTTCAAAAAGCAAGGGTGAATTGTTAAATTCTTACCAAAGAAATAGAAAACTGTGAAAATGTCACAAAAATCAGAAAAACCGATAAAAAAGCCATGCTTTTCCGCGGTTAGAGTACTTAAACTGTAATAGCGAAATGTGAGTGAAAATGGCGTTCACAAACTGTTTACACAAATAGTCAAAGAAAGTCAAAATTACCTATTGACATTTGAAACGGAGGTGCTATACTACAATCAAACAAAAGGTTAAAGATAGTCAAAGTCAAATAGACTATTGAAGAAAGGACGAGTTACATGGGTATTTCGGATTTGATCGCCAGCTTCCTGCAGGACAGTCTGGACACCGCTGAGAACGGTGTGCTGGAGGTTCAGCGCAGCGATCTGGCGCAGCGGTTCAACTGCGTACCCAGTCAGATTAATTACGTAATGTCCACCCGGTTCTCACCGGAGCGGGGCTATATCGTGGAAAGCCGCCGGGGCGGCAACGGCTATATCCGCATCACACGGGTGCGGGTGGACCGTGAGACACTTCTGATGCACGTCATCAATTCGCTGGGCGGCAGTGTGGACCTGTCCTCCGCACGGGCAATCCTCAGCAACCTGGTACAGTCCGGCGCTATGGACCGAGCCTTGGGTCAGACGATTCTCACAGCCGTGGGGGACAAGGCACTGGGGCAGGTACCGCGAGAAAAGCGGGACGCCGTTCGGGCGGATATTCTCAAGCAGGTACTCATATTACAGGTGTAGTGTCTGTGAGAGCACACAATACAGTTAAATAAAAAATTTATATACAGTCTCAAGGAGGAATTGATTATGAAATGCGAGAATTGCGGTAAGAATGAAGTTACCTTCGTTTACCGGAGCAATATCAACGGCAGGACCGAGGAACACCATCTTTGTCAGGCGTGTGCGGAGAAGCTGGGCTACACCCAGAAGCTCTTTGCGCGGCGGCCGTCCATGATGGACAGCTTTTTCGGCGGCGATGATTTCTTCGGAGATTTCTTCAGCCCCATGCCCTCTCTGCTGGGCCGGATGAACCGGATGCTGGAGAGCCCCTTCGATGATTTCTTTGACGCTATGCCCGCCATCGGCGCGGCACCGGCCGCAGAAAGCACACAGGAGGAGAAAAAGGACGATTTGGTGAGCTGCGAGGAGCAGAGCCGTTTTTCCTATCTGCGTCAGCTCAACGCACTGAAGCTGGAGCAGAAGAAAGCTATCCACGAGGAGAACTTCGAGCGGGCCGCGCAGCTGCGGGATGAGATCCACAAGCTGGAGGAGGCCCATAAGGAAGCCAAAGAGGCCCGCAAGGACCATAAGGAAAGCGCCTGATGCGTTTTCCGAAGCGCAGAACACACCCCAAGGTAAAAGAGGTATTGAACTATGAATGAAAATAAATTCACTCCCACTGCGGAGGAAGCCCTGCGGCTGGCTCAGGAGGCCGCAGGCGAATTGGGTCACGGCTATGTGGGTACGGAGCACCTGTTGCTGGGCCTCATGCGTGAGGACGAGGGACTGGCGCATACCGTATTGACAGAGGCCGGCTTGACCGATGAGCTTTTGACGGAGATCATCCGCAAGAGCGTGGGCGCGGGTCTGCCCGGCGGCAACCCCGCCCAAGGGCTGACCCCCAGAGCCAAGCGGGTCATCGAGGTGGCCATGGAGGATTCCATCCGGGGCGGCTATGCCTATATCGGCACGGAGCACCTGCTGGCCGGAATTCTCCGGGAGGGCAACAATATGGCTGTCCGTATTCTGCGGACTGCCGGTGTGGATGCCCGTCAGCTCTACACGGCGCTGATGAAAAAGCTCAACGCCGCGCCCCGGGCACAGGCCGCCGATAATGGCCGCGCCGCCGGCAGCGGCGCCAAGGACGAGGGCAGCGGCAAGAATAAGACGCTGGCGGAGTTCACCCGCGACCTGACCGCCGACGCCCGCGCCGGCAAGCTGGACCCCGTCATCGGACGGGACGAGGAAATTCAGCGGGTCATCCAGATTCTCTCCCGCCGCACGAAAAACAACCCCTGCCTCATCGGCGAGCCGGGCGTTGGCAAAACGGCTATTGCCGAGGGGCTGGCCCGGAAGATCGTCATGGGCGATGTGCCGGAAAATCTGCTGGATAAGCGGCTGCTGTCGCTGGACCTTTCCGGCATGGTGGCCGGTACGAAGTATCGCGGCGAATTTGAGGAGCGCATCAAGAAGGTGATGCAGGAGGTCCAGAAGGACGGCAACATCATCCTCTTTATTGATGAACTGCACACCATCGTGGGCGCAGGCTCCGCCGAGGGCGCCGTAGACGCCGCCAACATCATTAAGCCCGCGCTGGGCCGGGGCGAGATTCAAATCATCGGCGCCACAACTCTGAACGAGTACCGCAAGTATATCGAAAAGGATGCCGCCTTGGAGCGCCGGTTCCAGCCGGTAACGGTGGGCGAACCCAGTCAGGAGGCGGCGCTGGAGATTTTGAAGGGGCTGCGGGAGAAGTATGAGCAGCACCACAAGCTGCACATCACCGACGAGGCGCTGGAGGCCGCTGTGTCCCTGTCCGCCCGGTATATCAATGACCGTTTCCTGCCGGATAAGGCCATCGACCTTATGGACGAGGCCGCCAGCCGGGTGCGGATGGAGCAGGAGGAGCCCTCCGATGAGCTGAAAAGTCTGGAGGAAAAGATTGCAGCGCTGTCCAAGGACAAGGATGCCGCCATCGCCGCACAGGACTTTGAAAAGGCCGCCCAGCTTCGGGACATTGAAAAGGACTACCGGGAGCAGGTGGAGATTCAGCGCGACAAGCGCCGCAAGGCAAATCAGGAGCACCGGGACGTAACGGCGGAGGACATTGCCGCTGTGGTATCTGGCTGGACCGGCATCCCCGTCACCCGGATGACGGAGGACGAGGGCCAACGGCTGCTGCATATGGAGGATGTGCTCCATGAGCGTGTTGTGGGTCAGGACGAGGCCGTGAAGGCCGTGGCCCGGGCCATCCGCCGCGGCCGTGTGGGCCTGAAGGACCCAAAGCGGCCTATCGGCAGCTTCCTGTTCCTCGGCCCCACCGGCGTCGGCAAGACGGAGCTGTGCAAGTCTCTGGCTGAGGCTATGTTCGGCGATGAAAACGCCATGATCCGCATTGATATGTCGGAGTACATGGAGCGGCATACCGTTTCCCGCCTCATCGGTTCCCCTCCGGGCTATGTGGGCCATGATGAGGGCGGCCAACTGACGGAGAAGGTGCGGCGTAAGCCCTATTCCGTGGTGCTGTTCGATGAGATCGAAAAGGCCCACGAGGATGTGTGGAACATCCTGCTGCAAATTCTGGACGATGGCCGCATCACCGACTCTCAGGGCAGGACGGTGGACTTCAAGAACACCGTCATCGTCATGACCAGCAACATCGGCGCCAAGGCGCTGACCGCTGCCGGAGCCAAGTTGGGCTTCAGTGCCGATGAGAAAAAGGCTGAGGCGGACGCCGACAAGGCTTACGCTCAGGCCAAGGAAACGGTTCTGGCCGAGCTGCGCCAGACCTTCCGCCCGGAGTTCCTGAACCGGATCGACGATATCATCGTGTTCCGCGCTCTCACTGAGCAGAACATTGAGGAGGTTGCCCGCCGGATGCTCAAGACCGTGGCCGCCCGCATGGAGACCATGGGCATTCATCTGGACGCCGGCGACGCCGCCGTGAAGGAGCTGGCCCGGGAGGGCTTTGACCCCAAGTACGGCGCACGGCCGCTGCGCCGGGCCATCCAGAGCAAGGTGGAGGACGCTGTGGCCGAAAAGCTGCTGGAAGGTACGCTGAAGGAGGGTGACACCGCCAAGCTAACTGTGGAGGATGACAAGCTGGTTGTCACCAAGTAAACACATTTGAAAAGCTCCCCGATGGGAATATCCCACCGGGGAGCTTTTTCACTCCGCGAGGCTTTGCGGCGCTTGATTTGTTCATATATTTCCTGTATACTGTATACATTGCATCCAAAATCACGGAAAGGAGGGCAATTTCATGCCCTTTACCTTCAATTTCAGCAATTTTGGCGGCTTTGGCCAAGGCGGCTGGCAGCCCGGAGGTCAGAGCGGACAGGACGCCGGCTATTCCCGGCCCCAGCGGGAGCGTAAGCCCCGCAAGCCCATCGGCACGCCTCTGACCCGGACGCTCATCAACCTTGCTGTGACAGCGGTGGTGGGACTGGTATACTTCTATGTGGAGCTGCCGGCCCTCAATCCCCATGCCGAGGAATTTTATGTCTTCGTGTTTTTGCTCTGCGCCGTGTACTGCGGTTGCGCGGTGCTGACCTCCGGTTTTCAGGGCACCGGAGCCAAGGGGTATCTTGGCTTTGTGAAAAAGCAGTGCACCGTGCCGTTTTTCGTGGTCATTGCCCTGATATGCGCCGTTGCCGTTGGCTCCATCGCCTCGTGGGTGGTGCTGCGGGCCGGAGCGTACAGCAAACTGCTGCCCCTGACCACCGGCGACTTTGCCTCGGAGGTGGAGGAAATCCGCTATAACCAGATTCCCATGCTGGACAGTGACTCCGCTGCCCGTCTCGGCAGCCGTAAGCTGGGCGAGCTGGCGGATATGGTGTCCCAGTTTGAAATTCTGCCCTCCTACACCCAAATCAACTATCAGGGCCGCCCGGTGCGGGTCACCAGCCTTGCCTATGGTGACCTCATCAAATGGTTCACCAACCGCTCTAACGGTCTGCCCGCCTATATCATCATCGACATGGTGACGCAGGAGGTGGAGGTGGTCCGGCTGGACGAGGGTATGAAGTACACCACGGCGGAGCATTTCTCCCGGAACCTGAACCGGCATCTGCGGTTCCGTTATCCCACGATGATGTTCGATGAGCCGGTATTTGAGATCGACGAGGAGGGAACGCCCTACTGGGTCTGCCCCCGCGTTGTCAAGACCATCGGTCTGTTCGGCGGCACGGATATTCACGGCGCCGTGCTGGTGAACGCCATCACCGGCGAGAGCCAATACTATGAGGATGTGCCTACTTGGGTGGACCGACTGTACTCCGCCAATATCATCATGGAGCAGTATGACTATTACGGCCAGTTCCATAACGGCTTTTTAAACGCCTATTTCGGCCAGCGGGATGTGACGCTGACCACGGATGGCTGGAACTATATTGCCATCAACGATGACGTCTATATGTACACCGGCGTCACCTCTGTGACTTCCGACCAGTCCAACATCGGCTTTATCCTCTCCAACCAGCGGACAAAGGAAACGAAGTTTTACCCCTGTGCCGGTGCTACGGAAAATTCGGCCAAAGAGTCCGCTCAGAGTCAGGTGCAGCAGATGCGCTACACCGCCACGTTCCCGCTGCTGCTGAACATCGCCGATCAGCCCACGTACTTCATGGCGCTGAAGGGCGAGGACGGTTTGGTGAAGATGTACGCCATGGTGAACGTCCAACAGTACAACATTGTGGAGACCGGGCAGACGGTAGGAGCCTGCGAGAAAAATTACCGCCAGACACTTCTGGATAACGGCATCATTGACCGCATAGACGCAGAGGTGCCTGAGGAAACGGATTTCCAGAAAATGACAGGTACTATTGCGGAGATTCGCAGCGCGGTCATTGAGGGCACCAGCGTTTATTATCTCCGCTTTGAGGGGGAGGACGGCTTCTTGGTGTATGCCAGCGCGGCAACGATTCCCAGTGCTCCGCTGCTGAATGTGGGAGATTCTGTGACCGTTTACTGGACCGGCAGCGGTCAATGGATCACCGCCCGGAGTATTGTGGTGGAGAACCGGGCTGTGGCAGCCCCGCCGGAGGCGGCTGCATCGGGTGAGGAAACGTCTATGCCGGAGGGTACGGATACGGAACAGACCTTGCCGGACAACAGCCTGACGGAAATGGCTGAAAACGAGCTGGGGGTTGACGGATTCTAACGAATATGTGTTCTACGATGAAAGCAACTGAATAGGAAAATAGTAACTAACGGCCGACGCGGGGCATAAGTGCCCCGCGTCGGCCTTTCTTGTCAGAACCGTCAAATTCCTATGGGAATTTTTGGATAGGACAAAATCTGCTTTCCGTTGTAAATACAGCGCCGGTGTGGTATAGTGCAAACAACTAAATAAGAAAGGAATCGTGTGATGCTGGCTCTGGATTTTATCAACGTAGGCAACGGTGATTCCATTCTGATTCGCGAGCTGGAAAACGGACAGCAGCGGTACGCGCTGATGGTGGACTTTGGCCATGACTGCCTTGTGCGGGATGACCACCCCGGCGAGCTGGACCCCCGCTCCCAGCGCATCTATGCCGGGGACTTTCTCCGGGAGCTGGGTGTGGAGCGTCTGGATATGGCGCTGGCGACGCATTTCCACAGGGACCACATCGGCGGGCTGGGCCGGGTGCTGGACGCCGCCAGGGTCGGCACGTTTGTAACAACCTATCTGCCGCCGCCCAACGCGCCGGAGCTGGAGCCGGACGAGGACAACGGACTGCCGAAGGCCGCCCGGAACGCGCTGCGCTGTGTGCAGCTTTACACGAAGGCACTACAGAGCCATTCGGACCGCATTGAGCGGTTTTGCTGCATTCCGGGGACGGAGACCGTCACGCTGCAGCTGACGCCAGAGCTGAAAATGGATATTCTCTGCGGGGAGCCCGCGCTGTACCGCCGGCAAAGGGAGGTCTACGACGCTGCATACGCCGGAGAGCGGAACGGCTATGACCTCATCCGCTGGGCAAAATCCATGAATGTGTGCTCTCTGCGCCAGCGGCTCTATTACCATGGCCGGGAAATCGTTTTGGGCGGAGACGCCTACGCCCATGTGTGGGAAACGGTGAATCTGACGCCCTGCGATATTCTGAAGGTGCCGCATCATGGGTCCCTTGCCTCCACCTCCCGGAAGCTGCTGGAGCATCTGCGGCCGAAAACGGCGGTGGTGACGGTAGCGGCCCGGCGGCCGGACGAGCGGCCGCACCCATACATCGTGTCGCTGCTGCGGGAGTACGCGGAGGAGGTCTATTTTACCGATGCGGTGGAAATTCCGGGCCTTGTGGAGCCGGAATTTCACAGGTCTGTCCACTTGGAGGTGGAATGAAACGGCTGGTTTGAGGGCGGCTGAACAGGCCGCCCTTTTTTGTTGAAGAGGAGAGAGAACATTGGAGCTGTTGGAATTTGATATTTTGCAGAGCGGAGTGGTGATATTGCTGCTGCTGTCCGCGGGAGAGCTGCTGGGGCGTCTTTGCCGGGGCACCGTGCCGGGGATTTTGCTGGCGGGGGTGTTGTTTGTGGCCGGCTGCTGGAGCGGTCTGCTCCCGGCGGATTTGCAGCAGTTGGCGGGACTGGCGCAGCTTACCCCGGTGGCCATCCTGATGACCATTGCCAGCATGGGCGCGTCCATGAGCCTGCGGCAGTTTGCCGCTAACTGGCGGGTGGCGGCGGTGGCCGCGATGACGTACATCGGTCAGGTATTGGCGGTGTTTCTGGTTATCGGCGGGTTGTTCGGCGTAAATATGGCGGTGGGCGGACTGCCCGGCGGTATGGCGGCTGCCCTCATCGTACAGGAGCGGGCGCGGACGCTGGGCTACGATCAGGTCATTGTGCTGTCCGTGCTGGTGCTGACCACGCAGGCCCTTATCGGCTGCCCTGTGGCGGCGGCGTGCATCCGCCGGGAGGCGAAGCGTCTGCGGACACTGCCGGGGGACGCACAGGCGGCGACTGCGGAGCAGTCCCGCCCCCGTCGCTGGAAGGATGTGCAGTACGGCGCGCTGCTGCGGCTGTATATTGCGGCGTGGGCGGCATCCCGGCTGGAAATGCTGACGGGCGTTTCCCGCTATGTGCTGGCACTGCTTATCGGTCTGGCGCTGGCAAGCGTGGGCTTTCTTGCAAAGGATGAAATGGCAAGGACCAAAAGCGACGGGTTCCTTTTTTATCTGCTGATGTCCTCTGTTATCGCGGGTTTCGGCTCCGCAAAGCCGGAGATGTTCGGCCAAATGCTCCCGATTCTGGTGCTGACGCTGGCGGCGTCCACCGCCGGTGCGATTTTGGCATCCACCCTGACCGGGCGGCTGCTGGGAATCTCCGTACCCATGAGCATGGCACTGGGGATGAATGTGATGGTGGGCTTTCCCATGAATATGCTCATCTCACAGGAAATTATTGAGGGACTGACGGAGGACGCGGCGGAGCGGCAGCGTCTCATGAACGAGATCGCGGCAAAAATGGTGCTGGGCGGCATGGTCACCACCACATTCCTCGCCACCCTTGCGGCGGGACTGCTGGCGCCCCTGATGCACTGAAGAAAGAAAAACAGCCCCCTCGATTAGAGGGAGCTGTTTTTGATAGTTAGAGAATTTTACAGGTCAAAAATACCCATGATGGCAATGCCGATGACCACCAGACAGATCATGCCGTAGTGCTTCCAAGATAACTTTTCCTTCAGGAACAGCCGGCTCCACAGTACGGAGGCGGCGCAGTAGGAGGAAATGATGGGGGCGGACATGGCAAGGTGAGAGGTATCCGCGATGGCATAGATATAGGCGAACTGGCCCGCAGTCTCGCAGATGGCGCCCAGATACTTGGGTCCCTCCATTTTCGGCACCAGCCGATCCTTTTTGATGAGCACCACGTAGATAAAGCAAAATACGGCGGCGGCGAGGAACGTCAGCTCATAGGCGCAGTTGGCGCTGCCCTCATCCAGCGTTTCCAGCACGCGGTTATCGGCAAAGGTGCCGGCGGCATCCAGAATGCAGTAGGCCACCGGCAGGGCCAGCGCTAAAAAGCTCTTGGCGTATTTGTAGTTACCGTCCTTCTGCCGCTCTGCCCGAAGCTCCGGGTCCTCCGTGGCGTCCACCACGCCGAGGCCGATAGCGCCGACGCACACCAGTACGATGGCAAGCAGGGCCAGCGGGGAGTAGTCCTCGCCGCCCACGAACAGCAGCGTCAGCACCGCCACCAGCGCACCGGAGGAATTGCAGATGGGGGAGGACACGGACAGCTCAATGTACCGCAGGCCCAGATAGCCCAGCGCCATAGAGCTGATATACAGCAGGGAAATCGGCAGATAGGTCCAGATCACGGACCAACTGATCTCCGTGCTGCCGATGAAAATCTCGTAAGCGGCGTGAAGACCCATGACCACGCCTACGGCGATGACCATTTTTAAATGGCTGTATTTGTCGCTGCCATCCCGGCAGCCGATTTTAGAAAAGAGATCGCTGCCGCTCCAGCACAGGAGGGTAATCAGGGAAAGCCAAAGCCACATAGGGGAAATACTCCTTTATTTTTGGTTGAATTACAGGGTCACGATTCCGGCCTCCACCAGCTTTTGGAGGCTCATAAGGATGCCGAGCTTGGCATGATACCATGTCAGGCCGCCCTGAAAATAAACGGCGTAGGGCTCACGGATGGGACCGTCGGCGGAAAGCTCAATGGAGCTGCCCTGCACAAAGGCACCGGCGGCCATGATGACATCGCTGTCATAGCCGGGCATGGCCCAAGGCTCCGGAGTCACGTAGCTGTCTACCGGGGCGGCGGCCTGAATGCCCTTGCAGAAGGCCACCATGGCCTCCCGGCTCCCCAGCGTTACCGCCTGAATGATGTCATGGCGGCTTTCTGTGGCGTTGGGAACGCAGGCAAAGCCCAGCTTTTCATAGATGTTGGCGGCAAATACGGCGCCCTTCAGCGCGCCGGACACCACCGTGGGGGACAGGAACAGACCTTGGTAAAACGCGGGCATCAGGCCAAGGTTGGCGCCGACCTCCTGCCCCAGACCCGGGGCGGAGAGGCGGTAGGCGCAGCGTTCCACGCACTCCTTCGTGCCGCAGATGTACCCGCCGATAGGGGCAAGGCCGCCGCCGGGATTTTTGATGAGGGAACCGACTACCATGTCGGCGCCCATGTCGGAGGGCTCGATCCGCTCTACAAATTCGCCGTAGCAGTTGTCCACCATGACCTTGACGTCCGGCTTGATCTCCTTGCAGAAGCGAATGAGAGCGCCAATCTGGTCCACAGAGAAGCTGGGCCGGGTGGCGTAGCCCTTGGAGCGCTGAATGGTAATGAGCTTGGTGCGCGGATTGATCTTGGAGCGGATAGCGTCATAGTCAAAGGTTCCGTCCGGCTTCAGGTCCGCCTGCGCGTAGGTCACGCCGTATTCCTTCAGGGAGCACTTGCTCTCCCGGATGCCGATGACCTCCTCCAGCGTATCGTAGGGTGCGCCCACGGGGGAGAGCAGCTCGTCCCCCGGCAGCAGATTGGCGGAGAGCGCCACGGTCAGGGCGTGGGTGCCGCAGGTGATCTGAGGCCGCACCAGCGCTGCCTCCGTGTGGAACACATCGGCATAGACCCGCTCTAAATTGTCCCGGCCCTCGTCATCGTAGCCGTAGCCGGTGGTGGCGGCGAAGTGGGCGGCGTTCACCCGGTTTTTCTGCATGGCCGCCAGCACCTTTGCCTGATTGTACTCTGCGGTCTGGTCAATAGCATCAAACCGGGGGCGGAGTGACGCGAGGACCTCCTCGCCGTATTCATATACAGCCCGGCTGACGCCAAGCTGCTCGTACATCGCTTCCATTTTCATGTATCCTGTTCCTCTTTTCCCAATAGCTTATCCGCCAGATCATTCAAAATCTCCGGCCGTGTCACCACAAGGCCGCTGGCCTCGTTGCCGAGAATCAGCAGCGTGTCTCCCGGGGAGATACCGTAAAACCGGCGGGCCTCCTGCGGAATGACGATTTGGCCCCGGTCACCGACCTTGGCAGTGCCGAAGACCCGGTTTTTCCCCTGTCCCAAAACGTGTTTGCCAGCAGGCATCGTACCGCCGCCCTTCATCATATTTTTCATACTTGTATGAATATAGCAGACGCCCGCGCAAAAGGCAAGTCCAATTACCGCCAAGGACCGTTTTTCTGCGAAAATTTGGAACAAATCAACAAAAAAGTACGGCACACAAATCGTGTGCCGTACTGATTGCAGTCCATTAAACTCAGCCGAGACGGAGGCCGCCGACAAAATATGTATTGTAATAGCCGGAGGTCATATCGCTGATGATCACGCCGCCGCTGTTGGCGGAGGAGGCGTGGATGTGCTTGCCGTTGCCGATATAGATACCGGCGTGGGAGCAGGCCTTGCCCTTATTGCGGCTGGGATCGTTGAAAAACACCAAATCGCCGGGCTGAAGCTCGGAAATGCTGTAGATTTTCGTACCCATGCCGCTGAGCCACTGACTGGTGGCGGAGTGGGGCAGGGAATAGCCAGCCTGCTTGAATACGTACATGGTGAAGCCGGAGCAGTCAAAGCCGCCGACGGAGGAACCGCCGTAAACGTAGCGGGTCCCAAGATGCTGCATGGCGATGTCCACGATAGAGGAGCCGTTGGAGCTGCTGGGATTGTCGGTCAGCACCAGCAGATCGCTGCGGATGTAGCCCTCGGTGCCGTATTGGCAGGTCACGGAGTACCAACCGTCCACAAGGCCGTTTACGGTGACAATGGTGCCTGCGTCAATGGTGGCAAGGCTCTCGCTGTCGGTGGAGGGGTCAGAGCGCACATGGACCGTTCCCTCGGGAACACGGCCATAGGTGGTGAAAATGTTATCCTGATCGATGATAAGATAATCGGCGGACACGTAGCCGGTGCTGCCGTTATAATCAATTTTATACCAGCCGGGAATGCTGTCATCCAGCAGTGCCACAGCCACGGATTTATTCAGCGTGGTCGCAATACCGGAGGAGGTGCTGGCCTCCGCCCGCAGACGAAGGGAGCTGCCGGTGGTGCAGCCGGCGCCGATGGCCATCTGCCCCTCAGCGGAGGCAAAGGCGGTGAGCGCCATGGTGGTAAAGGCGGCCAGAACGGCAGCCCGCAGGGCTTTTTTCAAGCTGAGCTTCATCGAAACGCTTCCTTTCCTTTGTGTGGGGATGGGGCGAGGCTTACTTGCCGGCCAGCGCCCGCTCCAGCCAGATGGAGGCAAAGTCCATCGCCTCGTACAAGCTGCTCTTTTCGCTCTTTTTTATCACCCGGTCACGGGCCCGCACGGTGGGGTCGGTGAGTTGGAGCTGGAGGGAGACCTTGGTGGCCATATCCAGTCCGTTTTCCTTTTTGCTCTCCAACACCTGCATCATGACAATATATTTATCAGCCATCGTGCCGTAGTAGATCAGATTGTCGATCCGGCGCAGCGGGTGGCCTTTATAAATCAAGCCTTCGGTTTTCGTTTCAGCCATGCAAACACTTCCTTGAAAAAAATGTAACCAAATTGTAACATCTTTTATCCGCTTTGTCAACATTTGAAAAACCGGAAAAGTTTTCCACGCATTCACCGCCCGGTCTGTGTGGAGATTCACGACCCGGATCGTGGGAGCGTTTTGTAAAATTTACAGAAAAGCGAAAGAATTTTTACTACAATTACAGCCCCGGCCCTGTTATAGTATAGATACCGATTAGGAGCGGCGAAATGGACTTGCATATTCGCTTGCGGGTATTATAATTATAAGGAGGCTACTATTATGATGAAGATCGTAGTAACAGACGGATACGCGGAGAACCCCGGTGATTTGAGTTGGGAGCCCTTGCGGGCGTTTGGTGAGCTGACGGTGTATGACCGCGTCGCTCCGGATGACGAGGAAGAGATGCTTCGCCGTATCGGTGATGCCGACATCGCGGTGACAAACAAGGGCGTTGTTTCTAAAAAGGTCATTGACGCCTGCCCGAACCTGAAGCTCATCGCTGTGCAGGCCACCGGTTACAATGTCATTGATATTGCCTACGCAAAGGAAAAGGGGATCCCTGTGTGCAACGTCCCGGTGTACGGCACCCGCTCCGTCAGTCAGTTTGCCATCGCGCTGCTGCTGGAGGTCTGCCATCACATCGGCCACCACAGCGAAACGGTCTATGCCGGCAGATGGGCCAATGGCGAGGACTGGTGCTACTGGGACTATCCCCTCATCGAGCTGGCCGGCAAGACCTATGGTCTGCTTGGCTGCGGCAACATCGGCATCCATACCGCCGCGATTGCCAAGGCGCTGGGGATGCGGGTCATTGCCTATGACGCACGGGAGTCGGACGCGGGCCACGCGCTGGGCGTTGAGTATGTGACGCTGGACGAGCTGTTTGCCCAGTCCGACGTGCTGGGTCTCCAGATGCCGCTGCTGCCGTTCAACGTTGGTATCATCAACAAGGAAAATATTGCAAAAATGAAGGACGGTGCCATCCTCATCAACAACAGCCGCGGACAGATGGTGGTGGAGCAGGACCTGGCCGACGCCCTGAACAGCGGCAAGCTGGCCGCTGCGGGACTGGATGTGGTGTCCACGGAGCCGATTCGCGCGGATAACCCGCTGCTGAAGGCGAAGAACTGCATCATCACGCCGCATATGTCCTGGGGCGCAAAGGAGAGCCGCCAGCGCATCATGGACTGCACCGTGAACAACGTGAAGGCGTTCCTTGCAGGAAAGCCGGAGAACGTTGTCAATCCGTAAGGCCATGAAAAAGTGCATTGTGATCTCGGACTCGTTCAAGGGGTCCCTTTCCAGCGGCGAGATCTGTGAGATCGCCCGGGAGAGCTTTCAGAATGTGTTCCCGGCGTGCAAGCTGGTGTGCATCCCTGTGGCGGACGGTGGCGAAGGCACCGTGGCCTGTTTCCAGGAGGTCTGCGGCGGCGAACTGGTGACAGTCCGGGTGCAGGGCCCCTTCGGGCAGAGCATGGAGGCGTCCTACCTCCAACTGGAGGAAAAGCAGGCCGTGATCGAAATGGCGGCCTGCGCGGGCCTTCCTTTGGCCAATGACTGCAAGGACCCCCGCATCACCACAACCTACGGCGTGGGCCAGCTTATCCGCCACGCGGTAGAGCGGGGCAATACCCGCATTCTGCTGGGGCTGGGCGGCAGCGCTACCAACGATGGCGGCTGCGGCTGTGCCGCAGCGCTGGGCGTCCGCTTTACGGACCGAGAGGGCCGGGAGTTTATTCCCACCGGCGGAACGCTGGACAAAATCGCCCATATTGACGCACGGCGGTCGCGGCGGCTGCTGCGGGATGTGAGTCTTACCGCCATGTGCGATATTGATAACCCCATGTACGGCCCCACCGGCGCGGCCTACGTGTTTGGCCCTCAAAAGGGAGCGGACCCCGCTATGGTGGAGTTTCTGGACTACCGCCTGCAGGTGCTGGACCAGACGATTCAGCGGGAGCTGGGCGTGTCTGTGGCGGAGGTCCCCGGTTCCGGCGCCGCCGGCGCTTTCGGCGCGGGCATCCTTGCCTTTTTGAAGGGCAAGCTCTGCCCCGGCATCGAGGCGGTGCTGGACTTGGTGAAATTTGACGAGAAGCTGACGGACTGCGACCTCGTTCTCACCGGCGAGGGCCGGTTCGACAGCCAGAGCATCCGCGGCAAGGTCATCAGCGGCGTAAGCAAGCGGGCGCGGGAGAAAAATGTTCCCGTGGTGGTCGTCGCCGGCAGCGTGGATAAGGAAATGGAGAGCGTCAGCGCCGACCCGGCCTCCGGCATCGCCGCTGTGTTTTCCATTAACCGTCAGGCCATGGATTACTCGGAATCCAAGCCCTTCAGCCGGGTCAATTATCAATATACGCTGGAAAACGTTCTGCGGACGCTGCGCGCGGCGGAGCATTTCCGGTAAATCGCCCCGCGGGGGCTGAAAAAGGAGGACGCTATGGACTATTCTCTTTGGTTTGTCTGCCTCATGGGAATGGGGACGGTCTTTTTCGGACTGGTCTGCATCATTATCCTGACGAAGCTGATGAGCGCGGTGCTGGGGAAAAAGCCGGAGCCGGCGCAGTCTGCAAGCGGCAGTGCCGATGCACTGCCGCAGACGGTGACGCCGGAACTGGTGGCCGCCGTATCCGCCGCCTTAGCGGAGGAGCTGGGGACAGACATTACCGGCATTCGCATCATTTCCATGAAAAAAGTGTGATTTGAAGGGAGAAACTCCAGATGAAAAAGTACAGAGTGACTGTGAACGGGACTGTTTATGAGGTAGAGCTGGAGGAGCTCACCGGCGCGGCCCCTGCCCCCGTATCCGCCCCCGCTGCCGCGCCTGCCCCTGCCGCCGCACCGGCAGCAGGCGAGCAGATCACCGCCCCCATGCCCGGCACGATTCTGGCCGTGAACGTATCGGCGGGTCAGGCCGTGAAAAAGGGCGAGGTGCTCATGATTTTGGAGGCCATGAAAATGGAAAACGAGATCATGTGCCCCCGGGACGGTGTTGTCGCTTCCGTCCACACCTCCAAGGGCAGCGCGGTGGAATCCGGCGCGCTGCTGTGCGTCCTCCAGTGAGATAACGGAGGACGGCCTATGGAAGCGATCATTCGTTTTTTACAGGATACGGGATTCTATCTCTTTACGCAGGACGGTAACTGGCGCTGCCTTGTTATGATCGGCATTGCGTGTGTTTTGCTGTATCTTGGTATCGTGAAGAAATTTGAGCCGCTGCTGCTGGTGCCTATTGCTTTCGGTATGCTCATCACCAATCTTCCCGGCGCCAATATGTTCCATGAGATTTTCTTTGCCGGCGGGCATATTCACTGGGACATTATCGGCGGAAAGCCCATTACGGCAGAGCTTTTATCGGAGCTTTACAATCAGGGCGTGGCGGAAAATGTGCTCTCGCCATATTTGCAGCAGCTCATGACCGCCGCGCAGACCATGTTCTCCCCGGAGGCGGTCAGCAGCACCATAGCGGAGATCACCGCGTCTGCCACAGACGGTATTTCCGCCTTTGGCGCACAGTTGGAGGCGCTGGTGCAGGCGGAGCAGGCTGCGTCCTACTACGGCATGACCCTCTCTGACGTAACGGTCAGCGCGGGACTGGTGGACATCCTCTACCTCGGTGTGAAGCTGGGTATTTATCCCTGCCTTATTTTCATGGGCGTTGGCGCCATGACGGACTTCGGCCCCCTCATCGCCAATCCCAAGAGCCTGCTGCTGGGCGCGGCGCTGCTGGGTCCCATTGCCGTGGCGGCCTACTCCTATATGGCGCTGGTTCCGGTGATTCAGCCTCCCATCATGAAGCTGCTGACCACGGAAAAGGAACGCCAGATCGTCATGAAGCCTCTGCGGGAGGTCAGCAAGCGGGAAAAGATTGTTTTCCCCATTGTTGTGACTGTTTTCGTGGCGCTGCTGGTGCCCTCTGCCGCGCCACTCATCGCCTGCCTGATGCTGGGTAATCTCTTTAAGGAGTGCGGCGTGACGGAGCGGCTGAGCAAAACGGTGCAGAATGAGCTTATCAACATCGTTACCATTTTCCTTGGCGTCAGCGTGGGCTGCACCGCTACCGGCACCACGTTCCTGTCCTTCCAGACCATCAAGATCATGATTATGGGCGTGGTGGCGTTCAGCTTCGGCACCGCCGGCGGCGTGCTGCTTGCCAAGTTCATGAACCTGTTCCTCAAGGAGAAGATCAATCCTCTCATCGGCTCCGCCGGTGTGTCCGCCGTTCCCATGGCGGCCAGAGTGTCTCAGATGGTGGGCCAGAAGTACAATCCCGGCAACTTCCTGCTGATGCACGCCATGGGCCCCAACGTGGCCGGCGTCATCGGCTCCGCCATCGCGGCGGGTGTGCTCATCAGCCTGTTCGGCTAAAGGGAGGCAGCTATGGAATTTTTATCGAAGAAGCCCCTGCTTATCACGGATACCATTCTTCGGGATGCGCATCAGTCTCAGGCGGCCACCCGCATGACCACGGCGGATATGCTGCCTGCGCTGGAAACGCTGGACTCTGTGGGCTACTACTCGCTGGAGTGCTGGGGCGGCGCCACGTTCGACGCCTGTATGCGCTTTTTGAACGAGGACCCGTGGGAGCGCCTGCGGACCATCCGGCAGCACGTGAAGCATACAAAGCTGCAAATGCTGTTCCGGGGTCAGAACATTTTGGGCTACAAGCACTATGCCGACGATGTAGTAGATGCCTTCTGCCGCAAGTCCATTGAAAACGGCATCGACATCATCCGTATTTTCGACGCGCTGAACGATGTGCGGAATCTGGAGCAGGCCATCAAGTCCACGCTGAAGTACGGCGGCGAGGTGGAGGCCACCATGAGCTACACGGTGTCTCCCATCCACAATGAGGATTACTTTGTAAAGCTGGCCAAAACGCTGGAGGAGATGGGCGCAAGCTCCATCTGCGTCAAGGATATGGCAAATCTGCTGCTGCCGATGGACGCCTACTCCCTGATTAAACGGCTAAAGGAGACGGTCTCTATTCCCATCCATCTCCACACCCACAACACCACCGGCACCGGCGACATGGTGAACCTCATGGCCGCCATGGCGGGGGTGGACATCGTGGATACCGCCCTGTCCCCGCTGGCCAACGGCACCTCTCAGCCCGCCACGGAGTCTCTGGTAGCCACGCTGAAGGGTACGCCCCGGGACACGGGGCTTGCTCTGAACCGCCTCAGCGAGGCGGCGGCCCACTTCCGCAAGGTGGCTGCCCGCTTGCAGGCGGAGGGGATTCTGGACCCCAAGGTGCTGCGGGTGGATACCAACACACTGCTCTATCAGGTCCCCGGCGGAATGCTCTCTAACCTGATCTCTCAGCTCAAGCAGGCCGATAAGGAGGACAAATATTACGATGTGCTGGCGGAGATTCCCAGAGTCCGCAAGGATTTCGGCTATCCGCCGCTGGTGACCCCCACCAGTCAGATCGTGGGAACGCAGGCGGTGATGAACGTTATCGTCGGCAGATACAAAACGTTCCCCAAGGAGTCCAAGGGTCTGCTGCGGGGCGAATACGGCGCGCTGCCCGGCGAGGTAAACCCGGAGGTCCGGGCGCTGGCAGGCATCGACCCGGAGGAGGTCATCACCTGCCGTCCAGCGGACAACATTGCCCCGGAGTTGGAAAAATACAAGGAAGAATTCAAGGAAATCGCCAAATCCGAGGAGGATGTGCTGTCGCTGGCACTGTTCCCGCAGGTCGCGCCGAAGTTTCTGGCGTGGCGGGACGGGGAACATGACACCTGTCAAGACACCTGTACATCTGCCGCTCCGGCGGCGGGAGCCTCTCAGGACCCCAACGCGGTCCGGGAGCTGTATGTGGAGTATAAGTTCTGAGCATCAATAAAGGAGGAACGAATATGGAGACCTATGGTTTGGAGCAGCTTGGCATTTTGAATCCCAAGGCTGTTTACCGTAATTTGGAGCCGGCCCAGCTGGTGGAGCACGCGCTGCGCCGGGGCGAGGGTCAGCTCAGCAATACCGGCGCCCTGTGCGTGCGGACGGGAAAGTATACCGGCCGCTCTCCCAACGATAAATTCATCGTGGACAGCGAGGGCGTGCATGACGATATCGCGTGGGGCAAGATCAACGTGCCTACCACGCAGGCGGTGTTTGATGCGCTGTATGAAAAAATGGTGGCCTACCTCCAGAACCGGGAGATTTTTGTGTTTGATGGCTTTGCCGGCGCCGATACCCGGCATACCAAGGCCTTCCGCATCGTCAACGAGCTGGCCAGCCAGAATCTCTTTATCCACCAGCTTTTGCTGCGTCCCACGGCGGAGCAGCTTGCGGACTACAAGGCTGACTTCACCATCATCTGTGTCCCCGGCTTCAAGTGCGATCCCCAGCGGGACCACACGCATTCTGAGGCGGCCATCATGATTGACTATGAGAAGAAACTGGTCCTCATTGCCGGCAGCCAGTATGCCGGCGAGATCAAGAAGTCCGTGTTCTCCGTGATGAACTATCTGATGCCTAAAGAGGGTGTGTTCCCCATGCATTGCTCCGCCAACATCGGCAAGGATGGGGATTCCGCTATTTTCTTCGGTCTCTCCGGCACCGGCAAGACCACGCTTTCTGCCGACCCCAACCGCAAGCTCATCGGTGATGACGAGCACGGCTGGGCGGATGAGTCCGTGTTCAACTTTGAGGGCGGCTGCTATGCTAAGTGCATCGATTTGACAGAGGAGAGCGAGCCGGAGATCTACCGCGCTATCCGCTTCGGCGCGCTGGTGGAGAATGTTATCGTCGACCCGGAAACCCGCCGCCCGGACTATGCCGACAGCAGCCTGACGGAGAATACCCGCGTGGGCTACCCGGTGGACTATATCCCCAATGCGGCCATTCCCGGCGTGTGTGCTACCCCCAAGACGGTTATTTTCCTGACAGCGGACGCCTACGGCGTGCTGCCGCCCATTTCCCGGCTGGATGAAAAGCAGGCTATGTACTATTTCGTATCCGGCTTTACCTCCAAGCTGGCCGGTACGGAGCGGGGCATCACCTCTCCCGTTCCCACGTTCTCTACCTGCTTCGGCGCGCCCTTTATGCCGCTTGACCCCTCCGTGTATGCGAAGATGCTGGCGGAAAAGGTGGCAAAGTCCGGCGCAAAGGTCTATCTGGTGAACACCGGCTGGAACGGCACTGGCAAGCGGATGAAGCTCAGCTACACCCGTGCGATGGTCACGGCGGCGCTGAACGGCGAGCTGGAGAAGGCGGAGTTTGTCACCGATCCCTATTTCGGCGTGGCCGTTCCCACAAGCTGCCCCAATGTGCCGGAGGAACTGATGATTCCCGCCAACACATGGAAGGACAAGGCAGCCTACGAGGCAAAAGCCAAGGAGCTGGCAAGGTCCTTTGTGGAGAACTTCAAGAAATACAATAAAATGCCCGCCGATGTGGTGGCCGCAGGTCCCAAGGTGTAAGCACAATATAAAAATACAGCACCCGCTCATAGCAGGTGCTGTATTTTGCTTTTCAACAGAATAAATAAAAAAGCCGGGGCATTTTTGCACCGGCTCTTGAAACTTATTGTCCCAGATATTTCTTGACCAACACCTGCAAAAGCTCATCCCGGTCCAGCTTGCGAATCAGCGTCCGGGCGCCCATGTGGTTCGTGATATAGGTGGGGTCCTCGGAGAGAATGTAGCCCACAATCTGATTGATGGGATTGTAGCCCTTTTCCTCAAGGGCCTGATAGACGGTAGTCAGGATGTGCCGAATTTCTGCATCCTTTTCGTCCACAATGCTGAATTTTCTGGTGAAATCATCCATACGGACACCGCCTTCCTACTGAGTATGAAAATAGTATACTCGGTTTAGGACGAGAAGTAAAGGGAAAAACGGAAATGTAACAAAATGGTAATAATCATTCCTGAAAAAGCGCCTGTGATTTTCCACAGGCGCTTTTTGGCAATTTTCAGAGGCAGCGGTGCCCCCACACGCTATAGGACGGGGAGAGCAGGGAAGCACTTACCGCAAAACAGCGTCGCACTCCTGCTTCAAAGCGTCCAGAATACTCTGGACGACGGCATCCGCCATCCCGCAGACTGCTAAGCAGTCTGCGGGAACCCTGTTCTTTAAAATGCTTGGCGGAAATGAATTCCGTCTGCGCCAAGGTTCTGCTGTGCAGAACGCTTGTACGCAGTAGCCTGCGTCCCCGCGCTGCGGGGCGAGGAGGCTGGCCGGGAAGCGCTTACCGTAAAACAGCGCCGCACTCCTGCTTCAAAGCGTCCAGAATACTCTGGACGTCGGCATCCGCCTCCTCGGCGGTAAGGCTGCGGTCATCAGAGCGCAGTGTCAGACTGAAAGCCACGCTCTTTTTGCCCGGAGCAATGCCGACGCCGGTGTAGATGTCAAACAGGTCAACCTCCTTCAAAAGCCCCTTGGCACCCTTGCGGATGGCGTCCTCCAGCGCACCCACGGGAACGGCCTTGTCGCACACCACGGCGATGTCCCGGGTCACGGCAGGGAACTTCGGCAGGGGATGGTACACAGGCTGTGCACCGCGGCTCTCGTACAGAGCGTCGAACCGCAGTTCGGCGGCATACAGCTCGGTATCCACGCCGTAGTTGGCGGCTACATGGGGGTGGATCTGACCCAGCGTACCCAGCAGACGGTTGCCGCAGTAGACCTTGGCGCAGCGGCCGGGGTGATAGGAGGGATTCTCGCTGTCGGCGGTAAAGCGGACATTTTCAATGCGGAGCTGCTTCAAAACAGTCTCTACCGCGCCCTTGAGGGAGAAGAAGTCCACACCATCGCCGTAGGCACCCAGTGTCAGGACCTTCGGCTCGTCCGCCAGTCCGTCGGCCCGCTTGAAGTAGGCCCGGCCCAGCTCATAGAGCTTGGCGGACTTGTTGCGGAAATTGTAGTTCCGGGTCAGAATCTCCAGCATGGAGGGCAACGTGGTGGTTCGCATGATGGAGGTGTCCTCGCCCAAGGGGTTCAGAATTTTCAGAGAATCCCGCAGAGCGGAATCCTTGGGCAGGTCGATCTTGTCATAATAGGTGGGGCTGATGAAGGAATAGGTGATGATCTCATCGTAACCGGCGGCGCGGCAGACAGCGCCCAGCAGGTTCTCCGTCTGCTGAAGCTCCGTAAAGCCGCGGCGCTCCGTGAGGCCGTTGGAGAGAGTGTCGGGGATGTTGTTGTAGCCGTAGAAGCGGGCCACCTCCTCGGCGATGTCGGAGTAATGCTCCACGTCGGACCGCCAGGAGGGAACATGGATGGTGTCGCCCTCCACCTTGAAGTCCAGAGCTTCCAGAATCCGGACCATTTCCTCACGGGAAACATCGGTGCCCAGCAGGCCGTTGACCTTCTCCGGCTCCAGCTTCACGGTGACGGGGTTGGAGTCCTTGGCGATGACGTCCATCACGCCCTCCACCACTTCACCGGCGCCCAGCAGCTCCACCAGCTCGCAGGCCCGCTCCACGGCCTTCAGGGTGTTCATGGGGTCCAGACCCTTTTCATAGCGGGAGGAAGCGTCGGTACGCATATTCAGAGCGGCGGCGGTGCGGTGGACAGAGGTGCCATTGAAGTTGGCGGATTCAAAGAGGACCATGGCGGTATCGCCCACGATCTCACTGTTGGCACCGCCCATGACGCCCGCCACGCAGACGGGCTTGTGCTCATCACAGATGCAGAGCATGGAGGGGGTCAGCTTCCGCTGATTGCCGTCCAGCGTTTGAATGGTCTCACCCTCCCGGGCGGTGCGGACGATGATGTGTCCGCCCTCCACGCAGGAGAAGTCAAAGGCGTGCATGGGCTGGCCGTATTCCAGCATGACGTAGTTTGTGATGTCCACAATGTTGTTGATGGGGCGGACACCGGAGTTCCGCAGCCGTTCCCGCATCCACGCGGGGGAGGGCTGGATCTTCACGTTCTTCACCATCCGGGCGGTGTACCGGGGGCAGAGATCGCCGTCCTCAATGTCGATGTCCACCAACTCCGCAATGGAGCCGCCGCAGCCCTTCACTTCAGGGGTGTGCAGCTTCAGGGGACGGCCGAAGGTGGCGCTGGCCTCGCGGGCAAGGCCGATGACGCTGAGGCAGTCGGGCCGGTTGGGGGTGATCTCAAATTCCACCACATGATCGTCCGCGCCGATGACCTTGGCAATATCCTCACCGGGAGCGACGTCCTCCCGCAGCACGAAGATACCGTCGGGGATGCAGTGGGGGAACTCCGCCTGCTCCGCATGGAGGTCGGAGAGGGTGCAGATGGAATCCGTCTTGGTATTGTAAGCCACCAGATCGCCTGCGTGGAGGTTGGAGCAGGCAGTGTCGGGAGAGACGGTGGCGCTGCCGATGTCCAGCGTGGTGTGGTACACGCCGTAGGATTGGGCCTCACATTCCAGCACCTTGCCGCAGACCACGGGGCCGAACACCTTGTCCCCGGCCTTGATGTCGGCAGGGATGGAGGGCTTCTCCGGGTCCAGAGGCTTGTAGTCATTCAGCAGGGCGGCGGGGGTGATGACGGCGTAGGGATAGTCGTGCTCGGCGGTGAGGTTCAGTTCCTTCAAAGAGCACAGCATCCCGTTGGACTCCACGCCCCGGAGCTTGCCTTTTTCGATTTTTACGCCGCCGGGCAGCAGGGACTTGTGCTGGGCCACGGGCACCAGATCACCCACATGGATATTCCATGCGCCGGTGACGATCTGGGTAGGCTCCGCCTGTCCCACATCGATCTGGCAGATCCACATGTGGTCGCTGTCCGGGTGCTTTTCCATGGACAAAATCTTGCCCACCACCACGTTTTTCAGGGACTCATCCAGCGCCGTGACGGTTTCCACCTTGGAGCCGGAGAGGGTCATGGCCTCGTCAAACTCACGGTCGCTGATGTCGGAAACATCTACAAATTCATTTAACCATTTACGGGAAAGAATCATTGTCTATCCTCCTCTTTATTATCTTGAGGTGCTTATTGCCGCCTGCGGCAAATTATTGAAATTGTTTTTTGCGGCGGCGTGTACGTCGCAAAAAACACTGCGCAGAGTGCAAACGTGCGAGCCGCTTGCGGCGAGTGCGCTGCGGCACTCTGCAAAATCCGCGCAAAATGGCTGTGCCATTTTGGCGAGGATGGTCAGAACTGCTGCAGGAACCGTTCGTCGTTTTCAAAAATCAGGCGCAGGTCACTGATCTTGAAGTGGCCCATGGCGAAGCGCTCAAGGCCCATGCCGAAGGCGAAGCCGGAATACTCATCCGGGTCGATGCCGCAGTTGCGGAGCACCTTGGGGTGCACCATACCGGCGCCCAGTACTTCGATCCAGCCCTCGCCCTTGCAGGTGGGGCAGCCCTTGCCGCCGCACTTGTGGCACTGGATGTCCACCTCGCAGCTCGGCTCGGTGAAGGGGAAGTGGTGGGGACGGAAGCGGGTGACGGAGGCGGGGCCGTAGATTTTCTTGATCACGGCGTTCAGCGTGCCCTTCAGGTCCGCCATGGTCACGCCCTTGTCCACCACCAGACCCTCGATCTGATGGAACATGGGGGAGTGGGTGGCGTCCACCTCGTCCTTGCGGTACACCCGGCCGGGGGAGATCATGCGGATGGGTACGCCGTGCTCCTCCATGGCTCTGATCTGCATGGGAGAGGTCTGGGTCCGCAGCAAAATCTTGGAATCTTCCGTGAGATAGAACGTGTCCGTCCAGTCACGGGAAGGGTGGGACTCAGGGGCGTTGAGCTTTGTAAAGTTGTAGCTTTCCAGCTCGATCTCTGGGCCGTCCATGATCTCAAAGCCCATATCAAGGAACACCTGCTTGATCTCGTCCAGCACGGTGTACATGGGGTGCTTGTGGCCCAGAGCCACCTCCCTGCCGGGGATGGTGACGTCCACGGTCTCGGCCTTCAGCTTGGCCTCCAGCGCCGCCTTCTGCAAAATGGCGGCCTGAGACTCAATGGCCTTTTCCACGGCGGCACGGACCTCGTTTGCCATCTGGCCCATGACGGGGCGCTCTTCGGCGGAGAGGCTGCCCATCTGCTTGAGCACGGCGGTCAACTCGCCCTTTTTGCCCAGGTACTTGACCCGCAGCGCGTCCAGTTCCGCCGCGGCCTTCGTGCCCACGATGGAGTCCAGCGCGCGCTTGCGGATGGCTTCCAGTTGTTCTTTCATCATAAAAGCAAAACTCCTTTTTGTTGGAATTGGGATGTTCGGTTCAGGCCGCGGTGCAAAACAAAAAGCCCTCCGTCCCACATTGGGACGAAAGGCTCACTTCCGCGGTACCACCCAAATTTGCGCCAAAGCGCACACTTGTACCCTGATAACGGAGGGTGACCGCCATGTCTCCATAGAAGCTCCGGGGCGAACCAAACCAAGCGTCCGCAGGTCGGCTTGCAGCCGGTGACCGACCCTCTCTGCGGCGGCGTTTTGGGTTATTTTCCCCTTCATCGCTGATGACTTTTCTACATATACCACAAAAAGACGGCAAATGCAAGAGCAAAAATGACGGTTTTCCGACTTTTGCGGGAAAATTGCGAAAGGGATTGCACGGAAATGCACCGCCATATATAATGAGAGAAAAAACGAAGGAGCGATGCCGGTGGAAACGCAATTTGTCGGGCCGGAGCTGGTGCGGCGGGCGCTGCCGCCCCGACGGGAGGACGGTCATAAGGGGACGTTCGGCAAGGTTTTGATCGTGGGCGGCGCCGTGGGCTACACCGGTGCGCCGTATCTTGCGGTGTCAGCGGCGGTGCGGACGGGCTGCGGGCTGGTGTCCGTGGGCGTACCGGAGTCCATCTGGCCCATCGAGGCGGTGAAGTGCAGCTCCGCCATGCCGTTTCCGCTGCCGGAGCGGGACGGGCGGCTGTGCCTTGGGGCGCTGCCGCTGCTGCGGGAGCGTCTGCAAGGCTGTGATGTGCTGGCCCTCGGCCCCGGCCTTGGCCGGGGAGATGAAACGGCGGAGCTGGTGTGGGCGCTGCTGGAAACGGAAAAGCCGGTGGTGCTGGACGCGGATGGCATAAACGCACTTTCCGGGCATATAGATGTTCTGGACGCCCGCCGGGACAAAGTGACAGTGTTGACGCCTCACGCGGTGGAATTTTCCCGCATAGGCGGGGACCTGAGCCATGGGGATCGGCAGCAGGCGGCGCGGGACTTTGCCATGCGCCACGGCTGCGTGCTGGTGCTGAAGGGCCATGGGACGGTAACGGCCTCCCCAACGGGCGAGGTGCTGGTGAACACCACCGGCGGCAGCGGTCTTGCCAAAGGCGGCAGCGGCGATGTGCTCACCGGTGTCATCGCGTCCCTGCTGGCGCAGGGAGCCGATGCGGTGCAGGCGGCAGTAGCGGGCGTGTGGCTCCACGGCCGGGCCGGCGATTTGCTGGAAGCGGAGCTGACAGCCTACGGCGTTATGCCGGAGGCGGTTGCAGAGCATCTGCCGCCGGCCATCCGGGAAATTTTGGAATAACGGAGGGAGCGCGGTGCACATTGGAAAATGTGTACCAATGATAGCCCTGTGCCTGCTGCTATGCGGCTGCAAGGAGCAGGCGGAGGAAACGGACATCCGGGCGGCCTATCGGGAGATGAGCGGCTGTGAGCTGACAATGAAGGTTGTCTGCGGCGAAGCGCAGCGGGAGTGGGCTGCCACGCTGCAATGCCATTACGCCCCGGAGGGAGAGAGCACGGTGGAGGTGACGGAGCCGCTGGAGCTGGCCGGGGTCCGGGCAGTGCTTCGGGAGGCGGACTGGTCGCTGGAATACAGCGATCTGTGCCTGAACATCGGCCCTCTCAGCGCGGAGCAAATTTCCCCTGCCACGGTGCCGGTACGGATGCTCAATGCTTTGCGGGAGGGGTGGCTGCTGGAGGAAAACACCGAGGAGCGGCAGGATATCCCCTGCGTCCGGCTGGCGCTGGAGCAGACCGGCAGCGGCGGCGGGGACATTGTGACAACAATCTGGCTCCGGCGGGCGGATGGAACGCCGTTTTTGGGGGAGATCGCCGTGGAGGGTGAAACAATTTTAACAGCGGAGTTTACGAGCTTTTCATTTTGTGATATAATCAGCGAAACGGAAACAGAGCAGGCGGGGTTGCCCCGCGAATCTACATAAGACAGGTGAGTATTTTGGAGGATGCGATTTTACGGCGCACATGGGCGGAGATCGATTTGGATGCGCTGGAACATAATTATAAAGTGGCACGGACGCGAATCGGCGACGGTGTGAAGTATTTGGGCGTGGTAAAGGCGGACGCTTACGGCCACGGCGCCATACAGGTTTCCCGGAAACTGGAGCAGTTGGGGGCGGATTATCTGGCGGTTGCCAGTCTGGACGAGGCCCGGGAGCTGCGCCACGCTGGCATCACCTTGCCAATTTTAATTTTGGGGCATACGCCGTCGGAAATGGTGCCTCAGCTCATTTCCTACCACATCACACAGGCGGTGTCCGCCATGGCCAAGGCTGAGGAATACAGCGCAGAGGCGCAGAAATGCGGTGGAACGTTGCGGGTCCACATCAAGGTGGATACCGGAATGTCCCGGCTGGGTTTCCTTGTCCGGGGAGAGCATTTTGAAAGCGGTGTGAACGCCATTGCGGCGGCCTGTGCCCTGCCGGGGCTGGATGCCGAGGGTATCTTCACACATTTTGCCGTGTCCGATATGGACGGTGCGGAGTACGAGGCGTACACCCGGGAGCAGTTCGGCGTGTTCACCCGCGTTTTAGACGCGCTGGCCGCCAAGGGGCGCACGTTCCGCATCCGCCACTGCACCAACAGCGGCGCGCTGACCCGCTACCCGGAGATGTATCTGGATATGGTGCGTCCTGGTATTGCGCTCTACGGTGAGGGGAGTGATGCGGAGCGGCTGGGACTAAAGCCGGTCATGCGCCTGAAAACCAGTATTTCCACCATTAAGGTCTTTGATCCGGATACCACCGTCAGCTACGGAAGAACGTTCAGCACAGAGGGAAAAACGCGTATCGGCGTGCTGCCGGTAGGCTACGCGGACGGCTTTTTCCGGGGGCTTTCCAACCGTGCATCGGTGCAGACGGACTACGGCCCGGCACCGATTCGGGGCCGCATCTGCATGGATATGTGCATGGTGGACCTGACGGATTTACCGGAAGTGAAAGTGGGTGACACGGTGGAGCTGTTCGGACAGCGGCAGAGCGTGGGCAGCCTTGCCGCGCTGCTGGATACAATTCCCTACGAGCTGACCTGCGCGGTAAACAAGCGGGTACCGCGTGTCTATATGGAGAACGGTCAGGAAATAGAGCGCAGCCTGCGTTTGCTGTAATTGAAGCAGCGCGCAAAGAGAATTTCGCAGGTTTTTGCGCCCGCAGGCGCGAAAGAAGTGAAATCTGTTTTCGCCGCGACTTGTGCATGGTGAAAAACACTTTGCGCGGAGTGAGTGTCGAATTGTCCGCTGCAAGCGGGCAACCGAGGCACAGAGCGCAGTGAAGCCTACTCGCAGAAGTGGCTCGGCCACTTTTGCGAAGGATTCCGAAGTCTGTGCTTGCTGTGAACAATTGCATAGCACTCCGGCCCTGTCCGGCGCATAGGATGATTTGGAGGCGGGACATCGGAATTTTGCCCCGCTGGTATAAATTCCGAAGCGGCGTGGGAGAATGAAAGTGGCCTCACCAATCAGGTGACGGGTACTTTTTTCGGCGGAGTGTGAACTTTGTGGATACAACTGTGAAGCGCGGCGATATTTACTATGCCGATCTCTCTCCGGTGGTGGGCAGCGAGCAGGGCGGCGTCCGCCCGGTCCTCATCATTCAAAATGACACAGGAAACCGCTACAGCCCGACGGTTATCGCGGCGGCGATCACTTCTCAGACGGGCAAGGCCCGCCTGCCGACGCATATTGACCTGCCTGTGGATCAAAGCTGCGGCCTCAGCCGCAATTCCATTATCCTGCTGGAGCAGGTGCGGACGCTGGATAAAAAGCGCCTGCGGGAGCGGATGGGCCATGTGGAGGAGACTGTGATGGAGAAGGTAGACACCGCTATTGCGGTGAGCTTTGGGCTGCCCCACGATCAACTGGTGTAGGGAACTGTCCCCTGAAAGGGGAACCTTTCAGGGGCGGCTTACAAAAAACGGCGGCTTCATAGAAAACATAAGAAATTCCGCGGAAAGCGCATTGTGCCCGCGGGATGGGAGGTACATAGGATATGAAAAACAGATGGGGACTGCGCCTGATAGGGCTGCTGGCAGTGAGCTGCGTGGCAATGAGCGGCGTTTCGCTTGCGGTGGAGCCGGGCTCCGCCACGGACCCGCTCATCACGCTGAGCTACCTGAACGAAACGTTTATGGGGCAGATCATGGACAGGGTGGACCAGAAGATCGCCCAGCGGAACAGCGGGCTGGGCCAGTCCGGCGCCGGCGTGGAATTTTCCGTGGTGACGCTTTCCAAGGGACAGGTCCTCACCGGTGACATCGGCTGTGAGGTTATGCTGCGGGTGGGGTCTGCGACCTGTGTGGCGGCATCCACTCCGGGGCTGGTGGACGAGACCTCCGGCAGTACCCTCAGCGGCGGCGGAGCGCTGGCGGCAAACCATCTGTACATGATGACTGTGGAGAACCGGGGCGTCAAGGCCGGGGCCGACACGGTGAAACTGCTGGTGCGGGGAACATATACCATCGGCTGACGCGGTATATTCAAGACCGTCTGCGCGTAGAATCGCGCAGGCGGTCTTTTTGCGTGCGGAGGTGGAGAGCTATGGACAAGTATCCGGTTCTGGCGGGAGGGGAGACCGTAGGGGAGCTGACGGTGGAAGCGGCGGCATCGGATACGGTGCTGGATATGAGCTGTGTCCGGCGGGAGGGGCTGTGGTGTGCGTGGGCCGTGGGAGAGAGCGGGGCACTGCGAATCGGCATCCCGGAGCCGGAGGGTGACCGGCTGCACCTACGCCGCCGCTTTTCCCGGAGCATGACCGCGCCCATAGGCCGTATTCTGCGGGGAGAACTCCGGATGCCGGAGCGGGCAACGCCGCAATGGCTGCCGGTAGACCCGGCAGCACCTCCGGTACGAAGCGAGCGTTTTCTGCGGGCGATTCAAGCGCGGCAGGGAGTTTTGACCTGCCGCGTGGACGGACGGCTGCTGCTGGCCTTTCCCAGAGCGGACGATGCGCCGTTCCCGCTGGAGGAGCTGTTTTGCTTTGCGTCCTTTCGGCAGATCAAGGGCAGCGACTTCTGGATTTTTGCCTTTGATGACGCGGAGTGGCCTGTTTTTTAAAAAAATGAAAATAGGGATACCAAACGGAAATGAAATATGGTAAACTAATCATGGTATTCTATACTTAAACGGCCCCGGGTCACGGGCGCCGGTCAGGAGGTTGTTTCCCATGAAGTGTCCGTTTTGCGGTCATCCCGAGAGCAAGGTCATCGATTCCCGCCCCGCCGATGAAAATGCCAGCATCCGCCGCCGACGGGAGTGCCTTGCCTGCGGCAAGCGCTTTACCACCTATGAAACGGTGGAAAGCCTCCCCATCGTGGTCATCAAGAAGGACGGAAGCCGCCAGAGCTTTGACCGGCAGAAGGTCCTGCGGGGCATGATTCGGGCCTGCGAAAAGCGGCCGGTGTCTTTAGCGGAGCTGGAGCGCATTGCCGATGAGATCGAGCAGGAGCTCCAGAACTCCATGGAGCGCGAGATTCGCACGGCGGACATCGGCGAGAAGGTCATGGAGCGTCTGCGGTCAGTGGATCAGGTGGCCTACGTCCGCTTCGCCTCCGTTTACCGGCAGTTCAAGGATATTGATACCTTCATGGCGGAGCTGAATAAGCTCCTGGCGGAGAAGTAAGCTATAGCACATTCCTGATATTCAGCGCTTCCATTTCCGAGATGAGGCGGAGCTGATCCATGAGATCGGACAGTTCTGCACGAAACTCCGTAATTTCCTGCGTTTCGGCAAAGGCCATGGCCCGGCGGTACATGGCCTCCGCATCGTCCACGGCATCATGGTGGGAAACAATGTGGAGATAGGTCTGCCGGAGCGTCCAGTCATCATAGCTCTCCCAAAGGGAATCCAGTGCCTCGGCCCAGCATTCCGATTGGGCCAGACGGTCTGTTTCCTGAAGCTGGGCGCGCCAGCGCCGGGTTTGACGCTCCATGTGGCTGCTGTTCCAGAGGGAAAGGGCCAGCAGGGCGCACAGCACCGCTATCGGCGGCAAAAGCAGACGCTTCACGGCTTCGCCTCCTTCGGGATACAGAGGACCTTGCCGCTGCCATCCACCGTTAAAAGAAAAATTTCCCCGGCGGAATGTCCTGTCCGCCGCAGCTCCTTTTGGAGCCAAGCCTCGTTCCGCCCGCTGCGGGCAAGATTTCGCCGGACGATCCGGCCATCGTTGATGAGAATGAAGGGCAGCTCGGCCTCCTCGGGGGTGAGGCCAAGCTCCTCCGCTGTGGGGGGCCGCTGCCGCGCCCACGGCAGAATGGAGAGCTGACCGGAATTTTCCAGTACGGCCCAGCGTACCTCGTCCACGGAGACATAGCCCTGTCCCCGGAGCTGTTCCAGCAGCTCGTCCAGCGTGTAGCGGTTTTTCCGCATGGCATCCTGCTGGAGCTTGCCGTTTCGGATGAGGATGGACGGGGTGCCGCACATCAGTTCCCGAAAACGCAGACTCAAAAGGGATAGCTGACTGAGCAGCATGGAAAGGGAAAGCAGTGTCAGAATGGGGATGACCCCGGCCAGCAGCGGAATCCCAAAGTCCTGCATGGGGACGGTGGCAAGGTCGGAGATCATCATGGTCAGCACCAGCTCGCTTGGCTCCAGCTCGCCAATCTGGCGTTTTCCCATGAGCCGCAGGCCGGTCATGATGAGAAAATAAAGAATGACGGTACGTAGCAGCGCGGTGATCATGCCAAATGCCCCCCTCTCTTATGACAGTGTGGGGCAGGCAAGCGGAAAATTATGTGCGCTGCCTGAAAATTCACAAATTCCCTCTTGCGTTTCCTATAGAGAATGGGTAAGATAAAACAGCCGTTTCCGCGGCGGGAAGCCGCGTTTCAACAATATATCAAAGGAGCATTCGGTTCTTATGGGTAAATATTTCGGTACAGACGGATTCCGGGGCAAGGCTGGTGTAGACCTGACAGCGGAGCACGCCTTTCAGGTAGGACGCTTTCTTGGTTGGCACTATAGCCGCCTGCATCCTGATGACACGGCCCGTATCGTCATCGGCAAGGACACCCGGCGGTCATCCTATATGTTTGAAAACGCGCTGGCGGCGGGTATTACCTCCGCCGGGGCGGACGCTTATCTGCTGCACGTAACTACCACGCCATGCGTCAGCTATATCACCCGGACGGAGCGGTTTGACTGCGGCGTGATGATCTCCGCCAGCCACAATCCGTTCTATGATAACGGCATCAAGCTGATGAATGGCATCGGCGAGAAAATGGAGGACGCGCTGCAGGCGGAGCTGGAGCGGTTCATTGACGGGGAGCCCGCCGCGCTGCCGTGGGCCACGGAGGGGAAGATCGGCAAGACCATCGACTTCTATTCCGGCCGCAACCGCTATATCGGCTACCTCACCAGCCTTGCGGCCCGGTCCTTTGAAAAGCACAAGGTAGGTCTGGACTGCGCCAACGGCAGCTCCTGGATGATCGGCCGGGCGGTGTTTGACGCGCTGGGAGCCAAGACCTATGTGATCAATGACCAGCCGGACGGTGTGAATATCAACATGGACTGCGGCTCCACCCATATTGAGGGGCTTCAGCTCTATGTCCGGGAGCACCATCTGGATGTGGGCTTTGCCTTTGACGGAGATGCCGACCGCTGCCTTGCCGTGGATGAGCGGGGCGAGGTTTTGAACGGTGATAAGATCATGTACATCTGCGCCAAGTTTCTCAAGGAGCGGGGGCAGCTCCCCGGCAATACGCTGGTCACAACGGTCATGAGCAACTTTGGACTGTATAAGGCGCTGGACAAGGCGGGCATCCGCTATGAAAAGACCGCAGTGGGGGACCGCTACGTTTACGAGAACATGAAGGAAAATGACTATGTGCTGGGCGGCGAGCAGTCCGGGCACATCATTTTCCGCAAATACGCCCACACCGGCGACGGGCTCATCACCGCCCTGATGCTCATGGAGGTGATGATGGAGACCCAACTGCCCCTGAGTGTGCTGGCCTCCAGCGTTTCCATGTATCCGCAGGTCTTGAAAAACGTCCGGGTGGATGATAAAGACGCTACGCTTTCGGACAGCGCCGTGCAGGCGGCGGTGGACGAATGCACCGCCGCACTGGGGGATTCCGGCCGGGTGCTGCTGCGCAAGAGCGGCACGGAGCCGGTACTCCGGGTCATGGCGGAGGCTGGGACTGCCGAGGAATGTGAAAAGTGGGTGGACCATATCATCGCCGCCATGGAGAAAAGCGGCCATTTGATCGAGGTGAAGAAGTAATGCTGACCGTAAAGGAGCTTTATTCGCTGGAGCATTCTCTGGCCGGGGTGTATCTTAGTAAATTTACTTACCCGTGGGAGGCGTTGGCCGGGATCTCCGACCTGATTCTGGAGATCGGCAAGCAGCTTCCGGAGGACGAGTATGTGCACCCCACCGACTGGGACGGCAACGTTCTGGAGGATGTCTGGGTGGCCAAGGACGCAACGGTGTTCAAGACCGCCTATCTCCACGGCCCCTGTATCATCGGCCACAGGACGGAGGTTCGTCAGTGCGCCTTTATCCGGGGCAGTGCGCTGGTGGGGAATGACTGCGTGGTAGGTAACTCCACAGAGCTGAAAAACGTGATTCTCTTTGATAACGTGCAGGTGCCTCATTACAACTATGTTGGGGATTCTATCCTTGGCTATAAGTCCCACATGGGCGCCGGCTCCATTACCTCCAACGTCAAGAGCGACAAGCGGCTGGTGGTGGTAAAGGGCGGGACAGAGCAGGTGGAAACAGGCCGCAAAAAGGTAGGCGCCATGCTGGGCGACCGGGTGGAGATAGGCTGCAACAGCGTACTCAATCCCGGTACGGTTATTGGCCCGGACTCCAATGTGTACCCCACCTCCTGTGTCCGGGGCGTCATTCCGGCGAACCATGTCTATAAGGACGCGGCGCATATCGTAGAGAAGAAGTAAATAGGTGTCACGGCCTCCGGGTGGTATCCGCCCGGGGCCTTGCACATAAAATGAATCAAGACGCAGACTGGAAAGGAGGCTATGGGCCCGGCCCATCATAAGCGCCATGTGCCCGCAGGGGCTTTCCCGGCGGGATAACGAGGTGAGGGGCGTATCGAAAATTCGGCGGATACCCCTCCATGGCCGCAGCCATGTGACAGCATTTACAAATACGCGGGCGACTGCGGAACAGAGAAATGCTGACTGCGAGAAAGTGACAAATTTCTGCGCGTTTGTCCTTTTGAAATCAATTTCAGGAGGATTTTTATTTATGTGTGGTATTATCGGCTATGTGGGCCATCAACAGGCGGCGCCCATTTTGCTGGAGGGCCTGTCCCGGATGGAGTACCGGGGCTATGACTCTGCCGGCGTGGCGGTGCGGTCCGGGGAAAAGGGCCTGCAGATTTATAAGTCCAAGGGGCGGCTTCGAGTGCTGTCGGACATGATTCACGGCGGCGCGGATGTGGAGGGGACCCTCGGCATCGGCCATACCCGCTGGGCTACCCATGGCGAGCCCAATGACATCAACGCACACCCCCATGTCAGCGAGGACGGGCGAATCGCGCTGGTGCACAACGGCATCATCGAAAACTATATGGAGATCAAGCAGCAGCTTCTGCGCCACGGCGTGAAGTTCAAGTCAGAAACGGACACGGAAGTAGTGGCCCAGCTTTTGGAGTTCCATTACCGGGAATGCCATAATATGCTGGAGGCCGTGGGCCGTGTGCTGCGGCGCATTGAGGGCTCCTACGCTTTCGGCATCATCTGTGCCGACTATCCCAATGCTCTTATCGCCGCCCGTAAGGACAGCCCGCTTATCATCGGCTGCGGCGAGGGGGAAAATTTCATCGCCTCCGATGTAACGGCGGTCATCGGGCATACCCGGGACGTTATTTACATGGAGGATGGGGAGATCGCAGTCCTGACAGCGGAGGGCGTGAGCCTGTTCAACGATGAGATGGAGCCCATTGAAAAGCCCCACAGCCATGTGGACTGGGATGTGTCCGCCGCAGAAAAGGGCGGCTATCCCCACTTCATGCTCAAGGAGATTTTTGAGCAGCCGGAGGCTATCCGCAAAACAGTCTCGCCCCGCATCCGGGACGGACGGGTGGTGCTGGATGACCTGCACCTGACAGCGGACTATGTACGCAGCATTAGCCGTATTTTCGTCGTGGCCTGCGGCTCCAGCTACCATGTGGGCATGGTCAGCAAGTATAACTGGGAGCGCCTGCTCCGCCGCCCAGTGGAGGTGTGCCTCGCCTCGGAGTTCCGCTACTGCGATCCGCTGGTGGACGATCACTCCCTGGTGATCTTCATCAGCCAGTCCGGCGAAACGCTGGATACCATGGCCGCCCTGCGGGAGGCCAAGCGCCTTGGCGGCCGGACGCTGGCCGTTGTGAACGTGGTGGGTTCCTCCATCGCCCGTGAGGCGGACAATGTGCTCTATACATGGGCGGGGCCGGAGATCGCCGTGGCTACCACAAAGGCATATTCCACGCAGCTGGCCCTGATGGACATGATCGCTCTTTATCTCGGTGACCTGCTGGGAACGGTCTCCCATGAGGAATATACGGCCATCCTGCATGAGCTGGAAACTCTGCCGGAAAAGCTGCAAACCGTATTGGACAGCACGGAGGATGTGAAGTATTTCGCCTCCCGGTACTTTAATCATAATTCCATTTTCTTCATCGGTCGGAATCTGGATTACGCCATGGGCTTGGAGGGCTCTCTGAAGCTCAAGGAGATCAGCTATATCCACTCCGAGGCATACGCCTCCGGTGAGCTGAAGCACGGCACCATTTCCCTCATTGAGCCGGGAACGCTGGTCATCGCGCTGGGGACCTACGCGCCGCTTTTCGATAAGGCCATGAGCAACGTGGTGGAGGTCAAGGCCCGGGGGGCCGAGGTGCTGGCGCTGACCACGGAGCCGTTCCGTGAGAAAATGGAGCGCACCGCTGATGCTACGGTGGCAGTGCCCGCAGCGCACGCGGTAGTGCAGCCTTCTTTGGGCGTAGTGCCGCTGCAGCTGTTCGCCTATTATATGGCGCTCCAGCGCGGCTGCGACATTGATAAGCCCCGGAACCTTGCCAAGAGCGTCACGGTGGAATAACGCTGCGATTTTCGAAATGAGCGCAGCTGCGCTGTAACCAAACTTTTCCTGTATAAATTGCGCCGCCTGCCTTGACCGCTCCCTTCCTTTTTGGTATGATTGCCCTGTAGGGCGACATAACACCACAGCTCGCCATGAGCTGTGGTGTTTTTTTGAGAGAGACCGTCGAAGTATGACGGAAAAAGGAGCGATTATGAAAAAGAAGATTGGAGGCTGGCTGGCGGCGGCTTTGCTGGCCGTGGGCTGCACGGCCATGACCGCGTCGGCCTTTACCGATACAACAGGGCATTGGGCGGAGGAGTCCATCAACAAATGGTCCGGGGAGTACGGCATCATTCAGGGCTATGATGACGGTACGTTCCACCCGGATAATTCCATTACGCGGGGTGCGTTTGCTGGGATTCTGGACCGCTTTCTCCATTTTCAGGAGGTCTCCCCGGCAGATACATTTTCCGATACGCCGGGTACCTACTGGGAGGATGCTATTTTGAAGCTCCACGCTGCCGGTGTGTATCTGGGCAATGAGGGTAAGGCACTGTCTAACAGTACCATCACCCGCCAGCAGGCGGTGGCGATGATCGGGCGGGCGTTCCGCATTGCGCCGGAGACCGTTTCGCTCAGCTATGAGGATGCGGCACAGGTTGCGGAGTATGCGGCCCCCTATGTTTCGGAATTTACGGCCCGGGGCTATATCACGGATTCTGCCAATGGCCGCTTCCGGCCGACAGAGCCCATCACTCGGGCAGAGATCGTCAACATCCTCGGGAATATGGTCAATACGTTAGTGAAGGACACGGCGGAGTGGACAGGCACGGCCCGGGGCAGCCTTCTGGTCAGCTCCACAGAGGGGGCTGTACTGAACCGGGCGGAGATAGACGGAGATTTGCTGGTGGCGCCGGGCGTCAGCGGCAAGGTAACGCTGATTGACTGCACGGTTTACGGAGAGATTCGCAATTTTGGCACGGCGGAGGTCATTTTTGAGAGCGGCACGGCAGAGCCGGATACGCCCACGGAGCCGGAGAAGCCGGTCATTCAGCCCTCGGAGGTCTATACGCCCGGCACACTTCTGGGCCGCACCGTTACCTATGGCGGAAAAGAAGTGCCGCTTTACCGTGACCGGCCGCTGAACACCTTTGCGGACTTAGATTTTGCGTGGTCTCTTGACAAGCCGGACCGCTTGGAGTATCTGGGTGATGAGTTCCGCACCCGCTACGGCGTGGACATTTCATCCTATCAGGGCAAGGTAAACTGGAATGCCGTAGCCAATGACAATATTGACTTTGCCATGATTCGGGTGGGCTACCGAGGCTACGGCACAGGCAGCCTGAATACCGACAGCCGCTATGAGGAAAACATTCGCGGCGCTTTGGACGCGGGGCTGGAAACGGGCGTGTACTTTTTCGCGCAGGCTATTACCGTTGAGGAGGCTATCGAGGAGGCGGATTACGTCATCAGTCTGCTGGAGGGCCTGGACATCGACGGGCCGGTGGCCTATGACTGGGAAATGCACGATTCCACCTACCGTGTCTACGGTACGTCTCCAGAGATGGCCACGGCCTGTGCGGTGGCGTTCTGCGAGCGGGTCAAGGCGGCGGGCTATACGCCGATGGTCTATGCGGGCTCGTATGTTACTTACATGAAGTACGATCAGGGGGCGCTGGCGGATTATATCAGTTGGTACCCGGAGTATAAGGGCAGCTCCTCCAAGCGGCTGTGCCCGACGTTGGCTTACCACATGGATTACTGGCAGTTCTCCAGCAGTTGCACGGTAGCCGGCATCAACGGCCGGGTGGATATGAATTTGCAGTTTATCCGCAGATAATTGGTGTGCAGGCGGACAATGGGCCACACGGTCAATCAAAGTAAAAGGAAGCCGGCTTGCATTGCAAGCCGGCTTCCTTTTGTTGTGGAATGGCATCCATATGAAGCGGCTGCCACAGAGCAGAAAAACTGTGCGGCTGCCGCTTTTTGGCAGGACTCGTCGGCGTAATCCATCTCGGAAAACCTGTGAAGGAAGTAGAGTAAATGTTCCTTTTTTAGCCCCAGATCCTCCTTCAGTTTGGCGGCAGCCAGTGCGTTCTTAAGCTCCTGCCGCTGACCGTCCAGTTCGTCCATGCGCTGTTTGGTAGCCTCGTTAAAGATATCAACCTCTATATATAATCATATTTGGAGGAGGCTGGGATGATGGATTCAAGTCTATTAGTTTTTGCATCAGACATTTTAGGTGATACTGCAAGTGGCTTAACTGGAAGTAAGATTGCAAAATACTGTGTAGGATATTCAATAGAATACAATATTAAAATTCCTTATGCTACTTATCCTTTTCCTAAAAATGTTCCTAACAAGCGAACTGCTCTATTAGAAAACTTAAAGTATTTCAGCGATGTTCAACGCACCCATATTATTAAAAAATTATGTGAACTTCCCGAGAAGGAAGACAATCCCCAAGTCGAAATCTTAAAAAAGAAATTATCGGAGCGAACAGGGAGCACCACAAAAAATTCTGTAGATGCTAAGATTATCGCAAAAACACAACATTGGCTCGCCTCATATCCTCGAGCTCTCAAATCGTATAAGCAAGCTATCGAAAAATTTGAAAATGTTTCACCGAATAGTATCTACAATCAATACAAACGAATTGTAGCATCCATTGGACTACCTCAAGCGCGCTTTCACGATTTACGTCACAGCTATGCTGTTGCTGCGATTCAATCAGGGGATGATATTAAGACCGTACAAGGCAATCTGGGTCATGCAACTGCTTCCCTCACCTTAGATGTCTACGGGCATGTCACAGACCAAATGAAGCAAAACAGCGCAGCGAGGATGGAAAGTTTATAGAAAAAGTGTCTGGCGAATGACCTTCGCCAGACATCTTTTTTGCCGAAACTTTACCATCCGAACAAGCGTAAATTCGCTTCTCGGAAGCTGTAAAGGGAAAACTAAAGGGAAAACCCATCGAAAACAAGTATGAAGAAAGCCTGTAGCCGTTGCGGTTACAGGCTTTTTCTGTGTCATAACTCAACACTATAGATTTTTTGAAATTTGCTTTAAAAAAACGTCGTATGACAGCAAGAAAAACTTGATGCACAGAACTCACTTGTCTTTTGATTCTTCAGTTGTGTCAGAGACTGCTCCTTCCAGCAGATCTGTCACTACCTGATTAAGCTGTGCGGCATTCTTAGCAGTAATGACCGGCGTGTCTGACTGGGACTCAATGTCTTTTCTGGTTCGTCCAGCCACCTGACCGCCCGCCTTGGCAACTGCCAAATTCTCTTGGAAGGTCGTTGGTTTGCGATCTCTTGAAAACTGAGTGGTAGTGGCCTCCGCCAGCATATTCAGTACCAGTTCCAGCGTAGTCATGTTATCACGAAGGTTTTCCTTTTTCAAGCCCTTCAGATTTTTGTACTGCCGGGTGGACATGCCAGACCAGGCTCGGGAAATCTCGTCCGTGAGGATGGCGTACTCTACGCCTTTCTGCACACCGCGGGCATCCCATTCATCCGTCAGTTCTTTACGGACCTGGATAGCCTGCAGCCGCTGATTGATCCACTCACGGCTGTAACCCTTCTTGAGATAGGTTTCCAGAGCGCGGTCAATGGTCAGCTCTGGGTCGATGGTCTCCTCGATACGCTCTCGACCGACCTGTGCCAGCCACAACTTGAACGGTTCTGCCTTCGGGGAAGGAATAGACTGGATGATTCGGAGAAGCTGCTCGGTATCGGCTACATCAGTCAATCGTTTTTTGCCATCCGAAGCGGTCATTTTCAACTGGTTACAAGCTGTAACCGTTTCATTTCCCTCATCCTTCAGGCGTTTCTTCGTTACCTTCCAGTAGTTACGAGCTGCCTGATAATCTGGCTGATCAGTCAGCACAGCTACCACATCAACGACGGAAAAGTACCATTCTTCCTTTTCCTCATCCCATGCGGTTCGAATACGCTTGTCTTCGAACAGTTGGATATTATCGTTTTGTGCCATTTGAATCACCTCGTTCTGTCATGAATTCTTTCAAAAGTCCTTGGCAGCCATCCAGCACATCCTGCCAGGTCGCCTCGAAGTCCTCGGTGTACCATGGGTCTGCCACATTGCCGGGATGGGCGGTGTGATCCATCAGGAGGGACATCTTGCCGACATAGTCGCCGCCGCAGATACGGTACATATCCCGGAGGTTGGCCTGGTCCATGCCGATCAGGAGATCGTATTCGTCG